>JRYE01004654.1_pt1 | contig 11626 bp, 7 predicted proteins | sample 235321 | NCBI WGS metagenome assembly JRYE01 (sample SAMN03074214, study PRJNA261473) | activated sludge metagenome | biome: Common Effluent Treatment Plant; feature: Wastewater; material: Activated sludge; isolation source: activated biomass in a lab-scale reactor treating industrial wastewater at... | reverse complement strand
GCCGTCTTGCCGACGCCGGGCTCGCCGATCAGCACGGGGTTGTTCTTGGTGCGCCGCGAGAGCACCTGGATGGTGCGGCGGATCTCCTCGTCGCGGCCGATCACGGGGTCGAGCTTGCCGTTGGCGGCCGCCTCCGTGAAGTCGCGCGTGTAGCGTTTCAGCGCCTCGAAGCTCTGCTCGGCCGACGCGCTGTCCGCGGTCCGCCCCTTGCGGATCTCGTTGATGGCCGCGTTGAGCCGCTCGGGCGTGACGCCCGCCTCAGCCAGGATCTTTCCGGCTTCCGAGCCCTTCTCGAGCGCCAGCGCAAGCAGCAGCCGCTCGACCGTGACGTACTTGTCACCGGCCTTCTCGGCGATCTTCTCGGCACTGTCGAACACGCGCGCCAGCTCGGGCGCCAGATAGAGCTGACCGGCCCCGCCGCCCGAGACCTTGGGACGCTTGGCGAGCAACCGCTCGACGGCCGCGAGCGCAGCCTTGGCGTCGCCGCCGGCGCGCGCGATCAAGCCGGACGCTGCACCTTCGTTGTCTTCGAGAAGCACCTTGAGCAGATGCTCAGGCGCAAATTGCTGATGTCCCTCCCGGATCGCGAGGCTCTGCGCAGACTGCACAAACCCCTTGGCGCGATCGGTATACTTTTCAAAATCCATGACCATTAACCTCCTCAGCGCGCTTCGCCGCCCTTCGACCGTGCGTCCCAGCCGGGTCAATCCCCGTTCGGGAGCACGCTCGCGACAAACACAGGCACGAGCCGAAACGCCGTCTTGAATAAATCACCCTGCGGCCGCAACCGAGCCCGTTCGGCACTCGGCTGTAGCCGGCTGAACGAGATATAGGGCTGCCCGACACCGGAAAAAGGGGCGGAGCTCGCGCCATTTCAGAAAGCCGGATGGGCCGAGCAGCAACAGGCGCTCGAACGCGCGCGTGCGAGGCGGGGACGGGGCTGTTTCGCTATCCCGTCGAGCGGCTCCCGCCCGAGGCGCGAGAGGCGCTTCCCCGTTACGGCCTCGGGTCCGCTCGACCGGGCTGGGGCATCGAGACCGGCATTGAGACCGAGGCGGCGCCCCCGCAAAGCGGCAGCGCGCCATTGGCGGCACGCGCAATGACAAAAGGCCGCAGATCGCTCCGCAGCCTTCAGGTGTGCCAATCGATTTCAGAATGAAAACAAAGGCGCCTCGAGCCCGACGTCAGGCTGCGGCGCGCGATCCGGACGATCGGCGCGATCGATCCGTTCGGGCCTTTCGTAGCGCTCCTGCCGGTCGCCGCGCTGGAAGCGCTCGCCGCGGTCCCGATCGCCGCGATCGCGATTATGGAACGGACGCCCGCCGCCTTCGAAGCGTTGCCCCTCGTGGCGCTGATGCCCGCCTTCGCTGCGCGCCGGAGGGGAATAGAGCTGCTGCGGCTGGCCCTCGGCGCCGAACTCGTCCTCGCTGAAATCGTCGCCCATGGCGACCGGCTCGCCGAAGCCCGGAGGGCGCGGACGCCCCGCTCCGTTCTGGATGTCGCCGCCGCCCTGCGCCATCTGCTGCTCGCGGAACGCCATGATGATGCGGTTGTAGTGCTCGGCGTGCTGGAGATAGTTCTCGGCCAGCACCGGATCGCCCGACGACTGCGCATCCCGCGCCAGCGCGATGTATTTCTCGGCAATATGAGCGGGAGTACCGCGCAGCTTGACGTCCGGCCCCGTACTTTCGAAGCTGCGCGTCAGCGGGTTCTGGCCCTTGCGGTTCTGATTGTTGTTATTGTTGTTGTTACGGCCGCGTCCTCTGCGGTTCTGCTGTCCCTGCCTCATGGGCTCCATTCTCGACAAGTTGTAGAAAACGTCTGCTGGCGCACGCATACCGAGCACGCAAGCTCAAATCCCTCGCAGCTCCCTCGGCCACGCTCCGCTCGACCACGATCCCGGAGGTCCAACCGACCGAGCCGGAACCGTGTATCGCGTCAAAGACCTCGGACCGGTTTCCCGGTGCGCCCGAAAACCCCCGTTCGGATAACGACCGCGACACGACGCCCGCGACGAAGCAGCGTGTGCCCAGCGATCGGGCTCATGCGGACCCCCGCGTCCGCCACCCAGATCCATCTCTTTTTACGTGCTCGAACGACAAGCATATGTCCGAAAGGGAGGAGCGTGAGTGCGATGGGCGCTCTGGGTCGCTGTCGGGAGCCCTTCAAATGGGCACCGCTGACGGCTCTCGTCCGCCTGTGTCGCACTTCATCATGCGCGAAAGGATGACAGCCAAGTGAGCGGATGGACTGCCGTCAAAAACAAGCGACGCATGAGGCTAAACTTTCTAAATCCTACATTAGACCCGGCGCGAACCAAATCCAAGCGTTTTTAGCGTCATGGCTAACGATGTGTCCGAGCTGCAACACATCGGACATGCTGGCCCAGATCCGTCCAGCATCTGATCTCCATGACACCCGTTCCGGCGGCAACACGGCGGAAAAGCGATTCGACCGCTGCCGCCTGTCCTGCGCCCACTTCCACCAGCGTCCATCCCCCCGGCACCACCACGGCCGGGAGACCCGCGGCGAGCGCGCGGTAGAACGCCAGGCCGTCCGGCCCGCCGTCGAGCGCGCCCACCGGATCGAAATCCCGGACCTCGGGCGCGAGTTCCGCGATCTCCGCGGACGGGATGTAGGGCGGGTTCGAAACCACGAGATCGAACGGCCCGTCCACGCCCTCGAGGAGATGCCGGTTGAGGAACGTCGCGCGGGAGAGGACGCCGAGCCGCTCCGCATTGTCGCGCGCAACGGCGAGCGCATCGTCGCTGACGTCCGTCCCGACGCCGGTCGCCTGCGGAAACTCGGCAAGCAGCGTGACGATGAGCGCCCCCGAGCCCGTTCCCACGTCGAGGATGCGGATCGGTGCCGTGCGCCAGCCTTCGCGGTTCGCCAGTTCGAGCGCCGCCTCGATCACGGTCTCCGTGCAGGGCCGCGGATCGAGCGTTGCCGGCGTGATGCGGAACGTGCGGCCGTAGAACCCGCGCGTGCCCAGAATGCGCGACACCGGCTCGTGCGCCATGCGTCGGCGCGCAAGCTCCTGAAGCCGGTCCCCCTCGGCCTTGGTGAGCTGGCGGTCCGGCGCCCGCACCAGATCCGTCGCGGAGATGCCGAGCGCCTCGATGAGCAAGAGCCGCGCATCCCGAACGGCTCCGTCGATGCCGGCGGCCCCGAGGAGGCGCCCGAGAGAAGCTTGCGCCTCGCGCGCCGCTAGCCCGGCGAACGGCACGATGGCCGCGCGGGCCGCCTCAGGCGCCATGGCGTTCCATCTCGGCCAGCGCCGAAGCCTGATGCTCGGCGATAAGCGGATCGATGATCTCGTCGAGGCCGACGCCTTCCATGACGCGGTCGATGTTGTGCAGCGTCAGGTTGATCCGGTGATCAGTCACGCGTCCCTGCGGGAAGTTGTAGGTCCTGATACGCTGCGAGCGGTCGCCCGATCCCACCTGGCTCTTGCGCGCCTGACTGCGCGCGCTGTCGGCCCGCTCGCGCTCGAGCTCGAACAGCCGCGAGCGCAGCACCTGCATGGCGAGGCGGCGGTTCTGGTGCTGGCTCTTCTCCGCGGAGACGACGATGATTCCCGTCGGGAGATGCGTGATGCGCACCGCGCTGTCCGTCTTGTTGACGTGCTGACCGCCCGCGCCGCCGGCGCGCATCGTATCGATGCGGATGTCCTGGTCCTTGATGTCGATGTCGATGTCCTCGGCCTCGGGCAGCACCGCGACCGTCGCCGCCGAGGTGTGGATGCGCCCGCCGCTCTCGGTCGCCGGGATGCGCTGCACGCGATGCACGCCGCTCTCGAACTTGAGCCGCGCGAACACGCCGCGGCCGGTGATGGAGGCCACCACCTCCTTGTAGCCGCCGAGATCGCTCTCCGACATCGAGATGATCTCCGTCGACCACCCCTTGCTGTCGGCATAGCGCTGGTACATGCGGAAGAGGTCGGCGGCGAACAGCGCCGCCTCGTCGCCCCCGGTGCCCGCCCGCACCTCGAGGATGGCGCTCTTCTCGTCCGCCGCATCCTTTGGCAGAAGCAGGATGCGCAGCGTCTGCGCCATCTCCTCGATCCGCGGGCCGATGGCGGTGAGCTCCTCCCGCGCCATCTCGGCCATCGTCTTGTCCTGCGACGGATCGTTGACGAGCGCCTCGAGGTCGCTCTGCTCCTTTTCGGCCGCCTCCAGCTCCCGCACCGCCGCGATCAGCGGCTGCAGATCGGAGAACTCCTTGGAGAGCTTCACGAACGTCGCCTGCGCCGGGCCCTGATTGAGCTCGGCCTGAATGGTCTCGAAGCGCTCGACAAGCCGCGCGAGCTTTTCTTTTGGGATGACGCTCATGGGTCTTCGGGATGTGGAGGTGGTTGCGTTTTATATCTCGATACCGTTGCGCACGGCAAAATCCTCGATATCCGGCCTCAGGTTTCCGCTGCGCCCCACGAGCAGCTCGTCGAGCAGCTTGGTGATCGCCTTCGCCTCGAGCGAACGGATCATGGCCTTCACCGGCCCGATCGAGGCGGGCGCCATCGACAGCGACCGGAACCCGAGCCCGATCAGCGCCATGGCCTCGATCGGCCGCCCCGCCATCTCGCCGCAGAGCGTGAGCGGCGTCCGGTGCCTGCGGCAGGCGCGGGCGAGCTGCTTCAACGCCCTGAGAGACGCCACCGACAGCACGTCGAACCGGTTCACCACGCGCGAGTTCGACCGGTCGGCGGCGAACAGGAACTGAATGAGATCGTTGCTGCCGACCGATACGAAGTCGACGCGCGGCAAGAGCTCGTCGAGCTCGAACAGCACGCTCGGCACCTCGATCATGGCGCCGATCAGGAGCCTGCCCGGCGCCGCCCACCCGCGCCGGACGGCGAGATCGCGCTCCTTGTCGATCAGCACCTTGATCTCGTCCATCTCGGTCGCGACGGACACCATGGGAATCATGACGCGCAATTCGCGCCCCGCCGCCGCGCGGAGCAGCGCCCGGATCTGCATGCGGAACAGCGCCGGCCGGTCGAGCGACATGCGCACCGCGCGCCACCCGATGGCGGGGTTCTCCTCCGGCACGTGCGGCAGGTATGGCAGCACTTTGTCGCCGCCGATGTCGAGGGAGCGGAACACCACCGTCTTGCCGCCGGCCTCGTTCAGCACGGCCTCGTAGGCCTGCGTCTGCCGCTCCACGCGCGGCAGGCTGTGCGAGAGCATGAACATGAGCTCGGTGCGGAAAAGCCCGATGCCGTCGCTGCCCGATTCCTTGATATGCGCCATGTCCGCCAGCAGGCCGGCGTTGATCTGCAGCGTGACCTCCTCGCCGTCCCGGGTGACGGCGGGCAGGTCGCGCAGGGCCTCGTAGTGCTTCTGGCGCCGCGCGCGGAAGCGCACCTTGTCCGTGTAGGCGGAAACGACCTCCGTGGACGGGCGGACGTGCACCTCGCCGATGACGCCATCGACGATGATCGCATCCCCGGCCGTCACGCGCTCGACGATCCCTTCCGCCTGGCCGACCGCCGGGATCCCCAGCGCCTTGGCGACGATGGCGACGTGGCTCTGCCCGCTTCCGTGCTCGATGACGAGGCCGCGCAGTTTGGTGCGGTCGTAATCGATCAGCTCCGCAGGCCCCATGGCCCGCGCGACCAGAATGGTGTCGGCCGGCATCTCCTGTGAATCGAGCGGCCCCATGGGCACGCCGGCGAGAATCCTGAGCAGGCGATCGGAGAGATCGTCCAGATCCCGCTGCCGCTCGCGCCAGAAGGGATCGGGCTGCTTCAGCATGCGCGCGCGCGTACCGTTCTTGACGCGCTCCACGGCCGCATCCGCCGTGAGGCCGCTCTGCACCGCCTCGCGCAGCCGACGCTCCCAGCCCCGGTCATGCGCGAACATCCGGTAAGCCTCGAGCACGTCGCGGTGATCGCCGGCCCCCGACAGCAGCTCGTGGCTCAGGATGTCGTCGAGCGACGTCTTGAGCTCGTGCATCGCCTCGTCGAGCCTCCGGAGCTCCGCCGCCGGATCGTCGGCCATGAGTTTGGTGACGACGATGCGCGGCTCATGCAGCATCACATGCCCGAGCGCGATGCCGTCCGAGATCGGCTCGCCCGTGACGACGCGCGACAGCGCCCGCGACAGCTCGATCGTCGATCCGACGCCGGAGACCGCGCCCGAGACGAGATGCTCCGCGACGACCATCGCCGTCGCCTGCATCACCTCGACGTCCTCGTCGGAATACTCCTTGACCGTCCGGTTCTGCACGACCAGCACGCCGAGCACCTGTCCGCTGCGCTGGATCGGCACCGCCAGGAGCGAGTGGTAGACCTCCTCGCCCGTCTCCGGCCGGTAGGAGAACGCCGGGTGCTTGGCCGCGTCCGGCTCGTTGATCGGCACGCCGAGCTCGGCGCACCGGCCGACGAGGCCCTCGCCCTTCTTGAGCATCGTGGCGTGCACCGAGGTCGGGTTGAGGCCCTCGCTCGCGAACAGCTCGAGCGATCCGTCCTGGCGGCGCAGGTAGATCGAGCACACATCGGCGACCATGACGCCGGCGATCTGGCGCACGATCTTGTCGAGACGCTCCTGCCCGTCGGACGGCTCGCCCATGATGTCGCGCAGCCGGCGCATGATGACACGCAGCGCCGGCTCGGAGGGCATCACACGGGGCTCATCGCCGCGTCTCGAGTGCATGTGCAATTGGCCGTAAAAAGTTCCACAAGCCCCTCGGTAAGGACGGGGTCATGCGCCGTTATACGTTAAATTGAGCGCGAATGCGGAAATGCCGCGCGAAAAGCGATAGCTTGGTCTTAACGACCGTTTTGCGACCGCTAAGCCGCATCGAGACCGTATATGGTGTGCAGTGTACGGACAGCGAGCTCCGCATAGGCCGCATCGATCAACACGCTGATCTTGATCTCGGAAGTGGAGATCGCGAGGATATTGATCCCCTTCTCCGACAGGGCCTTGAACATTTGCGCCGCAACACCGGCGTGGCTGCGCATGCCGATGCCGATCACCGAGATCTTGGCCACGTCCGCCGAGCTCTTGAGCTCGAAGTTGCCGATGTCGGCGCGCGCCGCCTTGAGCACCTCGAGCGCGCGCGCGAGCTCCGCGGCCTGTACCGTGAAGGTCAGGTCCGTATGGTGCCCGTCGGCGGCGACGTTCTGCACGATCATGTCGACGTTGATCGACGCGTCGGCGAGCGGCCCGAAAATGCGCGCCGCGATGCCGGGCTTATCCTCGACCTTGAGCATGGTGATTTTCGCCTCGTCCCGGGCGTAGGCGATGCCGCTGACGACTTGCGTTTCCATGATCTCATCCTCGCCGCAAACGATTGTGCCGATATTCTCAAGGTTGCCGGCCCGGACCGGCGCCATGTCCTCCGGCTTGACGAAGCTCGAAAGCACGCGCGTCTTCAACTGATTGACCATGGCCAGCTCGACCGAGCGCGTCTGCAGCACCTTGGAGCCCGAGGACGCCATCTCGAGCATCTCCTCGTAGCTGACCTTAGGCAGCCGCCGGGCCTTGGCGACGATGCGAGGGTCGGTCGTATAGACGCCATCCACGTCGGTGTAGATGTCGCAGACATCGGCCTTGAGCGCGACGGCGACGGCAACCGCGCTCGTATCCGATCCCCCGCGCCCCAGGGTTGCGACGCGCCGCGTGCCTGGCTCGATGCCCTGGAAGCCGGTGATAACCGCCACCTCGCCCTGATCGAGCGAGCGCCTCAGATCCTCGCCGGAAATGCCGGCGATGCGCGCGGCCCCATGCGCCGTATTGGTTTCGATGGGCACCTGCCAGCCCTGCCACGAGCGCGCCTTGACACCCATCGACTGCAGCACGATGGCCGTCAATCCCGCCGTGACCTGCTCGCCCGAGGCCACGACCGCATCGTACTCGCGCTTGTCGGCCAGCGGCGACGCCTCGTTCACCCAGGCCACGAGCTGGTTCGTCGCGCCCGCCATGGCCGAGACGACCACGGCCACCTTGTTGCCGGCATCGACCTCGCGCTTGACGTGGCGCGCGACGTTCTTGATGCGCTCGACGTCGGCGACCGAGGTCCCACCGAATTTCATCACGACAACAGCCATGGCCTAGACCGCCTTGATCCCGGTGTGGCAGAAAACCCGTTACTGTAGGAAATCGCGTATGGAAGGGCGCTTCCGGCGGCGGCCGGCCACGGCCAGGACCCGCCGTGCGCGCCCCGTGATCGGCCCTCGTTTCGGCCGTTCTATTACCGGGAACATCGCGCCGCCGCAACTGCGTTCCGCAACATTGACAATTGTGCCTCGCCTGTCACGTTGCCGCCATGAACGAAAGCCCCGACCACGCCCCAGCCGACCGCCGCAACGCCGGCCCAAGCAACCTCGACCCGACCGAGGTCGAGCGCTTCCAGGCGCTCGCCAGGGCCTGGTGGGACCCGACCGGCAAGTTCCGCCCGCTGCATCAGATCGGCCCGACCCGGCTGACCTTCGTGCGCGACGAGCTTGCGCGCCATTTCGGCCGCGAGACCGGCGGGCTTCGCCCTCTGAAGGATCTGTCTGTCCTGGACGTCGGCTGCGGCGGCGGATTGATGTCCGAGCCCTTAGCGCGCCTCGGTGCCCGCGTCACCGGCATCGACCCGGGCGAGAAGAACATCGCCATCGCCCGCGGACACGCCGAGCCGCAGGGCCTCGCGATCGACTATCGCGTGACCACGGTCGAGGCACTGTCCGCGGAAGGCGCCCGCTACGACGCGGTGGTGTGCCTGGAGGTGGTCGAGCACGTGCCCGATGTCGCCGCCTTCGTAGCCGCCTGCGCCGGCCTCGTCCGCCCCGGCGGCATGCTGATCCTCTCGACCATCAACCGCACGATGAAGTCCTACGCGCTCGCCATCGTCGCCGCCGAGTACATGCTCGGGTGGCTGCCGCGCGGCACGCACCAGTGGGACCGCTTCGTGACGCCGGACGAGCTCACCCGCCACACCGCGGCCGCCGGTCTCGCCGCGCCGCGCCTCATGGGCTTCGTCTATAACCCGTTGCGCGACGCCTGGAGCCTATCCCCGGATACCGGCGTCAACTATCTGCTCTCCGCCACCAAGCCGGACGCCTAAACCGCTCGCAAAATTTTTCCAGGGACATGGCGATTTTCGCAAAACGCATCCGCGTCATACCGTCCCGCACCCGCATTTCTGGAAAAATACCAGCCGAACGGCGCTCTGATGCGGGTTATCGCGCTTGACGCGTTTCCGTTTTCCTTCCTATAGCTGCGCTGCTCGCGCGAACCAAAAAATCGGCAGGCCCTTCTTCCTTCGGAGAGAATCGCTCCTGAGGACACGGGTGGCTAACGCGGGGCGAAGAAGGGGACGATTGATGTTGAACGAGCCACGCCGCCCTGGCCGGCACTTCCTGCAGATTCCCGGCCCGACTCCCATACCCGAGCGCGTCATCGCCGCCATGGCGCGCCAGATTCTCGATCACCGCGGCCCCGAATTCCAGAAGCTCGGCAAGCGTGTCCTCGCGGGCGTGAAGGGCCTGTTCAAGACCGATGGCCACGTCATCATCTACCCGTCGTCCGGCACCGGCGCATGGGAATCCGCATTGACCAACACGCTCTCGCCCGGCGACCGCGTGCTGATGGTCGAGACCGGCCAGTTCGCCGTGCTCTGGAAGCAGATGGCGGATCGCCTGGGCCTCCACGCCGAGATGATCGAGACCGACTGGCGCATCGGTGCCGACGCGAACGAGATCGAAGCCCGTCTGCGCAAGGACAAGGACAAGGCGATCAAGGCCGTCTGCGTGGTCCACAACGAGACGTCGACCGGCTGCATGACGCGCCTCGACGAGGTGCGCCGTGCGCTCGATGCCGTCAAGCATCCCGCCCTGCTGATGACCGATTCGATCTCGGGCCTCGCCGCGGCCGATCTGCGCCACGACGAATGGCGCATCGACGTCACCGTCGCCGGCTCCCAGAAGGGCCTGATGATGCCGCCCGGCCTGTCGTTCACGGCGATCTCCGAGAAGGCGCTCGCCGCCTCGAAGACCGCGACGCTGCCGCGCTGCTATTTCTCCTGGGACGACATGCTGGCCTTCAACGCCGACGGCTGGTTCCCCTACACGCCGGCAACCGGCCTGCTCTACGGTCTCGACGAGTCGATCCGCCTCATCAACGAGGAAGGCTTCGAGAACGTGCTCGCCCGCCACGCGCGTCTCGGCGAAGCGGTTCGCGCCGCCGTGCGCGCTTGGGGCCTTGAGGTCAACTGCCGCGAGGCGAAGTACGACAGCCCCGCCGTCACCACGGTCCTGATGCCCGACGGGCATAACGCCGACGCCTTCCGCAAGCTCGTGCTCGAGACCTTCAACATGTCGCTCGGCACCGGCTTGAACAGGCTGGCAGGCAAGGCCTTCCGCATCGCCCATCTTGGCGACACCAACGAGCTGACCGTGCTCGGCGCGTTGACCGGCGTCGAGATGGCCCTCGAGCTCGCCGGCGTCCCGCACAGGAAGGGCGGCGTGCAGGCGGCGATGGCCTGCATCGCCGACAGCGCCAAGCCCGCGACCGCCAAGGCGGCCTAAGCGCTGAGCTTCGCCACCCCTCAAAAAACAACCATGGCCGCCTCAAGGGCGGCCATGGTGTTTGAGGGAGCCGCGGGTCTCACCACTTGCTCTTCGGCTTCGTCCCCACTCCATGGCCGGGCTTGAGGCGGCCATCCAGGGGCAACTGGCTCCGACCTCCGCCTTTTCTTCCGCGCAGCTTCGCCACGACAGAGCTTTGCTTGAGCGCCGGTGAGTGAAACCCCGGATAGCGGGTCGGTCCCCGCCATGGTGGGTGTAAAAAGCGAGCGCGTCAGACCTTGCGGCCGAGCTGCTCCATCGCCGTGCGGACCTCGGGCGTGAACGCGCCGTCGATCGGCCCCGTGTAGGCGCCGGCGTCGCGCAGCACCTCCTGCACCCACTTACGGTCGGCTTCCGACAGCACGTTCGGGTTGCGCATCAGCTCCGAGACGAGATACGTGTCGCCGAGCTTGAGCGACTTCACGATCCAGGACGCCGCCTCCGTGTCGCTCTTCGCCACGCCCTTGCCGGCGCGATAGAGGATGCCGAGGTTGAACGTCGCCACCGCGTTGCCGAGCTCGGCCGCCCGTCGCACCTCGTCCGCCACGCGTGCATTAAGCCGGAACGCTTCCTCCTCGTTCTTCGGCACGCCGCGGCCCTGCTCGTATTTGTCGGCGAGCCATGACGTGGCCTCGCTGAGCCCCTTGTCGGAGGCCGCTTGCAAGAGCCGCACCGCTTCCCCGTCGTCCTTCTTGACGCCGTGCCCCGCCTCGTAGAGCAGCGCGAGCCGGTGCATGGCGAAAACGTGCCCTTTGTCGACGGCGGCCCGATACCAGCGCGCCGCCTCGGCGTAATCCTGCGTGACGCCGCGCCCGCCCTCATAGAGGGTCCCGAGATTGGTCATGGCCGCGTCCTGGCCGCCGTCCGCCGCCTTGCGGAACCATCGCGCCGCCAGCGCCTCGTCCTTGGGGATCCCGATGCCGTCCTTCGCGAACAGCGCATACCGCGTCATGGAGGCCAGGTGCCCGCCCTCTGCCGCCTGGAGCGCAAAGGACGCCGCCTTGCCCGGGGCTTTCTCTCCAAACACGAGCCCCTGCGCATAGAAGCGCCCGAGGCTCGCCGCCGCGC
>JRYE01018666.1_pt1 | contig 11646 bp, 12 predicted proteins | sample 235321 | NCBI WGS metagenome assembly JRYE01 (sample SAMN03074214, study PRJNA261473) | activated sludge metagenome | biome: Common Effluent Treatment Plant; feature: Wastewater; material: Activated sludge; isolation source: activated biomass in a lab-scale reactor treating industrial wastewater at... | reverse complement strand
AGCACAACCCGCACAAAACGTCACAAAACGCACAAAATGACACAAACCGCACAAAATGGACAAAACGGACAGAACGAACAAAAGCGGCAGGGTCAACAGCCTGCCCCGGTTACGATCCGGCCGCTAAGTACTTGTTGGGCGAGACTTTATAAAGCACAGAAGACTATGAACACCACACAACGAATATTACATCTCGCCCCGCGGCCGACGTTACGGATCTCCGAGGTTGAAAGGCTCATCCGGATGCACAGGATCGTAACTCCGCCGCTTTCACGTCGAAGGATCTACGAAATGTGCGAGGAGGGAATTTTCGAATTCGCACCACGCGAAAAGACGCGGAACTACTTCATCTACGAGGATTCATTTCTCGCCTGGGTTGAAAGGTTGAACAAAAAAGCGTGAGCTATTTGCCGCGAGGTTTCAGCTCGGCGTTCAGCTCTTCAGGCGTCAGGTCTCGGTAAACTGCCACGCAGTTCCGGCCCGAGCGTTTTGCGCGGTAGAGCGCCGAATCGGCCATCTCGACAAGCTCGATCGGGTCTTCGGAATCTTCCGGAAAGGACGATATCCCGATGCTCACAGTGATGTGATGCACGTGCCTTTCAAGGCCCGGCCGAATGACGCTGAATTTGTGTGCGGCGATCTCGGCCCGAATGCGTTCGGCGCCGACCAACGCCTGTGCGATGTCGGCGTCAAGCAGGAATGCGGCAAACTCATCGCCGCCAAAACGCGCCGCGGCATCGCCGCTCCGCAAAATGCCGGTAATGCAAAGCCCGATCTCCTCGATCGTCTTGCTGCCGGTCATATGGCCGTAAGTGTCGTTGACCGATTTGAAATTGTCGCCGTCCATCATTAGCACGCAGAACGACCGGCCCTCGGCCTTCGCTCGTGCGGCCTCACGCCTCAGCTCGAAAAAGAAAGATCGGCTCGAAAGCAATCCCGTCAGATCGTCGTGCGAGATGAGCCTGTGAACCTGCCGCTGATACTCGCGGTCGATCTCGTCCAGCAGATCAAAGCGCAGGATGGTCTCGCCGATCGCGATCTTGTCGCCGTTCGCAAGACGCCCTTCGCGCACGCGGCTGCCGTTCAGGAAGGTGCCGTTCCGCGAATCAAGGTCGGTCAGGATATATTCGAGATCTCCCGTTCCCCCGGAACGCACCGCTCGCACGACCGCATGCCGACGCGACACCTGCGTGTCGTTGACGCGGACATCAGCCTCGAGGGCTCGGCCAAGCACGACCTCAGGACGCTCAAGCGGTATCGGCACGGCGATAAGTTCGCCGCTTAGGAAAACAAGTGCGGGCCGCAGGTCCCTTCGTTTTATTTCTGCATCGTTCATAGGGATGGGCAGACGGCAAGATCGGTCGCCGTGCCCACGCGGGGAAGTCACCCTCTAGGATACCCGATTTTGAGATACCTGAAAAGCCCTTTTTTTCGTCCGCTGAAATGACCTAATTATCTGTGGGAAAGGAGTTTAGTGATGCGGATGGCGGTTCCGTCGTCGGTTGGCAGTATCTCGACGGAATCGACGAGTTTCGACATTAGTTCGAGCCCCCAGCCGCGTCTCTGCCCGTCTTTTTCGCCTCGGCCCATCGCCAATTTGTCCTTTAGCCGAAGCCCGCGGTTGCGGACAACGATCTCGAGCCGGTCGCCGAAAGGCGTAAACGTCAGATAGATCTTTCGTTCGGGCGAGAGCGAATGTTCCGAGGCGTTTATGCAGGCTTCGACCAATGCGGTCTTGATCTGGTTGATATCACGCGGCGAAAAGCCCTGGCGTTCGGCAACATCTTCCGCAAAACTCGCCGCGACGATCTCTGTATCGCCGCCCATCGGGATCGTGATCTCGAACTGGCCAAGCGGCGGATGCGGCCGCGAATCGGCAAGCCCAAGCTCGNNACGAACTCCCGATCGCACCGCGTTCAGCGATCGCCTGCGAAGCCGCCTCATCGAAACCTTCGCTCGTTACGAGCCAAAGACGGTACTTCTTCAACTCGCTCGCAAGTGCGGCCATTTCGAGGCGATCGAGCCAATATTCCGTAAGATCGAGCGAGGCCGCGAGCTTTGAATCGAACTCGGCCGCGAGCCACGCGGTCTCATCGCCGTCATCGGAAACGCCGAAGCCGATCGCAGTGCGTTCGACATCCGCAACTCGTCCGATCGACGGATAGATGTCCGCCGCGTTCACGGAAAAGAAGATCTGCGGCAGCAAGATGCGTTCGGGCGTGGCTGCGATCTTCGCAAGCTGCTCGTCGTCGGAACGGCCTTTCAATTCGGCCTCGAACTTCGCAAAATCAATGCTCGCAAGAGCGGCGGACTGACCCGCAAAACTTGCCAAAAGTTCGCGCAAGCCGACCGTCGCCTCGCGTCGATATCGGCGTGCGAGCAGTCGCGGACCGCGGGCAAGGTTTGCTGTCAGCGTTTCGGCGACCACGCGGGCACGCGTCTTTCCGCTCGTTTCGAGTTCAGCTCTCGCTCGAACATAATCGGCAAAGACCTCGTCATTCTGCGGNNCGGGAAATAGACACGCCCTGCGGCTCGCGAGATGAACTCATTTTCGTGCAGCTGCGACAACACCTCGTCACATTCCGCCGCCGAAAGACCGAGCCGCGTTTGCCACTCGACCTCGAAAGAACTTCCGCTTTCCTGTGTCGCAGAAAGCTGTTTGAAGATCTCTTTTTCAAGTTCCGGGTCGCCCGCAATTCGGTTGAGCTCGTTGTCGATCTTGCGTCCGATCGAGATGCCGAAAAGCTCGTCTGTGTAGATCCTCGCAAGGTCTGAAAACGCCGAGAGCGACGCGTCTCTTGCTGCGGCCGCATCGACAATGGCCTTCATGAAAGCTGGCCGCGAGGCAAGCAGAAGCACCGCAAGATCGCAGACTTCCTCGCTCAGCGAAATGTGCCGTTCGCGAGCGTGGTCGGCAAGGAGCTCCTTCGCATCTTCGGCCGCCAGGCGATCGAGATGCAGCCTCGCAAACGGCGGGGTCTTTGGCTGATGGCGTCTTGCAAAACAGAGAACGCTCGCGAGCGAAACGTCCGCGAGAACGCGACGCATCGCATCGGCGAGTTCATCGGAAGAACGCTCGAACTCATCAACGAGAATAAAACTTCGAACACCGTTGGCCGCCGCACGGAAAGGAACGGCGAGCAGGCTTTCAAGCGGCGCGTCTCTCCTGAGCAAACCGGCGGCACTTTCGATCCAGCTGCGTTGATGTTCCGAAACAAAGTCGATGAGCTCGTGAATTTCGGGTTTTGCAGCGATCAGCTCAGGGACGCGGCGGTCGAACGCCGCTNNCCCATCGGCGGCCGGCGTCGTCCGTGGATTCGGCGTTGCGGATTCGGAAATAGAACGGCACTGTCTCGCTCGCCGTCCGGAAAAAGTGATCGTAAACCTGCCGCAGCATTTCAGACGCACCCGAATCCGGTGCTGCGTGAACATCGAGAATGCCGCCGTCAGAAGAGTGTGCGATCAGGCGCGCAAGTTCCCGGCCGCGGCCGACGAACCTGTCAGCTCGAACCGTCGATAGGATCTTTTCGGGAGTGTTCATCCTTCTTCACCCTCCGCCGTTTGATAGATCGAAACGCGATTCCGGCCCTCAGCTTTTGCGCGATAAAGGGCCTTATCGGCGGCGCTGATCATATCCATCTGCGCGCAGACCTCGCTCGTGCAGGACGCAACGCCGACGCTGATCGTTACATCTCTGTGCGGAAACTCGACGGACGCGACGTTATGCCGGACGCGGTCGGCGATATTCGCGGCCTCGACATCGGTCGTCTGCGGAAGCAGGATCGCAAACTCCTCGCCGCCAAAACGCACCGCAACATCCGCATCGCGAAGCGTTTCGCGAATAACGGACGCCACGATCTTTAACGCCTCGTCGCCCGCAGGATGCCCAAAAGAATCGTTGTAGGACTTGAAATGATCGACGTCGAGCATCACGAACGCCATCGGATAGCCATGCCGATTCGAGCGTTTCACTTCCTCCGAAAGTCGCTGAACCATATAGCGTCGGTTGAGCAGGCCGGTAAGCGGATCCGTCACCGAAAGCTGTTCAAGTTCGCCGGCGCGTTCCTTGAGCTGCGTGCGGTCGATCGCTGCGGCAAGCTGCGGCGTGATCGCCTTGACGAGGTCGAGATCGCGGCGATCGAACGCCGTGCCTGTCACCTTGTCCGTGAAATTGATGACCGCAAGCTGTCTTTCGCCAAGCCAGATCGGTGCCGAAAGAAAGGACGCCGTCTTGTACTTCCGCTCTTTCGCGACCGGCTCAAGGCCCGTAATGGCCACATCGCGGACAACGATCGGCTTTCCTCGCTCGAATACGATCCGCGCGACCCTTTCGCCGGGATCTGCGTCGTTCCGCAGGTCGAATACCGACCCGACCGCACCTTTGACGCGGAATCGTCTCGCAACTTCATCACGCGTCATCAGCGACGCCCGCTCGGCCTGGAGCAGATCCGCGCTGACGCGTGCGAGATGCATCCAAAGTTCTNNAGCCGCTCCGAGACCTCATCGAGCCGCGCTCGCCTTTCCATTTCCGCCCGCAAACGCAGTATCTCGAGCTGCGGTGCGACCGAACGGCAAAACCTTGCAACTGCCCGGCGCCGATCCTCTTGCGGCACTTTGTCGAGCACGACCAAAGCCGCCGGGATCTCGTCTCCGACAGGCATCGCAAAAAGCAGCACCTGCTTCGGGTTCGGTTCTTCCGCCGTCGCGGGTTTGCCAAGAACTGTCGGCGTTTCGCCCGCTGCCGCATCGGCAAGCCGTTCATCATCGACGGCGATCCCGACGTTCACGCTTCGGCCCTTCAGCTTTGCGGAAACGGCCGTGCTTTCAAGGCGATCTGCTCGCTTTTCGAGCCAGATCAGCGAGTGAAGCGAGAAATTCTTGACGGCGAACTCTATCGTCGCGTTGCGTGCCGAAATATAGTCTCGCCCGAGAAGCGACCCGAAGAACGAACGCCAATCTGCGGGATCAGGCCCGCTCGGAGCACGTTTTNNTCAGCTCGCGTAAGGCATCGACAAGCGGTGCATCCGAACTCAGGAGCAGGATATTCTCAAAAAATCTCGAAGCGGGCAGATCGCGCCAATCGCCGGTCATCGCTCGATTTGCGGCTCGGCGATAATTCTCGGAATTTGTGAACGCACGCCCGACGATCACTGCCGCCGGCCTGCCTTCTGCATCAAACTTCGCAGCTCGGCAAAGAAGCCCTGCGTGGCAGGTATAGGAGATCGTAGCGTTCTCATCCGAAGCCCGCTGCAACGCCCGGCCGCAATCGCGTGCACAACGCCCGACGAGCACCCCGTCCGGATTCAGCACGGCGCAGATCGAATTGTCATTGACCGCAGGGCTTTGCTTTCCCTCTTCGTCAACGACAACGACCGCAATTCCGTTCTTTTTCGCGATCCGCTCAAGAACGTTCTTGGGCGGAACCTCGCGTTTCTCACTCATCGCATTTTATTACCGGCCGCCGGAACGACTTCGCTTGCGTTCGGCTCAAAAGAACACGCTTCGGGCTTACCGGACTGGCCGCTCCGGTGCGGAAGATACACGCTTTTGTATCTCGCAAAAACGCCTAATCGCGCCTGTTTTCCACGAGTTCGGCAAGCAATTTACTAAGTTTTTGTCGGGCCTGCGAGCCTTCATTCATTTTGACCGAAACGCCGGAAAGGGCGATACTATAGGCAGGCACACATTTGCTGAGACCCTCAAGCTCTTATGAAACTTGAGAAGCACTTGCAAGGAGGTTTTTAGATCGCAATGGTCAACGATAGCAAAGCCGACCCCGTCGAGCGCAGTAAGATTCTTTCAAAAACTGAGACGGCCTCGAGACTGAACGAGCTGATCGTAACCTGCAAAGATGGCGAGGCGGGTTATCGAAGTGCGTCGGAAGGTGTGAAGTCCGCCGAATTGAAGCAGCTTTTTGCAGAATGTACGATCCAAAGAGCACAGTTCGTCGGCGAACTGCAATCGCTCGTGCGGTCGCTTGGCGGGAATCCGGAACACACTGGTTCCTTCATCGCAAAACTTCATCGCGGCTGGATCGACATCAAGGCCGTGATCGAAGGCCGGGACGAAGCGGGAATTCTCGTAGAATGTGAACGCGGCGAGAGTATCGCAAAAAAGGCTTATACAAGCGTGCTGAAAGAAACCCTGCGTCCGCATGTGCGCGACGTTGTGGAGCGCCAACTTGCTTCGATAACGACGACCCACAAGCGAATAAGGTCGCTCAAGGCTTCGTACCTCGAAAAGGACAAACGACACCTGCCGCCGCCCGCAAAACAAACAAGCCGCGNNCGCTCGTCGGCCCGGCCTCGACGATCTTTCCTTTTTCCATCACCGCAACGCGATCGGCAATGAATCTCACTGCCCTTAGATCGTGCGAAATGAAAAGAAACGCGATCCCGCGGCCTCGTGCAGAACGCTTTAGAAGGTTGAGTATCTGAGCCTGCATCGAAACATCGAGCGACGAAACAGGTTCGTCCGCGACGATGAGTTCCGGTTCGACAGAAAGCGCCCGTGCAATGCCGACGCGTTGACGCTGTCCGCCCGAAAGCTCGCTTGGTTTACGCCCGTGCAATGCCGACGAAAGCCCGACGGCCGTCATCAACTCGGTCAATTCGTTCGTCTCCGTTGCAAGAGAGAAGGCACGCCGCGGTTCGAGGATCGAATTCCCGACCGAAACGAGCGGGTCGAGACTCGTGTAAGGATCCTGAAAGACCATCTGCATACGGCGTCGNNCCTCGATCCGTAAAAGTTCAGTCATCCAAAGCTAGATCGGCTTCTCGATCTTGACCGGCGTGTCCGTGTCGTAGGTGATGGTTGCAGACTTCAGTTTCCCGCCCTTGTAACCGACCTCGACCTTCATCGGAAGGCCTGTCGCCTTGTTCACCCAAATGGTGGAAGTGTACGCGGCAACGCTGCTCTCCGGCTTGCCCGGATCTTCGTACGAGTATTTGTCTGCGGGCTTTCCATTGACCGTATCAACGCCCTCGTACTTTACGTCGGAGAGGCGTTTCATACCTTCCTCCGTGAACATCTGACGCATCGCCGGGATCTGGCTTGCGGCACTTCCCGGCATCTTCGTCCATTTTCCGCCAAAGCTCGCATAGGTGTCCGACCCGATCATTATCGTCTCGATCTGGACGCCATGGATCGGATCGCTTTTCATGTGATATCGGTCGGGTGCCTGATATTCGAGCGTCATATTCATCGAAGTGTCGCCGACGGTGCTCATCGTCGCAGTAAACGAATTGAGCGAAACGAACTTCTTCGAAGCGGCAATGATCTCGGCCTTTGGATCGGCGCCGGCCGCCGCAGAGCTTGGTCCGGAGTCTGGTGAAGTCGAACCCGAGTTCGAATTCANNGGCTGCGAGTAGTATCAATACCAATGTCAGCGAGCGAAAATTCTTCATAGTTCTAAGCCCTTTCATTTCTCAAAAAATTCTTCGGCAAAATGGCAACGCGAAAAATGCTGATCAGAGACCGCCGTAAACGTCGGACTTTTTTCACTGCAAACAGCTTCTGCTCTTTCGCAGCGTGGTGCAAATTCACACGCTTTGATATCAACGCTCAGATCCGGCGGCATTCCGGGGATCTGGTAGAGTTCATCGTCCGCGATCGCATTTTCCGGCATCGCGGCGAGCAAAGCACGCGTGTATGGATTTGCGGCTTGCGTGAATAACTCGCCCGTCTTCGCCTCTTCAAAAATTCGGCCGCCATACATCACCGATACGCGGTCGGCTCGTCCCGCAACCAGGGCAAGGTCGTGCGAAACGAGGATAACGCTCATCCCGATCTTTGCTCGCAGCCTATCGAGCAGGTCGAGAACCTGTGCCTGCACGGTCGAATCAAGAGCGGTCGTCGGCTCGTCAGCGATCACAAGATCGGGCTTGCAGCTGACGGCGATCGCGATCATCACGCGTTGGCGCATTCCGCCGGAGAATTCGTGCGGATACTGATCGACACGCTTTCCCGCGTCGGCTATTCCAACAATATCGAGCAGCTCTTTCGCCTGTTCACGTGCATCACGTCGAGACAGGCCTAGATGAAGTTCCACGACCTCAGCGATCTGCCGTCCGACCGTCAGATATGGGTTGAGCGACGACATCGGATCCTGAAACACCACGCCGATCCGCTTGCCGCGAATGGCGCGAAGTTCTCTATCATCCGCCGCCAAGAGGTCATGCCCGTCGAAAAGGATACTCCCCGAAGTTATCCGGCCGGCCTCCGGCAAAAGGCGCACGATCGACATCCCCAACGCCGTTTTTCCGCTGCCGGATTCACCGACGACAGCGACCATTTCGCCCTTCTCGATGCTGAGCGAAACATCTCGAACCGCCTTCACAGAACGGCTTTGCCGATCCGTAAACTCGACGCAAAGGCCTTCTATCGAAAGTAATGATGCTTGTGCCTTCGCTTGTGAACTCATTCGAGTCGGTCGTAATCTACTTTGATGCGGCGGGCTGCCAATTTGGATCGATCTTGACATCGGTCAAAACAACGGCGTCAAGGCTGTTCAGTTCAAAGCCCGTAACATACGGCTTGATAAGGGCGAACGACCTCGGGAAATAGATCGGGATCGCTGAAAGGTCATAGAGTGCCGCTTCTTGCGAGTACGGTTGTGCGGCAACGACCGGCGGTAATTGATCCGATGCCGCCGGGTCGGTCAAGAGATGCTGGACGGGCGTCGGCGAAGGCGTCGGCTGCTGAACGAGCGGCCCGCCGGGAACTTCAGGCCTGGTGATCTTTTTCTCCGTACCGAAGATCGTCTGCATTGCAACGACCTCATCCGTCGTCGGCAGCACGACTCCGCGCCGAAGCAGATCGTAATCGCCCGAAGCTCGAACCGCCTCGATCTCACTTGTTTCGACCGGAACGACATTGACGTCGATGTTCAGATTTTGCTTCCACATCCGAGCTGCGGTGCGGGCGATGCGCTGCTGTGCATCGTTTCGGTTCACGACGAGCCTTAAGGCGGGGAAATTCTCGCCATCCGGAAAACCCGAGCGTTCTAGCAGTTCCTTTGCACGCTCCGCGTCAAATACGAGGCCGGCGGCAGCATCAGGGCTTTCGGTCGGCAGAAAACGCGTCGCAGGACTCGTCGAGCCGTCAAGCTCGCCTTCCGCGATCTTCTGCCGGTCGATCGAAATTGCAAGGGCCTCACGCACGCGCCGGTCGGCAAGGATCTTGTTATTCGTGTTGACCTCGTACAAATTGATCGCCGAATGCGTCGTCTGCCTGAAATCGTCGTACGGCGCGAGAAGCTTCAACGCAAGGGGCGAAAACGCAGCGTTTGTAAGCACGTCTATATCGCCGTTCTTGTAGGCTTCGAGAGCTGCGTCAGCCGTCGTATGCGGCACGAAAACGACACGCTGAGGAGCGACCGCGTTCTTGTTCCAATACGTCTTCGAGCGTTCGATAACGACACCTGTCTTATCCGAAGTCATGACCGTAAAGGGCCCGTTCGAAACTTCCGGCGGCTCGGCATCGGCAGAGCCCAACTCTTCCGCCTTGCCGTAAACCGGAAAGAAAACGGGGTTCGCAACAAGCTTCGGAAAGTCCGGATCGGGCCGTTTCAATTCGACTCGCAGCTCAAGATCGCTCGTCGCCTCGACTCCGAATGTGCCGATGACGCCGGGCTTTGCCGGTTCGCCGGGACGTTCCACGTGCGTCTTGGCTTCGGTCTTTTGATCCGGCTTTTGAGCTTCGCTCTGTCGTTCACGGGCATTTGTCGTCGGCAAATCTCCCTTCGGAACGCCGTTAGCGTCGGCGTCGGTCTCCTGCTTTGCCGCCTCGTCACCTAAACCCTTGATATTGGAAAAAAGCTCGCGATGTGTCGCGTCAGGAGAAAGTGCGGCAAGGCGCTTCCACGAATCAACAAAGTTCTTCGCCGTAACGGGCTTGCCGTTCGTCCAGCGTGCATCGTCGCGAAGCCTGAACGTCCAAACCCGTCCGTCTTCGCTCGACCAACTTTCGGCAACGGCCGGGAGAGCGTCGAGCGTTTTCGGGTCAAGGGTCGTCAGGCCTTCAAATATGGCCCGAACCACGTCCGTTTCAGGTGCTGCCAAGGCTTTTGCGGGATCAAAACTTTTCGGAGTATTTCCATTGCTCCAGCGAACTTCCTGCTTGAGTGGCGGTTTGGTCTTGGAAATGAATGCTTCGGGTTGGGGTTGCTTTATCTCTGCGCACGAGGCGGCAAAAAGCGTGGCAAAAAGGACGAACACGACCTGCCACCGCGGCCGTAAGCCGCTGCCAACAGATAGTTTAAGTGTCGTCTCCCGCCTTGCCATTCTCTTGAGCTTCTCTCAACGAAGCGAAGATCTCTCGCGTCTGCCGTTTCGTGTCCTCAAAACCATTAGATGTATCAACAACGTGATCGGCAAACTTTCTTTTCTCTTCCTGCGGCATTTGAGCGTCAATGCGGCGTATTGCCTCGCTTTCGCTCAAACCATCGCGTGCCATGAGGCGCGCCAATTGTATCGCAGGTTCGCAATAGACGACAATCAGCTTATCGAACCGTTTATAGCCGCCGGATTCGATCATCAACGCCGCATCGACGACCGCTATCGCGTCCGGGTCACGCTCCTTGACCGATATCAGCCAATCGTCCTGGAGTTCGATGACAAGCGGATGAATGATCGAGTTCAGTTTGAGACGCTTTTCTTCGTCAGCAAATACGATAGAGCCGAGCGTTTTCCGGTCGAGCGTGCCGTCGGAGGCAAGCACTTCCACGCCGAATTCCGCAACAACAGCAGCAAGGCCCGACGTGCCTTTCTCGACGACCTTTCTCGCCGCCAGATCCGCGTCTATAACGTCGGCCCCAAGCTCCCGTAAATATGCAGCAACAAAGGACTTACCGGTTGCGATAGAACCTGTCAGGCCGACCGTGAGCACAAGAATCATCCTTTTGCCGAATGGCGCTTTGCGAGTTTTTTAATGTTGAACTCGGCGATCTCCGCAAGCGTTAGGCCAAGTTCGTCGGCACACGCCGAAATGTACCAAAGCACGTCGCCGAGTTCATCCTTGAGCTTCGCTTTCGTCTCATCCGTTAGCACGCCATCGTGATCGCGTTGGATCTTTTTGACGATATTTGCGACCTCGCCAGCCTCGCCCGCGAGCCCAAGCGTCGGATATTCGACATTCGACATACGCCGCGGATAGAGTGCGGTCTTGCTCGCCGCCGACTGATATTCTTCAAAATTCATAGTTCAATTTTCCGCGATTCCGCGACGCATCTTCGCCGCGATGACCGTATTTTTCATAAGCATAGCGACCGTCAGCAGGCCGATGCCGCCCGGAACCGGCGTGATCGCTCCTGCGACATTAGCTGCATCTTTCGGACAGACATCGCCGACGAGCGTCGCACCGCGATTGTCGAGCGTATCGAGCCGCTTGTCGAGGTCTTCGCCCGCAAAAAGTTCGCGGACGCGTTCAGAGCTCTCGACCGAATTGATCCCGACGTCAATGACGACCGCACCTTCGCGAATGTGTTCACGGCAGATGAATCCTGCACTCCCGATCGCTGCGATCAGAATGTCGGCCTCGCGCGTAACGCTCGGCAGATCTCTTGTGCGTGAATGACATATCGTTACCGTCGCATTTTCGCGTAAAAGCAGAGCGGCGAGCGGCTTCCCGACGATGTTGCTGCGGCCG
>JRYE01016108.1_pt1 | contig 11679 bp, 14 predicted proteins | sample 235321 | NCBI WGS metagenome assembly JRYE01 (sample SAMN03074214, study PRJNA261473) | activated sludge metagenome | biome: Common Effluent Treatment Plant; feature: Wastewater; material: Activated sludge; isolation source: activated biomass in a lab-scale reactor treating industrial wastewater at... | reverse complement strand
GCAAGACGACGCTGTTGCGCGTGCTGCTGGGCCTCCTGCCGCGCGACGCCGGAACGATCGGATGGAACGGCATGCTGGTCGAGGACCCCGCCACCTTCTTCGCCCCGCCGCGGACCGCGTACACCAGCCAGGTGCCGCGCCTGTTCTCCGACTCGTTGCGCGAGAACATCGTGATGGGTCGAGACATCGGAGACGACCGCGTGTACGGAGCCCTCGACCTGGCCGTCATGTCGAGCGACGTCGGGGCGCTGCACCACGGTCTCGAGACGGAGGTGGGCACGCGCGGGGTGCGGCTGTCGGGTGGTCAGGTCCAGCGCGCGGCCGCGGCAAGGATGTTCCTGCGCGAGGCCGAGCTGCTCGTCTTCGACGACCTGTCGAGCGCTCTCGACGTCGAGACGGAGCGCCAGCTGTGGGAGGGGTTGTTCGAGACCCGGGACGTCACCTGCCTCGTGGTGTCGCACCGCAGGGCGGCCCTCGAGCGTGCCGACAGGGTCATCGTCATGGAGTCGGGCCGCGTCGCGGCTCAGGGCAGCCTCGCCGAGGTCATGGAGGCCTCGCCGGAGCTCCGTGTGATGGTCACCGGCTCGTCACTGCCGGAGGAGCGGGCACCGTCCTCGACGAGGGAGGAGCTGAGGGCCTGAGCTCTGCCGCGGAGTCGACGTGGTCGCGGCCCGAGCATGGCCGCGACCACCGTCTCGTTCTCTACCTGACCGAGGCCGGAACGCGACCCTGGAGCACCACCGCGGTCCACTGGGCCAGCCACCTGCCCTGGTTGGCCTGGACGATCGCGGACGGCAGCGCGGGCGCCAGCACGCCCTCCTCGAGCGTCGCGTGCGCGGTGAACTCGGGCGGGAGCTCGGCGTCCTCTGCGACGGGGTGGACGAACATGGCCAGTGGGATCGCTTCCTGGACCTCGCGGCTGAGCATGAAGTCGACGAAGGTCTCCGCGGCCTGGCGGTTCGGGGTCCCGCGCAGGATGCCGATCGCCTCCACCTGGCGGTAGGCGCAGCCGGCGCACTCGAGGTTCGCGGTCGGCGGCCCGGTCACGGCGCCGTTCGCTGGCGGCTCCTCAGCGAAGATCACCTCCGCGGCAGGGCTCGTCAGGTAGCTCACCACGACGGGCCTGTCGCCACCGTAGCGCGTGAAGGCCGTGTAGTAGGCGTCAGTCCACCCATCGGTGACGAGCACGTCGTTGTCGCGCAGCGCTGCCCAGAAGTCGAGCCAGTCGGCATGAGCGCTCGCGAGACCCGCCGGGCCGGCGATGCCTGCCTCTGGGTCGCCGAACCGTGCGACGGTGGCGAGCAGGAAGGCGAGCCCTGGGCTCGACGACGCGGGGTTCTGGACGGCCGTGAGGCCGGTGTAGCGAGGGTCGGCCAGCTCCTCGAGCGTGCTGGGCAGGTCGAGCCCACGGTCGGCGAACCAGGCCGTGTCGACGTTGGGGAGCACGTAGCCGACATCGACGGGCGTCACGAGGTCGTCGAGGTGGAAGGTCTTGGGCACACGCGCCAGCGCCGCGCTCCGGTAGGTCTCGAAGATGCCCTCGCCGCGGGCGCGCTCGAGCAGGCTGTCGTCGATGCCGTACAGGAGGTCGGCCAGCGGTCGCGCCTTCGTCAGGATGGCGCGGTTCACGACCTCGCCAGCGTCGCCCGCTGGCAGGAAGATCACCTCGATGCCGGTCTCGGCCGTGAACTCGTCTACCAGGCTCTCCGGCAGGGCGAACGAGTCATGGGTCAGGACCGTGCGCCTCTGGGCTGCTGCCCAGGTACCGAGCAGGCACAGGGCCACGACGATGGATGAGCGTGCCACGTTCGAACGTCGCATGCGCGCGTCCTCTCCGTCACCGGACAGACGCATCTCTTGAGGGGGTGGCCGCCCGGTCGCTCCACTGTGGTCGCGTGGGCCGCGGTTCTCGATGCGTCACGCTCCCTACGCCCGCATGACCGGGTTCAGGTTCTAGGGTGTGATCTCAGCCGGGACCGTGGTCCAAGGCACCCCTGGTGACACCATGAAGGTACCGCCGCGCGCCCGACCCGTCAACGCTCGCCGCTACCTGAGGTCGTCGAACGCTCGGGCGCGGGCGACCGCGGCTGGGCCCCGTTCATGCCACGGCGGCTGTCGGCGGGCAGGCGCAACGCCGCGAGCGCGGCCGTGACCCCGAACAGGAGGGCAGTGACGATGAAGATGCCGCGGTAGTTCTCCGTGCCTGGCAGGCTCGTCGCCGTGATGATCATGCCGTNNGAGCCCGTACACGGAGCCCGCCATCTGCGGGTCCGTGAAGCGGGCCAGCATGGCACTGATGGCGGGCAGCACCCCGCCGACGGCGAAGCCGACGACGATGTTGAGCGCGATCAGCTGCCAGATCTGGGTGACGAACGCCATGGGGAAGTAGAAGGCCGCCGTCACGATGGCGGAGACGACCAGCACGCGCTTGTGTCCGATCCTGTCCCCGAGGCGCCCGAGCACGACCCCGCTCAACGTGCCCGCCAGCGAGGCGCTGCCGATGGCAACACCGGTGTAGATGCCGGTCAGCTCACCGTTCGAGATGAGGACGCCGACGAAGAGCGGCAGGTAGGGCATGAGCATGGTCCTGCCGAGCCAGGCCGTCAGGCGCAGCGTGTACACGAGCGCGACGCCTGGGCTCCTCAGCACGCTGCCCCACTGGGCGAACATGCGGTCGACGCCGCGTCGCTCGAAGACGGGCGGCGTGAACTGCTCCTTCACGAGGAAGACCACCAGCAGACCGCCGATGAGCAGCAGCACTCCCGTGACGAGGAACGACATGCGCATGCCGACGAAGTACTCGAGCATGCCGCCGAGGATCGGACCGACGGAAATGCCTGCCCATTGCCCGGTCTGCATCATCCCCATGGCGTACCCGAGCCGGTCGCGCGGAACGACGGACACCACCATCGACGAGGCTGCAGACACGACGCCCGTGACGAGACCCTGGATGAGCCGGAGGAGGACGAGCTCCTCCACGTTGTGGACGAGGCCCATGAGGGCGACGGTGATGGCGCCGCCGATGAGTGCCCGCACGACCATCGGCTTGCGCCCGTACCGGTCGGCGACGGCGCCCCAGATCGGCGACGCGATCATCATCGCGACCGCTTGGACGCTNNAGCCCGAGCCGAGCTCCTCGACATAGTGGGGCAGGAACGGGAAGATCGTCGAGAAGCCGAGCGAGGCGAGCAGTTGCGCGAGGAACATGACGAGGACGGTGCGCTGCCAGCCTGACTTCACTCTAGGTGCCTCCGGGAGAGCGTCGGCGGCCCGGGCAGGACGCGAAGGCCGTTCGCCGACGTCGGACATGGTACTCCCATCGGCCTGCCGTTCCACAACCACGGGCCCCGATGGCGGGTAGGTTGTGGTGTGCATTCCGACGCAGAGGTCCTCGCGCGCTGCCCACTCCTTGCCGGGCTGCCCGACGCGGACATCCTCGCTCTCGCCGCTGCCTCGCAGCGACGCGGCTTCGCGGCAGGCGAACACCTCTTCCTCGCAGGGGACGAGTCCCGCGGGCTGCTGGTGAGCGCGTCCGGGCGCGTCAAGATCTACGTGTTGTCACCGGCGACGGGCAGAGAGGTCGTGCTGACCGTCGACGACCAGTTCGGGGCCGTGGCCGAGCTCGTGGCGCTCGAGGGCTCGACCTACCCCGCCAACGGGCAAGCCATCGACGCCGTCGACCTCGTCATCGTCGACCAGGCGGCCTTCGAGAGCGTGCTCAGGCAGCGGCCCGCCATCGCCCTTCACCTGATGAGGTCGCTGGGTCGCCGCCTCAGGCGCCTCGTCGGCCTGATCGAGCAGATCTCGTTCAAGGAGGTCGTCCACCGCCTCGCCGGGTACCTCGTCGAGGAGGCGCGCGCCGGGCTGCCCTTCGTCCTCGCCAGCAACGCCGACATCGCCGCTCGGCTCGGTACCGTGCCCGAACTCGTAAGCCGCAACCTGTCGCGGCTGCACGCTGGCGACGTCGTCGTCATGAACGGGCGGACCGTGACGGCCATCGACATCGAGCAGCTGTCAGAGATGGCTGCGTCGGCGGGGCGCTGAAGGCGTCTGGGCAGCGGCGCGACCGTGCTGCTCAGAACCCCAGGGCACGCTTGGCGACCGGGCTCATCGACGAGGGCGTCCAGGGCGGGTCCCACACGATCTGCACGTCGACAGCCTGTACTCCGCGCAGGCCCAGCAGGGTCTGCGTCACGTGTGTCTCGATGGTCGCATGCAGCGGACAGCCGGGTGTCGTCAAGGTCATCTCGACGCTGACGGCCGAGCCGGCGATGGACACGGCGTACACCATGCCGAGGTTCACGACGTCGACGCCGAGTTCGGGATCGTAGACGGAGCCGAGCGCTTCGAGCACCTCGCTCGCGGCAACGGCGGGGTTCAGCTCGGTGATGACCGTCTCCGTCACGACGTCACCCCTCCGTGCGGCGCCGGCCGACCGGGTCGTGCCCCTCTGTGCGTGCGTCCGGCCCGGCTGACCGCTATCACGATGTGCACGACCTGCGCCACCTGCGCCAGTGCTCCCACGGCCAGCAGGAGCGCGGCGCCCGTCGCTGCCGGCGGCCAGGCGCCGAGCATGGCCACGACCGCTGCGACGGTCCCGCCAGCCAGCCCCCAGGTGGTGACGGGCTCGAGCTCGGGGCGCAGCAGGTCGCGAAGAAGTGGAGGCGGTGGTGGCTGACGCGCCGTCGTCGTTGTCGTGGAGGGACCGCCCGGGGCCCCTGCAGCACGCTGAGCGCTGTGAGGGGCGAAAGGTGGGGCGTAGGCGGCCGTCCATGTCAGGAACGAGAGGATCTTGACGAGCATGCCGCTGACGGCCAGCCCCACGAACCCGAGGAGGAACGCCGCTGTCGCAGCCTCGCGCTGCCCCACCAGCACGAGCACGCCGGACACGGGCAGGAACGCGTGTGCGATGACGTAGCGCCGGACGGGCGCCTCGAGCCGCTTCCTCAGTCGCCGCGCGAGCAATGCGAAGACCTCCCACACCTGCAGCGCGGCGGCTCCCGCCAGTGCCAGCACGGCGAGGGACGACAGCCAGGCGCCGGCGCTGGCGGCGTTGCTGGCGGCGTTGCCGGCGACGGTGCGCTGGACGACGGCTCCGAGCACCAGCGACAGCACGGAGGCGTGCACCAGGTACGCCATGACCCGCAGCCGCCACGCCGGTCCCCCTTTCGAGAGGGCGAACATCGACAGCAGCTTCTGACCCGCACCCGCGATGCCGAGCAGGAACGCTCCCAACAGGCCAACGTACTGATGGAAGGAGGCGTCGTAGCCGAGCGTCCCTGCCAGTGCCGGCCTTGCGCGAACGGCGGCGAGAGCGAGGCCGAGCACGACGGTCACGAACAGGTAGACGACCGCGGTGATGAGCGCCCGACTGGCTGCGTCCCGCGGTGGCCTCGTCCGGGCGGTGAGCAGGAGCTGCAGGAGGGCGAGGCCCAGCGCGAGGCAGACGAGCGTACCGCCTGTCGCGAGGAGGACGGTCCGCATCCCGCTGCCGAAGCCGAACACGAGGACCGCGGCGCCAGCCGCGAAGGTCGCGAGGGTCGCGTAGCCGAGGCGCGGCCACACCAGCCGGGTGACGAACATGACGGCGGGAAGCTGCTGCAGCGTCCCCAGGTACACGAGCGTCACGAAGCCGAGGGTGAAGCCGTGCGTCAAGGCGATCAGCCTCGGCGAGCCGACGTGCTGGGTCAGGACGGCCGGCTGCGCCAGCAAGAAGAGCGTCGTCGCGAACAGCGCAGCCGCACCAGCGACGATGGCGCTGGCGGGCAGCAGTGGCCGCACGGCGTCCCTGCCGGCGTTCATCGCCTCACCTTGCCCGTACTGCCGGTTCGTCGCCGTGCGTGCGCTGGAGGCTCCCCACCGCTAGAGGGTGCCGAGGCCCTTCGTGATCGCGACGATGGCGCTGCCGTCGGGCTGCTCCCTCACCTCGTACGCCGCACCCATCTCGTGGAGCTGGGGCAGCAGGTAGACGTCGGTGGTGCGGGCGGAGCGGATGGGGCCGATGCGGCCGGGCGCCTTCGAGTGGAAGACGCCCACCAGGCGGGTGATGTTCCCCTCGACCACCTCCTCGAAGACCACGTCGNNCCAGGTCAAGCTTGACCTGGGTCATGGGCAGGCCGAGCCCGGACGCGCGAACATTCCGACATGAGCGACATGCAGAGCCTAGGCCCGTCCCTGACGCAGGCGGACCTGTTGAGCATGAAGGTGTCTGACATCCTCGAGGCTCGACCGGCGGCTCTCCAGGTGCTGGCCGACAACGGCTTCGCGCCGCTCAGGCAGGCTCATCTGCGTGCTGCGTTGGCCCACACGGTCACGCTGGCGCAGGCCCTGAGGATCCGCTCGCTGTCCGAGTCCAGGGAGCAGGCGCTGCTCGACGGACTGCAGGCGCTGTTCGCAACGGGGTCACGACCGGTGGCTGCGGGCGCCGGTGGGGGCACGAACTGATGCCGCTCTACCGCACCTGTGACCTGCGGCGCTACTCGGACGCAGGGCCGGTCCCTCGCCCGCTCAGCGTCGGCGCGGGCGTCGCCGTCATGCTGCTGTGCCTCCAGAACGGGCAACGGCTCGTCGCTCCGGAGGACGACAGGGCGGAGACGGTGTTCACCGTGCTCGGCGGAACGGGCACCATCAGGGAGGGGGACGAGCTGCACGACGTCGTTGTCGGCGACGTCGTTCACGTTCAGGCGGGCACGCACAAGGCCCTTATCGCCGGCGTCGGCACGTTCGCGGTGCTGGGGGTGCGGCGCATGCGCGGCCGGGCGGGGGGAGCAGACGATGCTGCTGCTTAGGCCGACCGCCATGTACGTCGACAAGGCCCGCTGCATCGAGTGCGGGCTCTGCGTCGAGATCACTCCCGGGATCCTCGACGGTCCGGTCCTGTTCGGGATCGACGAGGCATCGTTGGAGGCGATGGCAGCCTGCCCGACGGGCGCCATCAGATGGTCAGAAGGAGTCGAAGGCATGAAGCAGTTGGACGTTCGCACCATCCCACCGCGTGAGCGGCATCCGCTCATCTTCCGCACGTTCGATGAGCTCGCGCCGGGCACCGCGTTCGAGCTCGTCAACGACCACGACCCCAAGCCGCTCTACTATCAGCTCCAGGCCGAGAGGAGCGGCACCGTCGCATGGGAGTACCTGGAGCAGGGACCGCAATGGCGGGTGAAGGTGGGCAAGACGGCCTGAGCAGCCGATGAGCAGGTGGCAAGTCGCGTTCCTCCGCTGCGCGCTGGTGTGGCTGCTGGCCAACGGCGCGATCGGTATCGTCGTGGCGCTCAGGCCGGGCCTGACCGGCGTCCTCGCGCCGACGCACGCTCACCTGGGGATGATCGGCTTCTTCCTGTCGATGGTCATGGGCGTGGCGTACTGGATGCTGCCTCGCCCCGGTGGCCTGCGGCAGCCACGGCTCGAGGCGCTCACGTTCCTGCTGCTGCAAGCAGGCATGCTCACCCGCGTCGTCGGGGAGCCCTGGTGGCGCGCCACCGGCTCCCTGTTCGCTCACGCCCTGTTCAGCGTGAGCGGTGGCCTGGTGTTCGGAGCCGTGATCGCGTTCGTCCTCGCGATGCGCACACGCATCGTGACGCTCGACGCCCTGCGGGCGGCGTCACGGCCGCGTGGCACGCGAACCCGGCCGCCAGAGCACCAGGCCGGTCCGCGTTCGGACTGATGGCTCGTCCACGAGGTCGAGCTCGGTCGGCCTCGCCGTCAGCGTGCGGAGGACCTCAGTCGGCCACCTCGACGACCTTGGTGTTGGCCAGCTTGTCGCCCCAGCGCCGTCCGTCGGGCGAGGTCAGGACGGACACGATCTCGACGATGCCGAGGACGATGGCGAGGATCAAGACGGGGATGTACAAGATCCAGCCGATGACTGGCAGGATGAACAGGACGCTCGCGAGGGAGCCGAGCGCGATGGGCCAGTTGCGCCTGGCCGAGGTGGACAGGTCCATCTTCGCCCCGTCGAGGCGGACGGGCCTCAGCTTCATGAGCTTCTTGCCGACCGAACGTCCGTCCATGAACTCGTAGTCGAACCCGTCACGGAGGAGGATGTAGAGCGCTCCGACGATGCCCCCGACCAGTGGCACGAGACCGACGGCACCGGCGATGGCGCCATCGATGATGGCCGCGATGGCGCGCTTCGTGACGTCCGGCTTCACGCCTGACTGCGTCGCGCCCGACTGCGTCGCGGTAACGGGCGCCNNGTCGGTCATCAATCCACTCCTTCGCTGATGCCGTGCGGCATCTCTCGCTGTGGTGGCAACAGTGTAGGGCAAACGAAGAGCGAGTGCGTGCAGAACGTCGCAACGGGTGCCGTACACTGGGGCATGGAGGTGCCGTGACCGCGGCGCCGGTGCGTGGCGCTCCTGCGTCTGGTCCCGCGCGCGACGGCGTCCCTGGCACACGACGTCGATGCCTCAAGCACATGCACTGCTCGTCGCTCCGACGGGTCCCGGGGTCGGGCTGACGTCCGTCAGCCTCGGCCTCGTCAGGGCCCTGGAGCGCAGAGGACTCAAGGTCGGGTTCGTGAAGCCGATCAGGCAGCCGGGCGCGGACGACGGCCTCGAGCGCTCGACGGAGTTCATCGAGCGCACCACCACCATCCGGCCGGGGGAGAGCCTCGCGTTCCGTGACGCGGAGGCCCTGCTCTCGGCGGGCAAGCGCTCCGAACTGCTCCAGGCGGTGGTGGGCCGCTACAGGCATGCCGCGGACGGCGCCGACGTCGTGATCGTCGAGGGGCTCGCCGCGACGGCCGAGCATCCTGGTCTCGACACGCTCAACGGGCAGATGGCGAAGGCCATCGACGCAGAGGTCGTTCTCGTGACGACCCTCGGGGAGTCGCTGCCTGCCTTCGTCGACAGGCTGACGCTGGCAGCGGAGACCTTCGGCGGCAGCCGAGACCCGAAGGTCCTCGGTGCTGTCGTGAACAGGCTCAACGCGCCGCGCATGGACGTCATCGGCACGACGCGGACGGCCCTGAAACGGCCCGACGTCACGTACGACGCCGCCAGTATCAGGGCCGCGGCAGGTGTGTTCACGGCGCAGTTCGACCTTCTCGGCGCCGTGCCCTTCGATCCGATCATGGTGTCGCCCCGCACCTTCGACGTCGCTCAGCACCTCGGCGCGACGGTGCTGTCGCAGGGCGATCTCATGACGAGGCGCGTCGTCGACGTGTCGCTGGTGGCTCGCACCGTTGCCAACATGACCCATCGGTTGCGAGCGGGTGCCCTGCTCATCACGCCCGCCGATCGCGACGACGTGATCCTCGCGGTGTCGATGGCGGCCATGAACGGCACGCCGCTGGCGGGACTGGTGCTCACGGGCGACCTCGAGCCGAGCCCGCACGTTATGCGGCTGTGCGCGAAGGCGTTCGCGACCGGTCTGCCACTCATGAGCGTCGCGACGGACTCGTACGTGACAGCGGCGCGTTCAGCGGCCATGAACCTCGAAGTCCCCGTCGACGACGTCGCGCGCATCGAGAAGGTGATGGAGCGAGTCGCGGAACACCTCGAGATCGACGGCCTCGTCGAGCGCGTGCTGGCAGAGCGCGTGCCGCGGCTGTCCCCACCCGCGTTCCTCCACAGCCTCGTCGAGGGCGCGCGCGCCGCGGGCAGACGCATCGTGCTGCCGGAGGGAACGGAGCCTCGTACCCTCGAGGCTGCAGCCAGCTGCGCCCAGCGAGGCATCGCAACGTGCGTGCTCATCGGCGACGAGGACGCTGTCAACGCCGCAGCGGAGGCCCAGGGCATCACCCTGGGCCCCGGCATCGAAGTGGTGACGCCGAGCGACGAGGTCAGGGAGCGGTACGTGCCCGCCATGGTCGAGCTGCGCAAGCACAAGGGCCTGACGGCGGACGGCGCCCGGAACCAGTTGCGCGACGACGTCGTGCTGGCGACCATGATGCTGGCTCAGGGTGAGGTCGATGGGCTGGTCGCGGGAGCGATCAACACGACGGCACATACGATCAGGCCGGCCCTGCAGCTCATCAAGACGCGACCCGACACGAAGCTGGTCTCGTCGGTGTTCTTCATGTGCCTGCCCGACGAGGTCGTCGTCGCCCACAAGACCGGCTCTCTCCGGGGTGTCGTGAATGACGTCGGCGTCATCCATGCCGAGGCCGGGCCGTTGACGGTGTGCTTTCTGACCGACGGCCAACCCGATCCGGCCGCGACCTCCGCCGACATCGGCCGCTGTGCGCTGCGCGCCTACGCAGCCTGGATGGAGGCGTCGTGCTGATCGAACCGGCCCGGCCGACGAGCGATGGTGCGACCATCACCGTCCGACCCGACGGCGCCGAGCCGGCGCGGATCACCATCCGGTTGCCCGAGGGCATGGAGGCCGACCCGTCCATCGATCCGGCGGTCCCCGCCACCCTGCTCCCGGCGATGCGCCGCGGAGAGACGCTGCGCTGCGCCGGCGACATCTCACCGCGCTTGCACGAATCCGCGGCCCGGTTCCAGCGCATCCTCGGCTCGTGGGACCGCCACCTGCACGGCCGCGCGCTCCGCTTCACGGCCGTGGAGATCGACGCACCCGAACGCCGGGCCGTGGAACGCGGCGAGGACGGCCGAGGCACCGCCTGCTTCTTCACCGCCGGCGCCGAGCGCGGCGCGAGCGCCTGGGATTGCGTGGCCGTGAGGTCCCAACGCTTCGGGAACTTCTCGCCAAGCACGTTGAGCATGACGGCGCACGCGGCGACCGCCAGGACGGCGAGCCCGACGCCCATCGTGAGGCGTGCCGGGCGGACCCACAAGGCCGCGGGTTTGGAGGCGCCGCCCCTGGACTCGGTTGCTGGCGCGGGGGTGCCTGTTTGCGGAGGTGTCGGCGTGCTCATCCTCGCCACCTCCTGGAGTGGACCGAGGCGAAGGCGAGCGTGATCAGGAGGGCGATCGAGGAGATGAAGAAGATGAGGTGACGCGTGTCCACGACGCCCTTGGCGAAATCGCGGGTGCGGATGTCAAGCGAGAGCAGGTCCGCGATCGGGCGGATCCACGCGGGCCCGTTGTGTACGGCGACCGCGGGCCCAGCGAGGAACGCGATGAGCACGAACAGCGTCGCGAGGAAGGCGAGCGTCTGGTTCGCGGTGAGCGAGGAGATGAACAGCCCGATCGCGAGGTAGAACGAGCCGAGGAGGACAAGACTGAGATAGCCCGTGAGAATCGGCCCGATCTCGGGCTTGGGGTCGCTGGCCTTGAAGAGCACGAGCGAGAGCACGACGCTGGGAAGGCCCATGATGAGCAGGAAGAGGAACGCGCCCAGGAACTTGCCCAGGACGAGGGAGAGATCGCCGACGGGCGACGTCGCGAGGGCCTCGAACGTGCCGCTGCGATACTCCTCGCTGAACAGCCGCATGGAGATCGCGGGGACGACGGGGATGAGGAGCCAACCCGAGAGCGTGAAGAAGCCGCGCATCGTCGCGGGGTTGCCGGGCACGAGGGTCTGCAGCGTGAAGAGCGTACCGCAGAGCAGCGCGAAGAGCGAGAGAACAATCCACCCGGCGGGGAGCCTGAAGAACGAGCCGCACTCTCGAGAGGCGATGGCGTGGACGCGGGCGATCATGCCGGCACCGCCTGGGCCTGCTCGGGGGCCTCTTCGACGAGTTTCAGGAAGATCTTCTCCAGAGTCGGGACCTCGTGGCGGAGTTCGCGGATGAGCACGCCCGCGTCGAGGGCCGCCTGGGCGATCTGC
>JRYE01004001.1_pt1 | contig 11691 bp, 14 predicted proteins | sample 235321 | NCBI WGS metagenome assembly JRYE01 (sample SAMN03074214, study PRJNA261473) | activated sludge metagenome | biome: Common Effluent Treatment Plant; feature: Wastewater; material: Activated sludge; isolation source: activated biomass in a lab-scale reactor treating industrial wastewater at... | reverse complement strand
GGATCTCGGCCTCGTCGTTCAGGAGATAACCCCCGAAGTCCAGAGCACGTTCGGCACCGGTAGGTCCGAGGGCGTCGTGATTACGAACGTCCAGCCGGGGAGCGTAGCCGCCAATTCGGGTCTTGCGCCTGGGGACGTCATTCTCGAAATAAACAAGAAGAAGATCACGAACCTCGACAATTACGGCAAGTCCATGGATTCCGCAGCGCCCGATCAGAACATTCTCTTTTTGGTCCAGAGGGGCTCGAACACCATCTACGTCGCCTTAAAGCCGGAGGCGCAGAATGACAAGGGCTGACAGGTTAAAGGAGCTCGGCATAGACTTGCCCGACATCGCGCCGCCGCTCGGCTCCTACAAGCCCGCGTCGGCAGCAGGCAGCCTCCTTTTCGTATCCGGCCAGCTTCCGCTCTCGGGCGGGAAGCTTGTGTTCGAGGGTAAGGTCGGGGCGGACGTCTCTCCGGAAGACGCCGCCCGCGCCGCGAGGCAGTCGGCGATAAACGTCCTCGCAGTGCTTAAAAAGGAGCTCGGCACACTCGACAACGTAAAGAAGATAGTGAAGGTCACGGGCTACGTCGCGAGCGCCCCCGGCTTTACGGGGCAGGCCGGCGTTCTTAACGGCGCGTCCGACCTCTTCTTCGACGTGTTCGGCGAGGAGGGCCGCCACGCCCGCGCGGCGGTGGGCGTCTCCGAGCTTCCGCTCAACGCCCCGGTCGAGGTGGAAATCGTCGCCGAGATAATATAGCCGTCCGGCCGGGCGATACTTTCCGGTAAACTAATCCTTCTCATGTCCAGACTCACCGTATGCTTGTATACGGATCACCCGTCGGAAGCCCTCGACGTCGGGGCCGTGGCCGCCTCGCTCGGGGGGTACGGCGTCCGCACGGAAAACCGCGGAAACCTCTTCGAATACCTTCGGGCCGGGGACGAGGCCGTTGACGAAGTGGCCCGCAGGCTCGCCTCCGCCAGGGTTCCCGACATCGAATCGCCCCTGGACGAAATCCATCCCGCGAGCTCTACGGATGCCGCGTTCGAGAGGAAGATGCTCTCGGGCGAGGAAAAGGGTAGGGGCGTTCTTTACGACGGGCTCTGGGTCCAGAGGGCGCTCCGGAAGCTCGTGTTCGATTCCCTGCCCGAAGAATCCGGCCCGGGATTCCTCCACATTATATTTACCGGCCGTCTTTTGGGAACCTTCGAAGGACGCCGCTACCACGCCCGCGTCGTCCTCCTCGGAAGCCCCGCTATAATCTCTACGTCCGGCCTCGTCGAAGCCCCCGCGCGGCCGCGCGAATACTACTTCATAAAGGGCGGGCTGATAACGAGCGGAAGGGACACCCGCGAGCTCGACGAGATGTACAGGGGCAGGTTCATAGACTACGACGACCCGAAGACGACGTCGGCAATCTCCTCATACGCGCTCCAGGCGCTTTTCTACGAGCTCTCCGGCGAGGCTTTCTGCGGCGACCCTGCGTGCTGCCTCTTTAACTCGCACTGGCAGGAAGACGTACTAAGGGTCCAGTACGAGGGAAAGCCCTGCGCCCGGTGCCTCGAAATTCTGGGATAAATCCACTGGAATAAAACGGGAAGAAAAAGAAAGGGGGGAAAGCCGGCGGCCTTCCCCCTCAGGTTTTTTTATCTTATAAGTGTAACGCTCAGGCCCTTGCCTGCTCCTGCTTTTCGAGAATGTCGATCGCTACCTTCGCGGCCTTCTTGCCCGAAAGGAGCATTCCGCCGAACGTCGGCCCCATCCTCGGAAGCCCGTATACGCTGTTTACGGACATGCCGCAGGCTATGAGCCCTGGGTGTACCTCGCCGGTGTACTCGACGAGCGCCTCTTCGGACTTTTCGACCCACATCGAGCCGTGGCCGGGGAGCTTCTTGTAAAGTCCCTGCTGCGAGAGCCTCGAAACGCAGTATGCGTCGTGCCCCGTCGCGTCGATTACGAGCTTCGACTCAATCGCTATCGGGTCGAGGCAGGTGATTTCCTTCGGCATGTTGGCGATAGGGGTCCAGTTTATGACTATGCCGGCCACCCTGCCGTTCTCCCTGTATACGAGGTCGTCGAACATGGTCATGTTCCTTATTCTCGCCCCCGCCTCGCAGGTCATCGCGATGAGCTTCGAGCACGCATAAGGCCCGTCGGCGACGTAGAGCCCCTTTTCGACCTCTTCGTAGGGAACTTCGATTTCGTCGAGAACCTCGTTCCCGGGCTCCCTCACGGTAACCTTGTTCATGAGATAACCGCCTATCCAGAATCCGCCCCCGAGATAGTTCATCCTCTCCACGAGGAGAACCTTGTATTTCTGCTTGGCTATGTCCTTTGCAGCCACGAGACCGCTCGGCCCCGCCCCCACGACTATCACGTCGCTGGTAATATACTCGTTGAATTCATTGGCAAAGCCTTCTACTATGGCCTTTGTGACTTCCTTTTCTCCTATCGGTGCGAACTTCACCTTAAAATCGGACATGAAATTATCTACCTCCCTGAATATTGCGGTCTTTGGTTTAACCCGTTTACTCTATCACAGAATGGATTGGGGTCAATAGAAACTATTATACACGATGTGCCCGCCGGAGGCCCCCCTTCTGCCCCGCTTATCTGTGGCGGCGCGGGCAATTATAGGTTATCTTACAATCTGCCCGTGGCGGCGACATTCAGAAACTTACGGAGGTAACATACATGCTTCGTCGTGCAAGCTTTTTCCTTTTTTTTCTGGCTGTGATGTGCGCCCTGGGCGCCCTCTCCGAAAGGGCGTACTCGGGGCTCGTCATGCAGCAGGTCGTTTATGAAGAAGGCTCCCCCTCGAAACAGCAGGTGACGCTCTACATACAGGACAACAAGCTGAAGCAGGTCGAAAATGCCGGTCAGTTCTCCCCCGCGGTTATATTCGACCTCAATTCCGGGAACATAGTATTCGTAAACGACGAGAAGAAGCTCTACATAACCCTCAACAGAGACGAGTACCTAAGATACATCGAGTCCTTCATGTCCGAAAACAAGAACGCGCCGCAGGAAAAAAGGGACGTCAAACTAAAGAAAACCGGTGAGACCGGGACCTTCGCCGGCTACTCTTCGAAGAAGCTCGAGATATACGACAACGGCAAGCTCCAAACGGAATACTGGGTCAGCAAGGAGCCCGGGTTCTCTGAAGAAATAGACCTCGACAAGATGTCCAAGCTTATGAACGAGGTAAAGAAGATAAGCCAGAACATCGGCGGCTCCGCGTCTATTTCCGACAAGGAATACAAGGTGATCCAGGAAATATACGAGGAGGGCTATCCGCTGAAGACCGTGTACTACGCCCCCGAAGGCGGCGGCTCGGTCACTGAAGAGATAATCTCCGTGAAAAAGGAAGATATACCCGCCGCCGAATTCCTTCCGCCGGCCGGCTACGAGAAGATCACCTACCAGGACATACTGAACCAGCAGTAACTATTCGGAATTGAGATATCGAAAGGAAAGCGCATAAGCCCGGGTGCCGGGCTTATGCGTATTTGATTTCGTCTTAGCTTTCTTCCACTACTTCGACGGTTATGGTAGCCGTCACTTCGTGATAGATCTTTACGGGTACTTCGTGTGTGCCGAGCGCCTTTATCGGGTTTTCGAGGTCGATCTGCTTCCTCGATACCTCGAAGCCCTTTTCCTTGAGCGCATCGGATATGCTCTGTGACGTAACCGAGCCGAATATCTTCTCTTCCTCGCCTACCTTGACGGCTATTGTCAGCTTCGTCCCCTCGAGCTTGGCCGCGTGCGCCTCGGCGTCCGCCTTTACCTTGTCCTCTTTCTTCCTGAGAGAAGCGCTCTTCTGCTCCCACGCCTTTAAATTCCCGGGCGTGGCCTTTACGGCGAGCTTCCTGGGGATGAGGAAGTTGGTGGCAAGCCCGTTCTTCACGTCCAGCAGCTCACCCCTCTTGCCTATCGATTCAACATCGGAAATCAGTATGACTTTCATTTTTGCCTGAACCTCCAGAATTTTTATACGTTAACGCCTGCGCGCGGAAACCCGCCACCGCCGCTCAGTGAAGAACGGTGTAGGGGAGAAGCGCCATGAAGCGCGCCCTCTTTATTTCCGTTGCGAGCTGCCTCTGACAGCGCGCACAGAGCCCGGAGTTTCTCTTGGGAACGATCTTCTTCCTGTCGGTTATGTATCTCGACAGTGTGTCGATGTTCTTGTAGTTCATCTCTATCGATTCGGTGCAGAATCTGCATACCTTCTTTCTTGCGAAATACTTTCTGTCTCTCGGTGATTCCATTAGTTGGCTCCTCCTTCCGTGGGTTCGGCCGTCGCCGGCTCGCTCTCTGCCTTGGTTTCCTGCTCGGGCTCGGGTGCGGCTTCCTGTGTTGTTTCGGCGGGCGCTGCCTCCGCGGGTGCCGCCTCAGCCGGTGCTGCTTCAGCCGGTGCTGCTTCAGCCGGTGCTGCTTCAGCCGGTGCCGCTTCGGCTTCCGCGGCACTGCTCTCTTCCGCCGCCTTACTCTCCTGTGCGGCCTTTTCCTTGTTGGCCGCCGCTTCCGTAATGGATACGGTCATGAATCTTAGGACGTCGGTGTTGTAAAAACGGAGATGTCTTTCGAGCTCGGCTACGGCGCCGGGGAGCGACTTGAAGATGATTATATATTATGTTTCCTGTTTGTTGTCCTGTATCTCGTATGCGAGCTCCCTCTGCGCCCACTTGTCGAATCGTATTATCTCTCCCTCATGGGCCGCGAGGGCGTCGTGGAGCCTCTGCTCTATCTTGGCGAGGTCCTCTTCCTTAATGTCGGGCCTGATAATGTATAAAGTCTCGTAATACCTCGGCTTTACAGCCATAGTTCAAAACCTCCTGTCTTGGTCTTTGAGGCCCCGCCTGAAATCGACGGAGCGACAGATAAAACCTAATCCGGACTATTCTACCCGGAAATAACGATTTGTGAATACTTCGAATGTTTGTGGAAAGAAGCGAGGGGGGTGGAGAAAAAGAAAGGGCGGGAAGCCCGTCAGGGCCTCCCGCCCGGTTTTGTTTATGATATTAACAGCGGCGCTATAACAACGGATACGATGGACATCAGCTTGATAAGGATGTTCATCGCCGGTCCGGAAGTATCCTTGAACGGGTCGCCGATGGTGTCGCCGACGACAGCCGCCTTGTGGGCATCCGAGCCCTTACCGCCGAGGTTGCCCTCTTCGATGTATTTCTTGGCGTTGTCCCATGCTCCGCCCGAGTTTGCCATCATGAGGGCGAGCATAACGCCGGTGACGATCGCGCCCGCGAGGAATCCGCCGAGGCCGTCGGCCCCGAGTATGAGCCCGATGACTATCGGCGCCGCGACCGCGATCACGCCCGGGATAACCATTTCCCTGAGCGAGGCGTCCGTGCTGATAGCGACGCATGACGCGTAGTCGGGCTTTCCTTCGCCCTCGAGGAGTCCGGTGATTTCCCTGAACTGCCTCCTTACCTCTGCGACCATCTTCTGAGCCGTTCTGCCGACGGCGCCCATCGTGAGCGCTCCCATGAGGAACGGCACCGTGCCGCCTATGAGGAGGCCCGTAACGACGTGGCTGTTCGTGAGGTCGATGGAGGTGAGTCCCACGGCCTTCGTGTACGCGGCGAAAAGGGCGAGAGCCGCGAGTGCGGCCGAGCCGATCGCAAAGCCCTTTCCGATAGCGGCCGTGGTGTTTCCGAGCGAGTCCAGCTTGTCGGTGATCTTCCTGGTCTCAGGTCCGAGCCCCGCCATTTCCGAGATGCCGCCCGCGTTGTCGGCCACAGGCCCGTAGGCGTCGACCGACATCGTTATACCGATCGTCGCGAGCATGCTGACGGACGCGATACCTATGCCGTAAAGTCCGGCGAAGTAATACGAAAGCCCTATAGCGATCGCAACGGTGATAACCGGAAGCGTGGTGCTGAACATACCGACCGCAAGCCCTTCGATAATGTTGGTCGCTACGCCCGTCTGGGACGCTTCGGCTATTTTCCTGACCGGGGTGCTCGAAGTGTAGTACTCCGTAAGGAGCCCTATCGCGATGCCGGAGAGGAGTCCGAGCACACATGCGAGCCATATCCAGAGTATGTTCTGAATGCCGTCTACGAGACCTACCGCAAGGAGCACGACCAAAGAGGTGGCGAGGTATATACCGCCCGCGTAGAATGTCGCCCTTCTTAAAACGAGCTGCGGCTCGAGGTCCTTCATCCACTCGACGCTCTTCGAGCCTATGATGGACGAGAAGCTTCCGATAGCGATAAGTATTATAGGTATGGACATGAGAGCGATTTCGTTGTGTCCGCCCGAGGCCGCGATTACTATCGTCGCGACTACTGCGCCTACGTAGGACTCGAAAAGGTCGGCGCCCATGCCGGCCACGTCTCCGACATTGTCGCCTACGTTGTCGGCGATCGTCGCCGGGTTCCTCGGGTCGTCTTCCGGTATACCGGCTTCGACCTTACCAACGAGGTCGGCCCCGACGTCTGCACCTTTCGTGTAAATACCGCCGCCGATCCTGGCGAATAGTGCGACCGAGCTTGCGCCCATGGCGAATCCGCCGAGAATGTCACCGAAATGGACCGCGAAACGGGCGAGTCCCTCGGCGTCGGACGGGTTATCGGGAATACCTATGCCGAGCACGAAAGCTACCGACAGTCCGAGAAGACCTATGCCGGCAACCGAAAGGCCCATTACGTTTCCGCCCTTAAACGCGACCGTAAGCGCCTTGCCCTGTCCTTCGCTGGAGGCTGCCTGCGCGGTCCTGACGTTGGCCTTGGTTGCGGATTTCATACCGAAAAACCCGGCCGTCATGGAGCAAAAAGCACCCGCTATATACGCTACTGCGGTGGTCCAGCTTATGAATAGCCCGAGAAGTACGAATACCACCGCCACGAATATGCCGATAATCCTGTACTCTCTCTGTAGAAAAACCATCGCCCCTTCGTGAATAGCCGAGGCGATTTCCTTCATTTTGTCGCTTCCTTCAGGGAGTGAAGAAATCTCCCTGTAACCCATGAAGGCATAAACCAGAACGGCTATGCCGAGTACGGTTCCGAATAATGCCGCTATAACTTCTCCCATTAAATTACACCTCCTTTGTCAAATAGCAGGATTCTTCATACTTGATTATTAATGTTGATTTTCGGCGGACCTGACGTTGAATTTGTTCATCGTCTTTTCAAGTCCGTTCTCTATTATTTCCAGTACCGCATCGGCGGCCGTTTCGACCGACGTCTTAACGGCATCGCTCTCACCGCTGCCGAATTTCGAAAGCACGTGTGAAGCCCCCCTCGATTTTTCCCCCGGTTTGCCTATCCCCATCCTTATCCTTATGAATTCGGGGCTCCCGATCCTTTCTATTATCGACCTTATGCCGTTGTGTCCCGCGCTTCCCCCTCCTGCCTTAACCCTCACGGTGCCTGACGGGAGATCCATTTCGTCGTGAATTACAATAATGTCCGGTGGAGATATGTTGTAGAAAACCGCAGCCTCCGACACCGCCTCGCCGCTCCTGTTCATATAGGTCTCCGGCTTGAGGAGGATCAGCTTTTCCCCCGATAAAAAGCCTTCACCGTAACTGCCCCTGAACTTCTTTTTCGTAAGGTCGATGCCCGCCCTCCGGGCGATTTCATCGACTGCAAGGAAACCGAGGTTGTGCTTCGTGGAAGCGTATTCTTTCCCCGGGTTGCCGAGGCCCGCAACTAATTTCATTTATTCCGACTGACCTTCGCCCTCGCCCTCGCTCTCTTCCTCGCTTCCCTCTTCTTCTGCTGCAGCAGCCTCCGCGGCAACCTCTTCTTCCGTCCTGGTGTCGAGCTTCGGAGCGAGAATCGTAACTATCGCCTCGGAATCGTCTTTGAGTATGGTGATTGCATCGGAAGTCTTTAAGATTTCGACATGTATGGAATGCCCGACATCGAGGTCGGTCACATCCACTTCGAACGAGTTCGGTATGTCCTTCGGCAGACACTCGACCGGTATTTCCCTTAAAATTTCTTCAAGTATGCCGCCTTCCTTTACGCCCTTGGACTTCCCTGAAATCTTCACCGGTACGTTCACGGTTATCTTCTTGTTTACGTCCAGGGCGTGAAAGTCGAAATGAAGCGGCTTGTTCGTAAGGAAGTCGTACTGCGCGGCATTCAGAATGGACAGCCTCGACACCTTCTTGTCTCCGTCCTCGTAGTTTATGTCGAGGAGCGTGTTCTCGCCCGCTTCGGTCGAAAGGGCCTGCTTCAGCGCCGCCGGGTTCACCGTAATCGATACGGGCTCCAATCCCTTCCCGTAAAGCACTCCGGGCACATTACCCTCTTTCCTGGTTTTTCTTGCGCCGGTTTTGCCGGCTTTTTCTCTCAGTGTTACCTCTAATGTGCTCTGTGCCATGTTTTAGCACCCCTCCGGTTCTTTAGTTAAAAAGACTGCTTATCGATTCCCCGGTGGCTATCCTCTTTATAGCCTCCCCAAGGAGATTTGCAATGCTTATTACCCTGATTTTATCACAGTCCGCTGCATGCTGCGTCTGTGGAATGGTATCTGTAAGTATGATTTCCTCAAGTGAGGACTCGGTTATCCTCTCTATGGCTTTACCGGAAAGAACACCGTGCGTGCTGCACAGTGCAACGCGCTTCGCCCCCTCCCTCATAATGGCTTTTCCGGCCTGAATCGCGGTCCCTGCGGTGTCCACGAGATCGTCCACGAGTATAGCTGTTTTGCCCTCTACGTCCCCTATTACGTTCATTATTTCCGCAACGTTCGGGTTGGGCCGTCTCTTGTCGGTCATGGCCAGGGCAGCGTCTACTATCTTCGCGTAGGACCTGGCCCTTTCCATGCCGCCCGCGTCGGGCGATACGATGACTATGTCATCGCTTGCGTATTTCTCCTTTATATATTGTATAAAAATGGGAGCCGCGAATATGTGGTCTACGGGTATGTTGAAGAATCCCTGTATCTGCCCGGCGTGAACGTCCACCGTAACGACCCTGCTGATGCCGGCCGTCGTGATGAGGTCAGCGACTAATTTGGCCGATATCGGGGCCCTCGGCTGGACTTTTCTGTCCTGCCGCGCGTAGCCGTAATAAGGGATAACGGCCGTTATCGCCCTGGCCGAAGCCCTCTTGAGCGCGTCCGTTATTATAAGGAGTTCCATTATGTGCTCGTTTACGGGCGGGCACGTCGATTGTATGACGAATACGTGGGAACCCCTCACGCTTTCCGAAATCTCGGCGAATATCTCGCCGTCGCTGAAACGCCTGAGCTCCGCCTGTCCGAGCGGTACGTTCAGGTACTCGCAGACAGCCTTGGCCAAGGGTACGTTAGAAGTCCCGCAGAAAATCTTTGCATTGTCCATTTGAGCTCGCATGAAGCCTAAAAGAGCATATTCTTCCGACCAAAAAACAAGGTATTATAAAATAGAACCCGGAGAATTCAAGTTTAAGTTGCATGTAACGCCCTCGGTTTCGGAAATCGAAATACTGCTTTCAGCAAGGGTCGCGAGGATGGCGACCGCGGCCCCTGCGGGGGAGCCTCTGGCCGTTCCGGTCTGTTTCGTGTATTCCGAGCCTTATATCTATACGCCGCTGGACAAAAAGCCCAAAAAAGCGGAATGGAAAAGACTCAGGCGCGTGAGGAACATATCTTCCAACCCTTCCGTATCCCTTGTCATAGACGAATACTCCGAAGACTGGCGGAATCTTCGTTACCTTATAATAAACGGCCGCGCCGATATTATATCAGGGGGCGGCGAATACGAGGCCGCTCTCCGCGCCCTCACCTCGAAATACCCTCAATATAAGGATATGGGCCTCGAAAACGCGGGGCTTCCGGTAATCCGCATAACCCCGGCCCGCATAATCTCCTGGGGAAATCCCTGATCCCCACGCGGACACCTTTAATATAATACAGGGCTCTCCATTCATACTGAACTTCCCGGGTTCCGCATATTTTCCCCGTGGACTATGGAAGGCTACGGAGATGTGTGATAACATTAAGCCGTCTGGGTTTTTTATTAATTACAGCAATAAAGCCGAAGTGGCGGAACTTGGTAGACGCGCTGGATTCAGGATCCAGTGGGTGAAAGCTCGTGGGGGTTCAAATCCCCCCTTCGGCAGAGCATAGCGGAAAAAGCCGATGGGAGATATCAGGCCAAAACTTATCCTTGCCGATTCGAGCAGGAGAAGACGGAGTTCGGGCGGCGGATCTTTACTCCTGCTGCTCATCGTGTTCGCCGCCGGTATATACGTCGGCACGAAGCTCGACGATTTCGGGTTCCTGGGGGAAAAGGAAGCTGCCGCGCCTGTTGCGGCCGTTACCGAAACCAGGGAAACGGTATCGCGGAGCGCAGCCGAGCCCGGCGACACGTCCCCCGGCTTTGCCGGAAGGGTCGCCGCTTCGTCCGGCAACGAAGAGAAGGGCCCCTACGAGGCTGTGACGATAGTCGAAAACGGCCGGAGCATGTCCGCCGGGGAAGGAGAAGCGGCCGATACGGCTGACGTCGGCCTCACCTCCATAAGCCCCGAAAGGCTTTCCCCGACGACGGACGGCGCGGAAGAAGTCACTGTCCTTTCGCCCGATACGGCGGCCCCCGAAGGGGATACGGCCCCGGAGGATGCCGAGAAGCCTTCCTCCGGTGAGAGTTATACGCTCCAGGTCGCGGCCTTCGCCGCCCCCGACGAGGCCCGAAAGGTTGTTAACGAATACAGGGGGAAGGGATATAACGCGTATACGGTCGAAATAGAAAACTCCCGGGGCGAGAAGTGGACCCTGGTTAAAATAGGCAAATATGGAAGCATCGAGCAGGCGTGGAGCCAGGCTGCAGTATTCAAAAAGAGGGAAGGCGCCGAAGTGTTTGTTGAAACCCTCGGCCAGAAGACGGCTGTCAATGAATCCTGGCAAAAATCGTCCGATTCCAACAAGGAATCCGATGCACGAAATGCAAACTAAAATCACCGGCTTTTGCCCGTAATAACCGCCAAAAGCGCGCTTTAGACGCGCTAATTATTAAAAAATTTCAGACCAGCAATTTTTTTTGCGTTTGCGAAGAAAACACTTGACAAGGGCATATGCTAAACTTATAGTAATAGAGTTGGGCTCCAGGTTGCGTTTATACGACTCAAACTAAAAACCACGACAGAAGGTGTGTGAGATGAAATCGGCTAAATTCAGAGAGGTAGACCATGGTGCGTCCGAAATGGATAACATGAGCGACTTCAACGAGCAGGAAGAAGAATCATATTCATCACTGGGATTCGGTGATAACGACCTTATAGAAAGCGAAGAATCTGACTTCAGCTTCGAGGTGGAGGACGACTCCGCCGAAGACGACCAGCAAGAAGAATGGACGCCCGACGAGCAGTTCAGGCTCCTTTACGTCTACTTCAAGGATATGGCCGTAGAATCCCTCCTCACTGCCAAGGAAGAAATAGAAGTCTCCGCACAGATTAAAAAGTGCGAAGCCAAGGCAAAAGAGCTCACACTCAACATCGAAAAGCTCGCAAAGAAGAGAAGCGCTGTTTCGGCCAAAAAACCCGTCAGGGGAGCGGTCGATGAAAACGAGCTCACGAAACGCATCGAGAGCCTCATGGCTTTCGTGAAGGTCTTCTCCGAGCGCGCCTGCGATCTCAAGGAAAGGTTTGTCAAGGCCAACCTCAGGCTCGTCGTCAGCATCTCCAAGAGGTACATGGGAAGGGGCCTTCCCCTCACCGACCTCATCCAGGAGGGCAACGTCGGTCATAAGCGC
>JRYE01003809.1_pt1 | contig 11696 bp, 11 predicted proteins | sample 235321 | NCBI WGS metagenome assembly JRYE01 (sample SAMN03074214, study PRJNA261473) | activated sludge metagenome | biome: Common Effluent Treatment Plant; feature: Wastewater; material: Activated sludge; isolation source: activated biomass in a lab-scale reactor treating industrial wastewater at... | reverse complement strand
CACCAGGCGCTCGACCACCTGGTTGGAGATGTTCTTCTCCTGTTGGTTGGTGCTCGACAGCGGTGATAGTCCACGCGTGTCGGCGGCTTGAGCCACGATGAAGCTCTGGTCGCGCGGTTGCGCCAGGGCGAAGGTCGAGGCGAGTAGCACGCTCGCCAGTGCGAGCAGGATCTTCCGAGCGTTCACGTGTTCCTCCTGAGAGTGATGCGGTGCAGGTCGTTGCCTAGCCTGGGCGGTGGTACGAAGCCTCCCTTCGTGCAGAGTCGAATGTCAGCGGGACGTGGGATCGAGGACGTCTCTCAGTCCGTCACCCAGGAAGTTGAACGCGAGGACGGACAGCACGATGGCGACGCCCGGGACGGTGGCTATCCACCAGCCCTCGTAGACGTAGTTCCTGCCGTCCGCGATCATGGTCCCCCAGCTCGGGGTCGGTGGCTGGACGCCGAGGCCGAGGAAGCTGACGGCCGACTCGAGCAGGAAGACGCGGGCGATCTCGAAGGTGCCGACCACGATGATCGTGGTGGAGATGTTGGGAAGGACGTGCTTGACGACCAGCCTGAGGCTGCTCGTGCCAAGGGCGCGGCTCGCTTCGACGAACTCGAGCGTGCGCACCCTGAGCGTCTCCGCCCGCACGAGCCGCGCGAACTGCGCCCAGCCGGAGATGCCGAGCAGCAGGATGAGGATGGGTAGGCTGCTGCCCACCACCGCGATGACGGCGATGATCAGCAAGAGCAGCGGGAACGCCAGCTGGATGTCGACGAGCCGCATGATGAGGGAGTCGACGGCGCCGCCGAAGTAGCCTGCCGCGACGCCGAGCCCGATGCCGAGCGTTGCCGAGATGAGCACAGCCACCAGCGCGATGACGACGGAGACCCGTGTGCCTGCGACGGTGCGGCTGAGCAGGTCGCGCCCGAGGTTGTCGGTACCGAGCGCGTTCTCCCAGGTGCCACCGGCGAACACCGGCGGCTTGAGCCGCAACGCCGGGTTGGCCCTCGTCGGGTTGGCGGGCAGCCACGCCGCGGGCCAGAGCGTCACCACCGCGAGCACGACGATGATCACCATCCCGGTTGTCGCCAGGCGGTCGCGCCGCAGCAGCTTCCAGAAGCGCCTCACGTCGACACCCTGATGCGGGGGTCGATGACCCGGTAGAGAAGGTCGGTCAGCAGGTTGATGACGACGAAGATGGTGGCGCTGAGGATGATGGTCACCTGCACCAGTGGGAAGTCGCGCGTGTAGATGGCCTGCACCGCCATGCGTCCGATGCCGGGCCAGCTGAAGACGGTCTCGATGACGACCGCTCCGCTCAGCAGGTTCCCGATCTGCAACCCGATGAGGGTGACGACGCCGATGAGCGCGTTGCGGAAGGCGTGGCGGATGACCACGCGGCGCTCCGTCACGCCCTTGGCGCGCGCGGTGCGGACGTAGTCGGCGTTGAGCACGTCGAGCATGGCGCCGCGCACGAAGCGCGCCGTGATGGCGGCGTAGTACGTGCCCAACGCCAGCGCCGGCATCAACAGGTGGAGGAGCGTGCCGCGCCCGCCGGCTGGGAGCCACCGGAGCTGAGCGGCGAACACGATGATCGCGACGATCCCGAGGAAGAAGCTCGGCACGGCCTGGCCGAACAGCGTCGCCGCGCGCACCAGCGTGTCGAGCGACGAGTTGCGGAAGACGGCCGCCAGCACGCCGACCGTCCCGCCGACCAGGACGGACACCGCCAGAGCAGCGAACGTCAGCTCGAGCGTCGCGGGCAGCCTCTCCATGAACAGCTCGAACACGGGCTGGCGGAACCGCGTCGAGTTCCCGAAGTCCCCGGTGACGGCCTTTGAAAGGAAGTCCAGGTACTGGACGATGACCGGTCGGTCGAGACCCAGCTCGGCCCGCACCTGCGCCAGCGCTTCGTCTGTCGCGTCGGGGCCGAGGATGGCGATGGCGGGGTCGCCGGTCAGGTGCAGCACCGCGAAGCTGACGAGCGAGATGCTCACCAGCACGAGTACGAGTTCACCCAACCTGCGAACGACGAAGATCATGCGGCTCCTGGATCGTGGAACGTTCTACCCAGTGGTCAGGCCGAACGGTGGCGCGCGGCGGCGTACGGTGACGGGCTCACACACCGTGCGAGTCCACCCACTTCGTGCCCGGACTGTCCTTGGGGATGACCCCGAACGCCCAGTCACCCGGCCTGACCGGGTACCAGCGAGCGAAGTACGAGATGTAGCCGTCGCACGGTGAGCGCAGCTCCTCCATCACCGCGAACGTGTACGGGCTGACGACGGTGGCGAGGAGCTCGCCCTCTTTCACCTCGCGCCCGAACGTCTCGTCGCGGTTGACCGGGTACAGCAGGCCGCCCTTGGAAGGGTTGACCCGGTGCGCCGCCTCGAAGCTCAGGTAGCGCGGGGGCCTGCTCGGCTTGGCGCCTGAGTACATGCCGAACTCCTTGAGCACGTTGAAGATGCCCGTGACGCACGTCTCGATCCACTCCTCCTCGGTCTGATGGCCGAAGCCGGCGCCGCCCAGCTCACCGATGCAGCTCGGGATACCCAGTTGGGCGCCCGCGTAGCCCGCGAGCGAGCGCGGCCCCGGGAAGTTCGCGATGAACTTGGCTGCCTGGAGGATGGGGACGCCGAACGCGAGGGCCATCCGCTTGGAGGCGTCGTTGGTCTTCTCGTCGGGGAAGTCGATGCCGTACGCGACGTAGCCGAACGAGCTGCCCCAGATGCCGAGGTGGAAGTCGATGACAGCCGACGTGTGGGGCAGCACCTCGCGCACGATGGCCTGCGCCAGTTGCTCCGTGATCCAGGTGTGGCGCCCGGGGAAGGTGCGGTTGAGGTCGGCGTTGTCGGAGTCGTCCGGCGTCGTGCGGCTCATGTTGCCGAGCGCGGACGGGTTGGCGACCGGGATGGCGATGACGGCTCCCGTGAGCTGGTCGGGGTCGAGCCTCTCGACGACGCGCTTGAGCATCTCGATCGACAGCCACTCGACGCCGTGCAGTGTCGAGGTGAGCGTGAGCGTCGGGCCGGGCTTCGACCCCACGATCACGTGGTTGTACAGGTCGATGTCCCCGCCGTTGAGGTCAGTCGTGATCGGCAGCTTCCACAGGTGCTTGCCGTGGGCGTAGCTGGAACCTCCGAGTCGGAGGGGGTGGGCCTGATTGGTCAACATCGGACGACTCCTTCTGTGTGCGGCGGTGGGATCAGACGAGGACGGGGGCTTGGTTGAGCCGTGTTCGGTACGCGAAGCGCTCTCTGAGGCGGGTTATGGACTCGTCGCTGATCTCGAAGCCCAGCTCGAGCCGGCGCTCGGGAGGGACGCCGTACGCGTCGAGGACCGGCCCGGACGAGAAGGTATGGACGATGAGGTCCGCCGCCTCGAACGCCTTGAGCGCGGTCGCCTTGGGGACGTTCTCGAGGACCTTGGTGATCGAGCGGTGCTCGACGAGGCTGTAGCCGTGCAGGATGTTGATCGCGATCGGTTGGTAGCGCTGCGGTGAGAAGACGCAGATGGCCTGGCCCTCCGGGATCTCGGCGATGCGTCCGATGGTGGCCGGCGTCAGGTCGAGGGACGTGACGATGACGCTGTGTTCCGACGGCAACGCGAGGAGCATATCCTCGACCTGCTGCTTGATGCTCACGAGCGTGATGACGAAGTAGCAGCGCTCGAGCACGGCGAGGGCAGCGGGTTCGTTGGCGGCGAGGCTCTCCGTCGCGACCGGGTGAAGCGCCAGACCGTACGCCTCCAGCGCGGCGCCCATCGACCTCGAGTACTTGGCAGCGCTCCTGCCGGGGGTGATGACGGCGATGTCGCACACCTGCCTGCTGCCCTGGATGACCCCGAACATCCGCGATTGGATGTCGGCGTCGACGAACCCGAGCGCGTGCGCGCGTTGACGCAGGCGCGACATCTCGGCGACGAGGAGGTCGTGGCGGACACCCCAGTCGGTCGCTTCGGCACTGTTCGACGCCTTCACGAAGGTGCCCCGTCCGCGCTGCGAAGCGATGAGGCCGCTGTTCTGCAGCTCGTAGTAGGCCTGCGACACGGTGTTGGGGTTGACCTTGAGCTGCTCGGCGAGCACGCGCACGGCAGGGAGCTGCTCGTCGTCCCTGAGCTGGTGGCTGTAGATCAGGTAGGTGAGCTGATGGGCGATCTGCAGGTAGATGGGGATCTCGTGGTCTTCGGAGACCAGGATGTTCAAGGTGTCGCTCATCGGCCGCTCCCTCCTCCACGGTCACTTTGACCCAGTGTATTAGTGGACTAAGATTAGGTGGCCTCAGCGGGGTTGTCAAGGCGAGAGAAGTCGCTTCACGCGGGGGTGGGTACCGCGGTCACATCAGTTCGAGCGGTCGCGCAGGAGCCGGTGGATCGCTGCGCGGTAGGACGCTTCACGGGTACCGTGCGTCCGTCTCTCGAAGTCAACGAGTCGCTTCACGAGCTTCTCGTCGCCGTACACGAGGCTGAGAAGCTCCGCGTGCAGCCTCTGTGCTTCTGGTGAACGAATGCCGCGCACCTCGGGCAGCGAGGTTCTCTGCGCGGGCCTCTGTGCGCTCCTGTGTGCGGGCGGTGGCGGGCCGCGCTTCGGCCGGCCGCTCGACCGAAACAAGATGAACACGAAGGCGACCAGGCCGGCGAGAGCCAAGAGTTGGTACGGACTCAACGGCTCCGGCACTCTTCGAGCCTACTCTGCGACCGACCCTCACACCGCCGGCACCATCGGGGTCACGTACGCCTCGACCCGCTTCACGCCGATCCTCTTCATGACCGAGACGCGGTGGTGGCCGTCCTTGACGTAGTACTCGCCGTCGTACTCGTACAACTCGATGGGCGGCACGCCTTCGAGCGAGTCGAGCGCCACCCTGACGCGCGCCCAACGCTCCTCGTCGTTACCGACCCTCGGCAGGAAGTCCGCGGTGTAGTCCTCCGCGCGGTCAAGGCTGCCGATGATCTGCTGGAGCTCCACGTCGCGCAGTCGCTTCGGGCCGGGGATGAATGTAGCGCGGCGCGTCTGCCTGCTCGAGTCCGCAGGCTCTCGAGCTATCCGAGGGGCCTCCTCGGCCGCATCACCGAGCGAACACAGGCTGCCGCAGCGGCGAAAGACTCGGTCGATCACGCCTCGCATCTTCGCTCGCCCGTGAGCCCGCTGGAACTCGGCTCGCGCCTCGATGAGTCCTGTCGTCCCCGTTCGCACGTGCACCATCACCGTCACCTCGCTCACCACCGGACTCGCCCGACTCCTGAACTCTGGTCCGACCTTGGCTGAAACGATTCAGACCTGAATCGATTCAGTATGTATACTTTGGCCATGGCTGTCAAGGGGCGGGATGGCGCGAGGGCTGCAGCCCCGGCAGGTNNTCGCCGCCGAGCTCGGCATCGCAGCCTCTACCGTCTCGAACGCGTACAACCGCCCTGACCAGCTCTCCGAGGCTCTACGCACGACCATCCTTGACACCGCCTCGCGCCTTGGCTACACCGGCCCGGACCCAGCGGCTCGCAGCCTGCGCCGAGGTGTCAGCAACGTCATCGGCGTCGTGTTCCCAGGAACGCTCTCGTACGCGTTCACCGACCCGGCAGCGGCGCAGTTCATCGAAGGCATCGCCCGCGAGGCGGAGGGCGCCGGCTACTCACTGCTCCTGATGGGCACGCCTGACGTCGCAACGCACGGTCCGTTCGGACCTCATCCCCAGGCGGGCACGTCGCAGCAAAGCGCCGCGACAGAACCGCTCCCCCTACCCGTCACGACGGCCAACGTCGACGGCTTGGTCGTGCACTGCTTCGCCGAAGACGACCCGCTGTTCGAGGCCGCCATCGCACGCCGCCTGCCGACCGTGATGGTGGACAACCCCGGCGTCGAAGGCGTTCCTCACGTCTCCATCGACGACGAGGGGGGCGCCCGCGCGGCCGCACAGCACCTGCTGGCGCAGGGACACACCCGCATCGGGGTCGCTTCGATGGAGTTCGACGCAACTGCCGTCGGAGGCATCGCGTCGCCCGCGAGGCAAGCCGAGGTGGCATACATCTCGGTCCGGGCACGGCTCGACGGTTACCGCGCAGCCGTAGAGGACGCCGGCCTCGACTGGGAGACGAACGTGACGGTCTACGAGTGCGGCGACAACCGCCCCGTCGATGGCGAGGAGGCAGCCGCTGCGCTGCTGGCCCGCCACCCGCGTCCGACCGCGTTGCTGGGGATGAGCGACCAGATCGCGTTCGGGATGCTCTCCCACCTCCAGCGCGAAGGCATCGCGGTCCCCGGCGAGGTGGCCGTTGTCGGGTTCGACGACCAAGCAGCGGCATCCCACTCGACCCCGCCCCTGACGACGGTTCACCAGCCGATGGTCGAGAAGGGGCGACAGGCAGGCAGGCTGCTGCTGGCACAACTCCGCGGCGAAGCGCCGCCGCCGTCGGTGAAACTGCCGACTCACCTGATCGTCAGGGAGAGCGGCTGAACGCTGGTCCTATACTCGACGCATTGCCCAGCCAGTTCGAGGAGCTGACCGCCACCCTCAAGGCCTTCGTCGACGAGCGCGACTGGCAGCAGTCCCATACGCCCAAGAACCTGGTGATGGCACTCTNNGACGAGATCGCCGACATGCAGTTCTACCTGCTCCTGCTCGCGCGTGGCCTGGGGATCGACGTGCCTGCGGCCATCGCAAGGAAGCTCCGCGCGAACGAGGAGAAGTACCCCGCCGCGCTCGTCAGGGGCAGCGCGCGCAAGTACACGGAGTACTGATCGCTCGATCGAGCCGACCTTCCGAGTAGGCCCACCCCGACCCGCGTATCGTTGCTCATGTCCCAGCCAGCCCCGTCAGCAGGCACCGGTGTCGACCGCCCCGACCTCTCCAGCTACGACGCCGTCCTGTTCGACCTGGACGGCGTTCTCACCCCAACGGCCGAGGTGCACATGCGCGCATGGGCGTCGTTGTTCGGCACCTACCTGGCCGAGCGCGGCATCGCCCCGCCCTACACCGACCTGGACTACTTCGAGCACATCGACGGGAAACAGCGCTACGACGGCGTTGCCGCGTTCCTGCGTTCACGCGGGCTCGAGCTGCCATGGGGCGACCCGAGCGACGCACCCGAGACCGACACGGTCTGCGGCCTCGGCAACCGCAAGGACGCGGTGTTCAGGCGCGTCCTGCGCGAGGAGGGAGTCGTGCCGTACGCAGGGTCGGTCGCGCTGCTCGACGAGCTGGCCGCGCACGGGACGCGCGTGGCTGTCGTCTCCAGTTCGCGCAACGCCGGCACGGTGCTGGCGGCCGCGGGTCTGGCCGGGAGGTTCACGGTCGTCGTCGACGGGCTCTCGGCCGCAGCCGAGGGCCTCGCGAGCAAGCCCGATCCGGCGACCTACCGGAGAGCCGCCGACCTCCTGGGCGCTCGCGTCGCGCGAACGGTCGTCGTCGAGGACGCGACCTCGGGCGTCGAGGCGGGCAGGAGCGGGGAGTTCGGCCTCGTCGTCGGCGTCGACAGGGGCGCGGGCGCGGCCGCCCTGACCGCGGCCGGAGCCGACATCGTGGTGAGCGACCTCGCCGAACTGGCCGGCGCCGTCGCTCCGTCGGGCCTCGATCGGCGTGTCTTTCCCGTCGACGAGTGGCGGCTCGTCGAGCGCGCACGTCCAGCCCCGGAGCGGCGCGGCCACGCCGAGACCCTCTTCGCGCTCGGCAACGGGTACCTCGGTGTGCGCGGCAACTTCGAGGAGGGTGGCGCCGCGTACGAGCACGGCACGTTCATCAACGGCTTCCACGAGACGTGGCCCATCACCTACCCCGAGGCCGCCTACGGCTTCGCATCGGTCGGGCAGACCATCCTCAACCTGCCGGACGCGAAGACCATCGAGCTGCGGGTCGGCGACGAGACGCTCGACATCGACACGGCGAACCTCGACGAGTACGAGCGGGTCCTCGACATGGCGAACGGCGTGCTCGAGCGCCGCCTCGTGTGGCGCACAGGCAGCGGACACCGCATCGAGGTGGCGTCGCAGCGCGTGGTCAGCTTCGAGAACAGGCATCTGAGCGTCATGAGTTTCACGGTCACCGCGCCCGACGGCGCCGCCGACGTGACGCTCCGGTCGCTACTGCACACGAGGCAGGGCGCCGGCGGCGGGGCCGGCGAGACCGGGGCTGGCGAGACTGGCGCTGCCGCTGCGGGCGCTGCCGACGCGATCTCCGACCCGCGCAAGTCGGAGGACATGAGCGGAGCGCTGATCCCGCGCCTTCACGGCTCGACCGGTGCCAGCCTCGAGCGGCCGTTCCTCGCGCTCGCCACCCGCAACTCCGCCATGGGGATGGCGGTCGCGGCCGACCATCGGCTCGAGGGGTCCCCAGACACGGCGCCGACCACGACGACCGCACCGACGCGAACGGAGACGACCTACCGCTTCACCTTGGAACCGGGTGTGCCCGTCACGCTTCACAAGCTGGTGGCGTACCACGACGGCGCGTCCGACCGGCTCGAGGAGCTGGTAAGCGCGTGCGACGCCACGCTGACGTCCGCTGCCTCAGCCGATCCGTTCGCGGCGCAACGGAGGTGGCTCGACTCGTTCTGGTCGGACGCAGACGTGCGGGTCGGCGGTCGTCCCGCCCAGCAACAGGCCGTACGCTGGAACCTCTTCCAGCTGGCTCAGGCGTCGGCTCGAGCCGACGGTCGCGGGATCGCCGCGAAGGGCGTGACGGGCAGCGGGTACTCCGGTCACTACTTCTGGGACACCGAGATCTACTTGCTGCCCTACCTCATCCACACGCTGCCAGCCGCTGCGCGCAGGGCACTCGAGTTCCGGCACGCCATGCTCCCGGCCGCACGGCGCAGGGCTCGGGTCATGGCCGAGGCCGGCGCCCTGTTCCCGTGGCGCACCATCAACGGTGAGGAGGCTTCTGCCTACTACCCGGCAGGAACCGCGCAGTACCACATCGATGCCGACATCACCTACGCTGTGGCCAAGTACGTCGCTGCTACCGCCGACCGTGAGTTCCTCGAAGCCATGGGCGCCGAGATCGCAGTCGAGACCGCGCGGCTCTGGGCGTCGCTCGGGTTCTTCTCGGCTGGCGAGCCATCGTCGTTCCACATCAACTCCGTCACCGGACCCGACGAGTACAGCGCGGTCGTGGACGACAACTTCTACACCAACGTCATGGCCGCCTTCAACCTGCGGTACGCGGCGGACGTGCTCGAGGGCCTGGCGCGGAACGCCCCCGACGTGCACGCGCGGCTGATCTCGTCCCTCGGCCTCGACGCCGCCGAGCCGCAGACGTGGCGCACGGCCGCGGAGGCCATGGCTCTCCCGATCGACGAAGAGCTGGGCATCCACGTCCAGGACGCGGGGTTCCTGCGTCGCGAGCCCTGGGACATCGCCGCGACGCCACCGGAGAAGCGGCCGCTGCTCCTGCACTTCCACCCGCTCGTCATCTACCGGCACCGGGTGCTCAAGCAGGCAGACCTCGTGCTGGCCCTCTACCTGCAGGCCCACCGCTTCAGCCTCGAGGACAAGCGCGCCGACTTCGACTTCTACGACCCTCTGACCACCGGCGATTCGACGCTGTCCGCCGCGGTCCAGTCGATCATCGCGGCCGAGGTCGGGCACCCCGACCTGGCGCTGACGTACTTCCAGCGCATGCTCTTCGTAGACCTTGCCGACCTCCCCGCCAACACGGCCGACGGCGTGCACATCGCCTCGACTGGCGGCACGTGGCAGGCGCTGGTGGGAGGGTTCGGAGGCATGCGCGACGACGGGGGTTCGTTGCGCTTCGACCCACGCCTGCCCACCGGCTGGCAGTCACTGAGCTTCCTCGTGCGCACCGGTGGTGCGAAGGTGCGCGTGCGCATCGAGCGGCACCGGTCGACTTTCACCCTAGCCGACGGCCCGCCGGTCACGTTCACGGTCGCGGGGCAGGAGTACAGGCTGTCTGGGCAACAGCCGCTCGTCGTCGGGCACTAGTCGCGCTGTTCGTGGCCGAGCAGGAGACGCGGCGCCCGGCCTCGGGCCCTAGTCGCGCTGCTCGTCCTCCTCGGGGAACGCCACCTCGTCCGGGTCGGTGACGACGACCAGGGTCAATGGCTCGAGCTCCGCGATGAGCAGGACCTCGTCGCAGTCGGGGCATTCGAGGGTCATCCCCTGGGCGGGGGTCTCCAGTTCGATCACCCCTCCGCACGCAGGGCATGCCGCGATGATCGCTCCAGTTTCGAACCGCTGGGTGCCTTCGTACATGAGTCGCATCCTTTCCCCGACGTACCGTCGGTCAGTCCGCTTCTCCGGTCGAGCACGGCAGGTGGCCGCGCGGGGCCCACGTCCACCATAGCGACGCGCCGCGTTAGTTGACTGAGGCGGATGACCCGCCACTGAGCTCCGCCGCCGCGCTCCGCCGCGCGACCGGGCAGGCGGGCCGCGAGCTGCTCATCTGGCGGTCGGAAGCGACGATGGACCGTGCTACGGTGCCGTGGTGGAACGGGATGCCGCACACCTCCGGACGTAACGAACCGACGACGCCCGTCCCCTTCGACCCGTACCCGCCTGACCTTGCGACGTGCCGCCGCTGCCCGCGCCTGGCGGCGTTCCGGGAAGAGATCGCCCGCACCAAGCGCCGCGCCTACCGCGATCAAGAGTACTGGGGTGCACCGGTGCCGGGGTTCGGGGACCCGGACGCCCGCCTACTCATCGTGGGCCTGGCCCCAGGAGCCCACGGCAGCAACCGTACAGGGCGCATGTTCACCGGCGACGCTTCGGGTACCTTCCTGTATGCCTCCATGCACCGGCTCGGTCTCGCCAGCCAACCCACGAGCGTCTCCCGCAGCGACGGGCTCCGCCTCACAGGCGCGTGGATCACCGCCTCCGCACGCTGCGTCCCGCCGGGCAACAAGCCGACTCCCGACGAGCTCGCCACCTGCATGCACTGGCTGAAGCACGACTTCGACGGCCTCCGCAACGTCACGGCCATCCTCGCGCTCGGACGCATCGGTCACGACTCCGTCCTCAGGCTGTACAGGGAGCGGGGCTTGCGCGCCACGTTCGCCTCGGTTCCCTTCGCGCACGGCGCCGTGCACCGGCTCGACGAGCTTCCCGGCGGAGCAGAGGCGGGCGCGAGGCCACTGGTCGACGCCTTCCACGTCAGCCTGCAGAACACCAACACCGGCAGGTTGACTTCAGCCATGTTCGATGAGGCGTTGGCGGTCGCGAAGTCCGTGGCCGGCCTGGACTGACACCGCGCGCCGGGGCCGCATCCCGCATAATGCCCCATGCTCAGGATCGGCTCGATCGTATGGGGCGTACGTGACGTGCAGGCGGCGGTGCGTTTCTGGACACGGGCGCTCGGCTACCGGCCGCGGTACGAACCCGACGGTGACTGGGTGTTGCTCGAACCAGCCACCGGCACGGGAGTGCAGCTGGCGCTCCAGGAGGTCAAGGCCGATTCGGCGTCGCGTCGACGGCACCATCTCGACCTCTACGCCTTCGATCAGGCGACCGAGGTCGCTCGTCTCGAGGCGCTGGGCGCTGCGCGCGTCGACTGGCGGTACGAGGACGGTGCGGACTACGTCGTCATGTCGGATCCAGACGGCAACCTCTTCTGTGTGATCGAAGCGGGAGAGGCCGCGCTCGACCCGCTCGCCCGCTCGAACGCGAACGGCGCCGGTAATCCACCGCGCCCTGCGCCGCAGCAGGTGCACCCCGCCCCGTTGGTTGGAGACATCCCGGCTGGCGACGCCTTCGCCTACCGAGGTGC
>JRYE01024784.1_pt1 | contig 11700 bp, 7 predicted proteins | sample 235321 | NCBI WGS metagenome assembly JRYE01 (sample SAMN03074214, study PRJNA261473) | activated sludge metagenome | biome: Common Effluent Treatment Plant; feature: Wastewater; material: Activated sludge; isolation source: activated biomass in a lab-scale reactor treating industrial wastewater at... | reverse complement strand
TCCGTCGAACATCTTCGCCGTCGACGACCTCAAGTTCGCCACCGGAAACAACATCGAAGTCGTGGTCACGTCCGAAAGGTCCATCCGTAACGCGATAGAAAGGTTCTACGGCTCCCAGCAGGAATGGGAGGATGCCCAGAAGGCGCGCGAAAGCACGGCGGCCGTCGACAGGCTCCTCGGCGACCTCGACGATGTCCTCCTGGAGTTAACAGGCGAGGAAAATATCGACATAAACGACCTCGAAAAGGCGTCCGAAGAAGCCCCGGTCATAAAGCTCGTAAACCACCTCCTCATGGATTCGATAAGGAAAGGCGCGAGCGACATACACATCGAGCCCTACGAAAGGGAGCTTCGCGTAAGGTACAGAATAGACGGCGTACTCTACGATATCATGCGTCCGCCGCTAAAGCTCAAGAACGCGGTCACGTCCAGGGTAAAGGTCATGTCCAACCTCGACATCGCCGAAAGAAGGCTGCCCCAGGACGGCCGAATCAAAGTGAAGCTCGGACACGGCAGGACGATGGAATACAGGGTCTCCGTGGTCCCGACGCTCTTCGGCGAAAAGGTGGTCATGAGGATTCTCGATAAAGAATCCCTGAAGCTCGACCTTACCAAGCTCGGCTTCTACGACCAGCAGCTCGAAGTATTCAAGAAATCCATATACCAGCCCTATGGCATGGTGCTCATAACCGGTCCTACGGGCAGCGGTAAAACGACCACGCTCTATTCCTCGCTCATGGACCTTAACCGTACGGACGTCAACATCTCCACGGCGGAAGACCCGGTCGAATACAGCCTTCCCGGCGTGAACCAGGTCCAGGTACACGAAGAGATAGGACTCACGTTCGCCTCCTGTCTTAGGTCTTTTCTCAGGCAGGACCCCGACATCATACTCGTCGGTGAGATAAGGGACTACGAAACGGCCGAGATAGCGATAAAATCGGCGCTGACCGGACACCTCGTCCTCTCGACCCTCCATACGAACGACGCGCCGTCCACGATAACGAGGCTCCTCAACATGGGCGTCGAGCCGTTCCTCGTAACTGCGTCCCTTAACTCCATCGTCGCACAGAGGCTCGTCAGGGTCGCGTGCCACTCCTGCAAACAGCAGGTGGACGTGCCGCCGCAGGTGCTCATCGACCTCGGCGTTTCGCCTAAAGACGTCTCCGATTTCGTCGTCTATAAGGGCACGGGCGAGGGATGTAAAACATGCTCGGGCACGGGATACAAGGGCCGCCTTGCGGTGTTCGAAGTTATGGAGATAAACGAAGAGCTCAAGGAATTCATACTTAGCGGCGCCTCGGCGCTCGAAATAAAGCGCGAAGCCATAAGGCAGGGGATGATGACACTCAGACAAAGCGCGCTCGAAAAGTTAAAACAGGGCGTGACCACGATAGAAGAGGTCGTCAGGAACACGGCCGCCGACGATTGATCGGAGAACTCATAAAAATGGGACTCGCAATAGATAAACTTTTAAAACTGGTTGTCGAGAACGGAGCGTCCGACCTTCACATCACGGCGGGCGTCCCGCCGATGCTGAGGATCGACGGCAAGCTCGTGCCCGTAAAGCACCCGCCGCTCACGCCGACTGAAACGAAGGACATATGCTACAGCGTCCTCACCGACATGCAGAAGCACAGGTTCGAGGAAAACTGGGAGCTCGACTTTTCCTTCGGCCTCGAAAACCTCGGGCGTTTCCGCGGCAACATATTCACGCAGAGGGGCGCCGTGGCGGGGGCGTTCAGGCTCCTTCCGTTCGTCCTCAAGAGCTACCAGGACCTCGGTCTGCCGCCGGTTCTCGCCGATCTTGCGAGAAAGCCGCGTGGCCTCATTCTCGTAACAGGGCCCACGGGCTCGGGTAAAACGACCACTCTCGCGAGCGTCGTCGATCAGGTCAATAAAGAGCGTCACGAACACATAGTCACGATCGAAGACCCGATAGAATACGTATTCGACCACAAGAACTGCATAGTGAACCAGCGCGAAGTCGGGAGCGACACGAAGAGCTTCGCCAACGCGCTCAAGAGCGTCCTACGCGAAGACCCGGACGTCGTTCTCATCGGTGAGCTCCGCGACCTCGAAACGATTAAGATCGCGCTGACGCTGTCCGAAACCGGGCACCTCACTCTGGCTACGCTTCATACGAACACGGCTGTCCAGACCATCAACCGCGTCATCGACGTATTCCCGCCGCACGAGCAGTCCCAGGTAAGGGCGCAGCTCTCCTTCGTCCTCGAAGGAATACTCTGCCAGACCCTCATCCCGAAGATAGGCGGCGGCAGGGTGCTCGCGGTCGAAGTGCTGGTCCCCAACCCGGCAATACGTAACCTTATCCGCGAGGACAAGGTGCACCAGATCTACTCGCAGCAGCAGATCGGCCAGGAAAAATGGAAGATGCAGACACTAAACCAGTCGCTTACGGACCTCTACATGAGAAGGCTCATAACCCTCGAAGACGCCATTTCCAAGTCCCAGGAGCCGGACGAGATAAAACGCATGATCTCCGAGCGCTCCGATGGAGGAAAAGAGAGGGCCGCGAGGTGACGAATAGAATGCTTTATTTCCGAGTCAACAATTTCCGCCCTGATTCGCCGGAACGCCCGGGGATGGTGCGCTGATGCCGGTATTCGTCTGGCAGGGAAGGGCGGCAGGCGTCCTCAAGAAGGGCGAAATGGAGGCGCCCAGCAAGTCCGCGGTTCTGGCCCGTCTGCGCCAGATGCAGATCCAGCCTATACCGAACCGCATAAAGGAAAAGGGGAAGCTGTTTGATCTGTCGCTCACGCTGGGGGGCGTCACAACGAGAGACCTCGTCGTCTTCACGCGCCAGCTTTCGACCATGATAGACGCCGGTCTTCCGCTCGTCCGCGGTCTCGACATCATTGCCTCGCAGAACCCGAACAAAAAATTCAGGGATATAATCACGAGGGTAAAGGAAGACGTCGAGGGCGGCTCCACGTTCGCCGAGGCGCTCGCCAAACATCCCAAGGTCTTCAGCAATCTCTACACACAGCTCATAAGGGCTGGTGAGACGGGCGGCGTTCTGGACGTCATTCTTCAGAGGCTCGCCACCTATCTCGAAAAGATGGATTCCATTAAACGGAAGATAAAAGGGGCGATGATCTACCCCTCCATCGTCATCAGCGTAGCCATACTCGTTCTGGCCATCGTCATAATATTCGTGGTCCCGGTCTTCGCCGAAATGTTCAAGGATATGGGAACGTCCCTGCCGGCGCTCACACAGGCAGTCGTCGACCTCAGCTTTTTCATACGGCACAACATACTCTACATACTGATCGCGATCGCGGCCGTATTTTTCCTCACGGGATTTCTGTACAGTAAATCATACAAAGCGCGGAGGATATTCGACGCGTTTCTATTGAAGCTCTGGCTCGTGGGGCCGCTCTTGCTCAAAACCGTAATATCCCGGTTCTGCCGCACGCTCGCGACGCTCACAGCCGGCGGTATCGCGATACTCGACGGCCTCGAGATAACCGCCAAGGCGTCGGGAAACATCATCACCGAAGAGGCCATACTCGAAGCCAGGAAGGCCGTCAGCGAGGGGCAAACCCTGGCCGAGCCGCTCATGGCGAGGCCCAAGCTCTTCCCGCCGATGGTGGTTCAGATGATTTCTGTCGGCGAGCAGACGGGCGCCCTCGAGGACATGCTTAACAAGATCGCCGATTTCTACGAGGAGGAGGTTGACATCGCCGTCGCGTCCCTGCTTTCGGCGCTCGAGCCCCTCATGATAACTTTCCTCGGCGCTACGGTCGGCGTCATAGTCGTTTCCATGTACCTGCCGATGTTCAAGCTTATATCGGCGATGGCGGGATGAGCGCGCCGATTTCCGTGCAGGCGATTGACAGCAACCGAGTGCCGCTTATTCATTTCCGGCGGGCCGGAGGGCAGGTGTCAGGGTAAAGATGAGAGTTCTTGGGAGCCCGGAAGCCGGGCTAAAAAGCGCAGTGGTGTTGAGGGTCATCGTGACCACGATACTCCTCGGTTCGGGTGCCGCTATTTACTACGGCAAGGGGGCGAGGACAGAGGCGTTTTGCCTCGCGGTCGCGGTGGCTGCCGTTTATTTCCTGAGCCTGGTGTATCTCCTTCTTCTGCCCCTTGTTTCCCGGTACCAATCTGTCTTCAAGATAGCCCAGATAGTATTCGACATGGCCCTTGCGTCCGTCGTGGTTTACATGACGGGGGGCAGGACGAGCCCGTTTATATTCCTTTACGTCCTCATAATAATTTATTCGAGCATAATCCTTAACAAGACAGTGAGCTACATCACGGCGCTCGCGTCCGGGATTATATACGTCCTCATCGTCTTTACGAGGATGCGGCTCGAGATGCCTCCGGAGGCCGGGCGCACGCTCTGGGATTCCATCTCCATGTGGGGAGAGGTCGGTCTCGTCTCGACATACTTTCACCTCACCGGCTTTCTCCTTATATCCATACTGGCCGGCTATCTGTCCGAGCGGTTCAGCGCCGCCGGAAAAGAGCTCGGCGAGAGCGAGCGCAGCCTCGAGATGCTCCGTAACCTTCACGAATATATCCTCCAGAGCCTCACGAGCGGCGTCATCACGCTCGACCTCCAGGGTAAGATCATCTCGGTCAACAAAACGGGGCTCGAGATACTCGGCCTAGGCAGCGAGAGCGAAATTTTCGGAAAGCACCTCGGCGACTACATGTCGGGCCTCTACTTCGAAGACCTCATCGCCAGGAAAAGGGAGCAGATGCTTTACACTACCCCGAACGGCGGGAAGCTCACCCTCGGGTTCTCGTCCTCGGATCTCAAGGACCCCGAGGGCACGACACAGGGATACATCATAATCTTCCAGGACCTCACCGAAGTAAAAGAGCTCGAAGACAGGCTCAGAACGTCCGAGAAGATGGCCCTCCTCGGCCAGCTCGCCGCGGGCCTCGCCCACGAGCTCCGCAATCCCCTCTCGGCCATAAGCGGCGCGGTCGAAATACTGAGCGCCGACGTAAAACCGACGGAGGAAAATCTCCGCCTGTCGAGGATGGCCACGCAGGAGGTCGAAAGATTGAACCTCCTCGTCGAGGACTTCCTCATACTCACGATGCCCATACAAAAACTCACGACCTCCGTCGATCTCGGCCTCATAGTCGCCGATACGGTCGAGTCTTTCGTCAAAACCATAAGACGAAGCAACATCGAGGTAGTAAACAAGGTCCAGCCCGGCATATACGTCCAGGCCGACTCCTACAAGCTCAAGCAGGCGCTCTGGAATCTCCTGTCGAACTCCGTCGACGCCATGCCCGTGGGCGGCGCAATAGTCATTAAATCGGTCGTCGAGGGGCAGAGCGTAGTGATCGAAATTACGGACGAAGGAAAGGGCATAGACGAGCGTCTGATATCCAGAATCTTCGACCCGTTTTTCACGACGAAAGAAGTCGGAACGGGGCTCGGTCTTGCGATTGTACAAAAGGTTATAGAAGGTTATAATGGAAAGATAAACGTAGTAAGCTCCCGGGGGAAAGGGGCTACTTTCGTTATTACTTTGCCCCGATTCGAAGAGGTGCCTTCAGATGTTATCCATTGATCTTGCTCCGGAGGTTTTGGATGTCGGAGAATGAAAGCCGCATTCTGGTCGTCGACGACGAGCCGGGGATGCGTGAATTCCTCGAAATCATGCTGCAAAAAGACGGCTACAACGTCGATACGGCCGCCGACGGTCCGGAGGCGATAGACAAAATAGAGCAGAGCCTCTTCGATCTCGCCATAGTAGACATCCAGATGCCCATACTGAACGGCATCGAGGTCTTGAAGAAAGTCACCGAGAAGAGCCCCGACACCACTGTCATCATGGTCACTGCCTACGCTTCCCACGAAACCGCGATCGAGGCCATGAAGCTCGGCGCATACGATTACATCACCAAGCCGTTCAAGATCGACGAGATAAAGCTCGTAATAAAAAAGGCCCTCGACAAGAAGAAGCTCGAGCGCGAGAACACCCGCCTACGTAAAGAGCTCGAAACCCAGTACGGCTTCGGCAACATCATCGGCAGGAGCCCCGCTATCGTAAAGGTTTTCGAGCTTATAAAAAGGGTCGCCGAGCTCAACGTAAGCGTCCTCATCGCCGGCGAAAGCGGTACGGGCAAGGAGCTCGTGGCCCGGGCCGTCCACTACAGCGGGTCCCGTCACGACAAGCCCTTCGTCCCCGTAAACTGCGGGGCGATTCCCGAGTCGCTCATGGAAAGCGAGCTCTTCGGGTATAAGAAAGGAGCCTTCACCGGCGCGCAGAAGGATAAAAAAGGACTCTTCGAAGAGGCCCATACGGGGACAATATTCCTCGACGAAATAGGCGACCTCCCGCTTCACCTCCAGGTAAAGCTGCTCCGCATTCTCGAAGACAAGAAGGTAAGGCCGCTCGGCAGCACGGATTCCGTAACGGTAGACGTCAGGGTTATAGCCGCAACCAACAAGAAGCTCGAAGAAGAAGTCACGGCCGGCAGGTTCCGTGAAGACCTCTTCTACCGCCTTAACGTTATAAAGATAGTCCTCCCGGCTCTCAGGGAAAGGCGTATAGACGTCTCCCCGCTCGCCATACATTTCATAAACAAGTACTCCCTCGAAATGGGAAAGGACATAAGGGGCATATCGCCCAAGGCGCTTGAAGTACTCGAAAACTACCACTACCCGGGCAACGTGCGCGAGCTCGAAAACATCATAGCACGCTGCGTCGCGCTCGAATCGTCCAACGTCATCAGGCAGGAAACCCTGCCCCAGCTCGTCACGGGGAAGGACTATCTCGACCTCGATACGAGCTTTTCGTCTAATTCCAGCCTCGATACACTCCTTGGCGACGTCGAGAGGAAGATGATCGAAAAGGCGCTCCGGACCACGAACGGCAACAAGACCGAGGCCGCGAGGCTCCTCGGGATCACTCTCCGCTCGCTCAGGTACAGGCTCGCCAAGCACGAACTCGACGACGACAACGAAGGCGAGGTCGAATCCATGGTCGACGAAGCCGGAGAGCTCTAAAGTCAGGGGCTGGGAATAACTGCGGGGGAAATCCGGATTACATCTTGTACTTCCCGAAGTCTCCTTCGGGGATCTTTTCGAGAAGCTCGTTCAGCTTTTCTTTATCCTCGTCTATCTCGATTTTCTTCGACTTTTCGAGGACCTCTTCGTTAACGAAAATAGGTGAATCGGTCCTTAAGGCTATGGCTATTGCGTCGCTGGGGCGCGAATCGAGCGAGTATTCTTCGCTGTCCCTCTTTAGATAGATCCTGGCGTAGAACGTGTCATCCCTGAGGTCCGTCACCTCGATCTTCGTTACGACAAACTTCATCTTCTCGAGAAGGTTCTTTACATGATCGTGGGTGATCGGCCGTACGCGCGGGGTTTTTTCAAGCTCCATTGCTATGGAGCTCGCCTCCATAAAACCTATCCATATCGGAAGTGTCTTTTCGTTCCCTGTATCTTTCAGGATGACTATCGGTGTGTTTGTAAACGGGTCCAGAGCTATTCCGGACACTTTCATCAGAAGAAACATTCGGCACCTCCTGTATAAATTATACCGATAGTTCCCCCCGAATGGAATTGGAAAGCCCTTCGCTTACCCTCACGCGGACGACGCTCCCGACGAGAGAAGCGGGGCCTTTGAAGTTGGCGATCCTGTTGTGGCTCGTCCTTCCGCTGACGGATTCGGGGTCGTGTTTGCTCGGCCCCTCGACAAGAACATCCTCCGTCTTCCCGACCCTTTCCATGTTCTTTCTGAGCGTGATTTCCTTCTGAAAAGCCTGGAGCTCCATCAGCCTCGCTCCGGCGGTTTCGTCGGGTACCGTCTCCTCTTTCGGCAGCCCGGCGGCGGGTGTTCCGGGCCGGGGAGAGAACTTGAACGAGAACGAGCTCTCGAACTCCACCTCCCTCATGAGGTTCATCGTCTCCTCGAAGTCGCGGTCGGTCTCCCCCGGGTATCCGACGATGATGTCCGTCGATATCGCGAGGTCCGGAACGGCGTCCTTAAGGCGCTTCACCGTGTCCGAAAACCATTCTCTCGTATATGTCCTCTTCATGAGCGCGAGGACCCTGTTCGAGCCCGACTGTACGGGGAGATGTATGTGACGGCACACCTTGTCCACGTCCTTCATCGCGTCTATCATACGCTTCGTTATGTCCCTCGGGTAGGATGTGGTGAACCTTATCCTTTCGAGCCTGTCTATGTCCGCCGCGGCCCTTAAAAGGTCCCCGAACTTGTGCCCGTTCTCCTTCCACGAATTCACTGTCTGCCCGACGAACGTGATTTCCCGAACGCCCTTCGAGACGAGGTTCTCCGCCTCCCTCAATATTTCCGGGAGCGGCCTGTTCACCTCGTCCCCCCTGACGTAGGGCACGATGCAGTAAGAACACTTCTTGTTGCAGCCCTGCTGTACGGATACGAAGGCTGTGATCTTCCCTTCCTTATGATAGGGCTCGACCTCGAACAGCTCCTCTACGTCGTACGAAGTCTCGACGGGTCTTTCCTTCGCCTGCTCTATACGAGAAATAAGCTCGGGAAGCCTCGGTATCGCCCTCGGCCCGAGGACGAAATCGAGGTGCGGTATCTTCTGGAGGAGCCTGTCCCCGTAGAGCTGCGCCACGCAGCCCGCAACCCCGAGTATCATGTCCGGCTTCCTCGCCTTAAGATGCTTATACTTCCCGAGCCCGCTGAAGGCCTTCTGGTCGGCCTTGTCCCTTATGGCGCAGGTATTCACGATAACGATGTCCGCCTCTTCCGGGGAGTCCACCGGCATCCCGCCGACGGCGTTTCGTATCCTGTCCGAGTCGTACTCGTTCATCTGGCACCCGTAGGTTTCTATGTATATGAGCTTACTCTGCATGTGCCTGAAATTTAACGCTGACCAGGGGGCAAGTCAAGAAAAGTATGGAGGTGGTAAATCGTCCCCCCTGAAGTATTTTAAAAACTTTATACTATATATAACGGTTTTGGCCTAAGCCGTAAGGGATTGACACTTTTTTAGAAATTTAGTACGATGGAAAAACACCCCGGTAGGCACTGGATGATTGGAGAAAAGATATGAGTGACGGCGGGTCCTCCGCAAGCGGCGGATTATTTGCGTGGCGTAAGGATATCAACAAAGACCAGTGGCGCGCCTTTATCGCCGCGTTCCTCGGCTGGACGCTCGACGCGATGGACCTTCTCCTGTTCGCCTTCGCCGTGGCGTCCGTCGGCCACGTATTCCAGCTCACAGAAGCCGAGGTCGGCGCTCTCTTTTCCGTAACACTCTTCGCGTCCGCTTTCGGCGGGGCGCTTTTCGGCATAATATCCGACTACGTCGGCAGGGTGCGCGCCCTCACGTACACGATAATACTCTATTCACTCTTCACGGGTATAAGCGCCTTCTCCCCGAACGTTGCCTTCCTGCTCGTGTGCCGCGCCATACTCGGCCTCGGCATGGGCGGCGAATGGGCTTCGGGCGAAGTGCTCGTCGCCGAAAAATGGCCCAAAGAGCACAGGGGAAAGGTAATCGGCATGGTTCAGAGCGGCTGGGGGCTGGGCTACATCCTGGCCGCTATACTTGCCACGCTTATAATCCCCACTTTCAAGGAAGGGGTCTCGTACACGGTTCCCATTCTGAACGTCACGCTCGACGGCCTCGATCTCGGCTGGAGGATACTCTTTTTCATAGGCGTCGCGCCTGCGTTTCTCGTCTTCTATATACGAAGGCACCTCGACGAACCCGAGGTCTGGAAAGAGAACAAAGCCCACAGGGACGAAGGTAAGCTGACCGAGCAGGGGCACGGGTTTACGCTCGGGCAGATATTCGCGCCCGACCTCATCCGCTACACGATCACGGCGTGTCTACTGACGAGCCTTTGCATGATCGCGTACTGGGGCCTTTATTTCTGGCTCCCCCAGTTCCTGGCCAGCGACAAGGGAATCGGTCTCGATACGAAAGGTTTTCTGTGGATTATCCCTATCAATATCGGCGCTTTCATAGGCTGTAATACCTTCGGATTTTTCAGCGACAGGTTTGGGAGAAGGCCGGTCTTCGTGGTCTACCTCCTCGTAATGGCTGTACTCGTCTGGTTCTTCGGCCACGCCCGGAGTCTTACGGCCGTCATAGTGCTTGGCCCGCTCATCGGCTTTTTCGGCACTGGCTTCTATTCGGGCTTCGGCGCCATATTCTCCGAGATATTCCCCACCCGTGCGCGCGGTACGGCCCAGGGTTTTTGCTACAACGTCGGAAGGGGCGTCTCCGCAATCGCTCCCCCGCTCATAGGCTATCTCGTCGGGGCGTACGGCTTTGCGACCGGCCTCACGGCCGTATCCGTTTTCGCCGTGGCCGCGGCCCTGGTCGTCCTCACCCTTCCCGAAACGAAGGGTAAGGCCCTCGACTGAGGCGTCCTCCCCGGTACCGGTTTCTTGTATTCCTTATGTATAGTTGCCCTCTTCATGTATAGTTGCCCTCTTCCGGCCCGTAGATATCCGGCCTTGATCTCCTGGAGTTCTTCCGCCCTTTTTCTACAATTCACTTGCTCGGCGTGTAAAATTAAGCTGCTTCACCCGCACCTTCATATCGCCTGATTCCTTGGATAATTTTCCGGATAAGCCCGCCTCCCGGCCGTGTGCAGAGCGGTCGCCCGATATGCCTGAAAATCAAACCCCGGTGCTTAATTACTAGGCATTACACACCTTATGGCGGCCTCGCTCCACACTATAGACCGAAATCAAATAATCCAATAATTCTCAGAGGTAAGATCGAGATCAACTTTCATCTTGAAGGACGATTTCAGTTTGGCATATCTCTTGCAAAATCAGGTAGGAAAATCTGGTTTCAACACCCTTCCAAAGGAGGACTTGAGATGAATCAATTTGTACGCAGATTGAAGGGAATTCTCACAGGTTCCATCTTTTTGCCAATCTTGACCTTATTGCTTTTACTCTCCGTTTCGTCATACGCACAGGAAGATGCCGGTCCTACCCCGGCATACGCGGTCTTCGTAGCCAATAACATATGGATGCTTCTGGCCGCTTTTCTCGTGTTTATCATGCATCTCGNNACGCCGGCATACGCGGTTTTCGTAGCCAACATCATATGGATGTTGCTGGCCGCTTTTCTCGTGTTCCTGATGCTTCTCGGTTTCGCATTGGTGGAATCCGGACTGACCTGGGCCAAAAACACTACCAACATTCTATTCAAGAATACGTCGGTAGTTGCCATAGGGATTCTGACTTATGCAATCGTGGGTTTTAACCTCATGTATCCGGGCGATTTCTCGATAGGCCAGTTTTTCGGCTTTGCCGGATTCGGCATTACGTCGCCGGAAGGCGCGGCCGGCCTGATGGATTATGCCGATGGCGGCTATACCTACTGGACAGACTTTATCTTCCAGGCAATGTTCGCCGCTACGTGCGCGACTATCGTATCGGGGGCGGTTGCCGAGAGGATAAAGCTGCCGAGCTTTCTGGTATTCACGGTCCTGTTCGTATCTTTGGTTTATACAATCGCCGGTTCGTGGAAGTGGGGCGGCGGCTGGCTCGACCAGATGGGCTTCTACGATTTTGCCGGTTCGACCCTCGTTCACAGCGTCGGCGGATGGGGCGCTCTCGTGGGGGCTATGATACTCGGCCCGCGTCTCGGTAAATATACGAAATCCGGTATGAAGCCTATTCCGGGGCACAGCATGCCCCTGGCGACAATCGGCGTGTTCTTGCTGTGGTTCGGTTGGTT
>JRYE01009441.1_pt1 | contig 11713 bp, 8 predicted proteins | sample 235321 | NCBI WGS metagenome assembly JRYE01 (sample SAMN03074214, study PRJNA261473) | activated sludge metagenome | biome: Common Effluent Treatment Plant; feature: Wastewater; material: Activated sludge; isolation source: activated biomass in a lab-scale reactor treating industrial wastewater at... | reverse complement strand
GTGTCGATCCAGGCGCAGATCATCAATCTGTTGTCGGATCTGCAGAACGAGTTCGGGTTGTCGTATCTGTTCATCAGCCACGACATGAGCGTGATCCAGCACGTGTGCAAGCGGATCGCGGTGATGTACAAGGGTCGAATCGTGGAGATGGGAGAGCGAGACCAGATCCTGCAGGACGCGCGGCATCCGTACACGAGGGCACTGCTGAGCGCGGTGCCCGTGGCCGACCCCAGGCGCAGGCGTGAGCGGATCGTGTTCGAGGGGATGGCGAGTTAGACGCTTCTTCAGCCGCCGATCGCGGACATTGGACGGTTGGGTTGCTTGAATGACGACGATCGGATGCCGTGGCCCGGCTGCTTTCGCCAGGTCGCGTCGAGGAGGATCGTGGCGAGATCATGGTCGCTCGCGTCGGAGCGGAGGGCGGACTTCAGGTCGTACTCGGTCGTGGAGAAGAGGCACGGGCGGACCATGCCATCGGCGGTGATGCGAAGGCGGCTGCACGCGCCGCAGAAGGCACGCGTGACCGGGGCGATGACGCCGACGGTGCCCGTGGTTGACGATGGAGAGTCGGCGAAGGCGTAGCGCTCGCTGGTGGCACTGTCGCACTCGCGGTCGAGCGGCACGAGCGGCCAGACACGGGAAACACACGTGAGAATCTCGTCGGCGGAGACGAGGCGGGACTCGTCCCAGGCCCGTGCGGAATCGAGGGGCATGGCCTCGATGAAACGGACGTCGATGGGAAATCGGCGTGCGAGGGCCGCGATGTCGGCGACCTCGTCTTCGTTGAACCCACGCATGACAACGGCGTTGACCTTGATCGGCGAAAGCCCGGCGCCGATGGCTCGTTCGACGCCGCGGAGGATGTCGTCGGGCGTGCTTGTGCTTCGCGTGAGTTTCGCGAAGCGGTCGGGGAGGAGGCTGTCGAGGCTGATGGTGATCCGGGTCAGGCCGGCTGATTTCCATGCCCCGAGCGAGCGGGTCGTGAGAAGGGAGCCATTGGTGGTGAGGGCGATATCGCGGACCCCGAGGGAGGCGATGCGCGAGATGATCTCTTCGAGACGCGGGTGAACAGTCGGCTCGCCGCCGGTGAGCCGGATCTTGGTGACGCCCAGCGAGACGCAGACGCGTGCGACTCGTTCCAACTCTTCGGGACTAAGGATCTCGGAGGCAGGGGCGAAGCGGACGTCCGGTTCCATGCAGTAGACACATCGGAAGTTGCAGCGGTCTGTGATGCTGAGGCGGAGTTCGCGGATGGTGCGGCCGTGAGAGTCGATGAGGCGATCTCGCTGGAGAGACCTCGGGCGGTGTGGACCATTCGCGTGTGGGGCATCGTCCGACCGCGTGAGGCGTGACTCATCAAGAAGAGGGAGGGCGTAACTCATGACGACGTTCCCGTGGCGAGCTCCTCGCGTCGTTGTTCGAGCCAGGTCCGCCACTTGGGACTGAGCGACCGGCACTCGAGGGCGCGGGCGATCCTTGCCGGGTTGTCGCTCTCAAAGAAGCGGATGCGAACGACCTCGGCGACGCTCAGATGGGCGGCATCGGCGCGTGTCTGGCGGACGAGATCACCGGCACGCACGTGTCCCTCGTGAATCACGCGGGCGTAGAACCCGACGTGGCAGGACTCGAGGAATCGCTTGGGGAACTCCATGTCGCCCATGGCGATGCCGAGCATGGAGCAGGGCGTGCGCGGCATGCTGACCTCGATCTCGGTGCCCTCGTGACCGATCGCGAATCGATCACCGATGTGGATCATGGTGTCGCTCATGCCCTCGAGCGTGAGGTTCTCGCCGAAGACGCCGGGCGGGAGGTGGAGGGGCGATCCGATGGAGACGGGGAGCAGCGCTGCGGATTCCCATCGCTCGTAGACATCACGGTCGATGCAGTAGACCGCCATTTCGGGGCCACCGTGGTTCTTGGTGTCGGCGACGTAGTCCCCCTCGACGCCTGTGGTGGTGAGGCGGACNNGGTTTCTTGAAAATTCCCGTTGATGTGGGCTTGCCGCGTTGTTCCACGGTCTTGGGGACGGCACTGTTGACAGACACTACACGCATGGCGCACTCGGCTCGTGGGGACAGTATACTGACCCGGAACGGATCTCGCGATTCTGTCTTGGATCCGAGGCCGCTCAAGAGGTTGGCGATTGCGACCGGAGGGTGCGTGATGGGAAACGAGAAGGACAAGGGCCCCGTCCACGATTCGACGAGGCGTGACGATGCTCACGGTGTGTCGCGGCGCTCGTTCATGAAGACGCTGGGACTGTCGGCGGCCGGGGCGTCGATCGCGGGGAAGGCGACGGCAAGGCCGGGTGTGCAGGCGGGCGATGCCGAGAGCGATGAGATCCCCATCAACGGACCGGGGCCGGTGTCGGTGACGCTGAACGTCAACGGCGGCGAGATGCGGACCAGCATCGAGCCGGCGACGACGCTGCTCGAGACGCTCCGGATGAATCTCGGGCTGACGGGAGCCAAGGAGATCTGCGACCGTGGTTCGTGCGGCGGGTGCAGCGTGATGGTCGATGGGAAACTCACCGCGTCGTGCATGATGCTCGCGATGGACGCGATCGGGAGCGAGATCACGACGGTCGAGGGTCTGGCCAGTGGCGACCGACTCGATCCGGTGCAGGAAGCGTTCCTCAAGCACGACGCGTTGCAGTGTGGATTCTGCACGCCCGGATTTGTCGTGGCGTGTCGGGCGCTGCTCAACGAGAATCCCAAGCCGACGCTCGAGGAAATCAAGCACGGGATCAGCGGGAATATCTGCCGCTGCGGAACGTACACGAATGTCTTCAACGCGTGCCTCGAGGCGTCGGGGCAGGAGCCGATCGTGGATGCGCCTGTGAACGGTTGATCGTCGACCAGAATGTTCTTGTGCTGCTCGCCCAGGTCTCAGAACTTCGAGTTGAACAGGCGTACGGAAGGATTCAGCCATGTCCGAGACGAACCTCCCCACGGTGATGCCCACCACGAACCGACCGCAGAACGCGAACGCCGCGATCGATGTGGACACCTCGCGTCTCGATGGCGTGGCGAAGGTGACCGGGCGTGCGAGGTACAGCCGGGACTATTACCTGCCCAATGGACTTTTCGCCGCCTTTATCCGGTCGCCGTATGGCAAGGCGACGCTCACCGAGGCGGACGAGTCGGCCGCGAAGAGTGTTCCGGGCGTCGTGGAGGTTGTGCTCGACGATCGCAAGGAGGCGAAGTATCAGGGTCAGACCGTGGGATACGTCCTGGCGGACTCGCCCAACGCGATGAGGCGTGGGCTGAGGGCGCTCAAGGCAAAGTGGGAGTATGAGACCAGGCCCGGATCGTGTCTTGAGGAAGTCGAGAAGATACGCCCGGCGATGGAGAACGACTCGGCGAGCGCCACGTTCGACAAGGCCGACCACATTCTCGAGGCCGAGTATTCCACGCCGATCCAGACGCACGTCTGTCTTGAGACCCACGGGAGCGTGGCCGACCATCGCGGCGAGAGCGCGACGGTGTACACCTCGACGCAAGGAACGTACGCGGCACGCGACGGGCTGTCGGGTGCCATCGGGTTGAAGGAATCCGAGTTCGAGCTCGTCTGCGAGTACATCGGCGGCGGGTTCGGGTCGAAACTCAACGGCGCCGGGAAGGAGGGGGCCCAGGCCGCCCGTCTTTCGGCGAGGCACAAGCGACCCGTGTACCTCTTCTGCAACCGCAAGGAGGAGCACCTCGACACGGGCAATCGCCCCTCGAGCCACGTCAGCGTGAAACTCGCGATTAAAGGCGATGGCACGATCCTCGGCGGTCAGATCCACTCGTGGGGCGGGGCAGGCGTCGGGGGTCGCGGCGGCGGCACCTCGATGCCCTCGGGTCGCTATCGCTTCGGTACTCGCGGCAATCTTGAGCGAACCCACGAAGATGTCGCGTTTGCCGGCGGCGCGCCCCGCCCGATGCGGGCGCCCGGCGCACCGCAAGGGGCGTTCGTCGAAGAACTAATTCTCGATGAGGTCGCGTCGATGTGCGACCTGGACCCGATCGAACTTCGATTGAAGATTGGTTCGAATAGCGAGGATCGGGGCGACATGATGAGAGAGGCCGCCCGGCTCATCGGATGGGACCGTCGCGTGAAGACAGGCTCGCAGAAAGGCGTGATCCGCCGCGGTTTCGGGATCGCCCAGTGCAGTTGGCACCAGAGCCCCGCGACGGCCGACGTCGAGGTCGTCATCAACCGCGACGGCTCGGTCCAGGCGAAATCGGGAAGCCAGGACATTGGCACGGGTACACGCACGGCCGTGGGCATCGGGGCCGCAGAAGGGCTGGGAGTACCGCTCGCCGCGATCACATCCATGGTGGGCCGCTCGTCGTATCCGATCGGACCAAACTCCGGCGGCTCGGTGACGCTGGCGAATGTGTACCCGGCGTCGTTCCGCGCCGGCGAGGATGCCCGCGACAAGTTCCTCGCATTCCTCGGGTCATCGCTAGGCGTCGAGGCCGGGCTGCTGTCGATCAAGGGCGGCGAGGTGTTCAACGATGGCAAGAAGATCCTCTCGTGGAGCGACGCGTGCGCCAAGATTGGTGACGCGATCGTGGGTCGCGGGCACAACGATCAGCGCACGCGTCGGGCCGACGAGGGCGATGGGCATAGTTCAGGAGTCCAGGCCGTCGAGGTCGAGGTCGACACGAGCACGGGGGTGGTGCGGGCGAAGCGCGTCGTCGCGATCCAGGCGTGCGGCCGGGCGGTCTTCCGCAAGGGGGCCGAGAGCCAGATCATGGGGGGCGTGATCCAGGGCCTGAGTTTCGCGCTCTTTGAGTCCAAGATCATGGATCGCTCGACGGGCACGATGGTGAACCCGAACATGGAGCAGTACAAGATCCTGGGGCCTGACGACATGCCGCACATCGTGCCGGTGCTCTGGACGAAGGACCAGACCAGCCCTCGCTCGTTGGCGGAGCCGCCGGTGGTGCCGACAGCCGGGGCGCTCGCGTGTGCGGTCTTCAACGCGATCGGCACGCCAGTCCGGTCGCTCCCGATCACGCCCGACAAGGTTCTGGCCGCTCTCCGCGGAGGTGCACAGTGAACGAGTTCTCCTTCGCCACGGTCCGGTCGTATGAGCAGGCGGCGACGCTCCTCAAGGACAAACGGTTCTCCCTTCCCATGCTCAAGGGCGGCGGGATGGACATCGTCGATCACCTGAAGGAAGGCCTTGCCGAGCCGGATCTGCTCATCAATGTGAGGCGTGTCCGAGAGGGTGGTGTCGATCCGATCGCGATGTCAACATCGTCCGGAAAGCCGGTCGTCCGCATCGCGGCGTCGGCGACGATGGCCGAGATCGCGAGGAGCCCGATCTTGCTCGAGCACGCGCCGGTGGTGGCGAACGCGGTGGGCAAGGCCGCGACGCCCCAGGTTCGAAACGCCGCGACCGCCGCGGGGAATCTCCTACAGCGCCCGCGCTGCTGGTATTACCGGCAGAGCGAGTTCGACTGCCTGAAGAAGGGCGGTTCGCGATGTTTTGCCGCCGAGGGCGAGAACAAGTACCACGCGATCTTCGGCGATGGCCCCTGCCACATCGTCCACCCGTCGAATCTCGCCCCGGCGCTGCACGTCTGCGATGGCGTGGCGCACCTCACGAATAGCACGCGTGACTCGATCGCGATCGCGGATCTCTTTCACATGCCCGATCGCGGCATTCGCGACGAGCACAATCTGAAGCCCGGCGAGATCATCACCCACATCACGCTCACGCCGCGTCCTCGCAGCGGGTTCTACGTCGTGAAGGAGAAGCAATCGTTCGACTGGCCTCTGGTCTTCGCGTGCGTGGCGATCGAGTCGGAATCTGGTTCGACGAGGATCTCGTCCGCGCGGGTCTGTGCCGGAGCCGTTGCGCCGACGCCGTGGCCCATGCCGGAGGTTGAGGCGGCACTCGTCGGAGTGGACGCGAAGGACGACGCGGCCCTCACGAAGGCCCTGTCCTCGTGCACGCGCGGCGCCAAGCCCATGGCCCAGAACGCGTACAAACTCGATCTCCTCCCTGTTGTTCTCGCGCGAGCCACGCGACTTGCCGCTGGTCTGCCCGCCCTTGCCTGATCTCGAATCGTGCCCAACCCGGAGCGTCGCCCATGCCGAACGACACATCGAACGCCACGCCGCTCTTCAAGCCCGTGCAACTCCAGGTCTCGTGCCGGAACCTCCGGCACAAGATGATGTACTGCGACGAGCGTCAGTCCTCGCCTGGCCTGATCGATGACACCTCGGACACTCGCGTGTTTTTCTGCATCAAAACGTTCGACGCATTGGGCCCGGATCACGAGCCGGTGTGCCCGAAGTCGTGCACGCACTCGCGGGCCTGTTACCACGCCTCGCCGACGCCCGCGTTGAGTCCAGACAACCTCGCGTGAACCCGTTGTCACGCCTGCCGGCGTCTCAAGACCACAAGGGGTCCAGCGAACCCTCGTGCCGGAGCAGCCATTCCTTCCGCCACATGCCGCCGCCGAAACCGGTGAGTGTGGCATCCGCTCCGATGACGCGGTGGCACGGAACGATGATGGGGATGGGATTCGCTCCGTTGGCCGCGCCTACTGCTCTCGAGGCGTTCGGGTTCCCGACTCGTCGTGCAAGTTCGCCGTAGGAGATCGTGGCGCCGAAATCGAGGGTGCGGAGTTCTCTCCAGACACGCCGGCGAAATGGAGTTCCTGCGGCGTCCACATCGACCTCAAACTCACGCCGCGTGCCCACGAAATACTCGTGGAGTTNNGGACACGACGTGCGTTGTCGTTGTCACAAGGCTTGGGCTCTCCCGGCCTGGCGTCGAACTCGATCGCGATCACGCCGCGAGCCGATGTGCGCACCAGCAGGAGGCCGATCGGAGTCTCGATCGGGACGGACGCCACCGGGGATGCCGAGACCGGATCACGTTCTGTGCCGTTCGACCGTGGCGTTCCGCGTGTTCCCGCCGTCGCGCTCTCCATCATGACTCCTCCAACAATCCGGCGTGCCAAGCGAATCGCCGATACTCCCCGTGATCATTGGCCCCACGGCGTCGGGAAAGTCCGACCTCGCCGTTGAACTTGCGTTGCACCTCGCCGGGAACGCCCGGCGTGCCGAGATCCTCTCTGCCGATTCGGTCCAGGTCTTCCGCCACCTCGACATCGGCTCGGCGAAGCCGACTCTCGATGAACGCCGCGGCGTGCCTCACCACCTGATCGATCTCGCCGAGCCGACCGAGCGATTCACCGTCGCCGATTGGCTCGAGATGTGCAACAGGACAATCGACGACTGCCGCGCCCGCGGCGTGGTTCCGGTCATCGTCGGGGGGACGCATCTGTCGATCAAGGCGTTGCTCGATGGGCTCTTCGAGGGGCCGTCTGGAGACCCTGGGTTGCGTGCTCGGCTCGCCTCGCTACCACCCGAGGAACTCCGTGCTCGCCTCGAGGCTGCCGACCCAGACGCGGCCGCGCGGCTCCACCCCAACGATCTCCGCCGCACGATCCGTGCATTGGAGGTTCATGCGCTCACGGGGCGCCCTATCTCGCAGCAACAGACGCAGTGGGACGAGTGGACTCCACGTGATTCAACATCCGAAAATGGCGAAGCGAGCATGCCCGGAGTACGGCGGCGTGAGGCCCACCTGGTCATCCTTCAATGGCCGACGGAACTCCTCAATCGACGCATCAACGCACGCGTCAAGGTGATGATGGAGCGTGGCCTGCTCGACGAGGTACGATCAATCCACGAGCGAGGCCTCTTTGGTCCGCAGGCGTGCGAGGCCCTGGGCTACAAGCAACTCCTCGCCCACCTCCGCGGCGAGTGCCCGCTTGAAGACGCGGTCGAGAAGATCAAGATCGAGACGCGCCGATTCGCCAAGAACCAGCGGACGTGGTTGCGTCGTCTCTCGGTGGCCGTGGCGGGCGCGCCAAGACCGACCGTGATCGACGCCGAGATCACGCCCCGTGATCAGTGGCTTTCCGTGGTGATGGAGTCACTCCGAGAGTCACGGTGAGTCAGCACCCCGCGGAGAACTGGGCGAGGAAGTAGAGCATGTCGTCGATCGTGACCGCATTGTCCATGGTTCCCACGCCTGTGCCGTCGTCCACGTCGGCCTCGAAGTCGCCGTTGAGAAAGACCGTGATGTAGTGGAGGAGGTCGTCGATGGTGACGGCGCCGTCGGGGATGCCCGATCCGGAGCCATCGTCCACGTCGCTGACGCACAGGAATGGGTACGGCTGTTCGTCGATCACCACGAGATTCTGGGGGTTGAGGCCCGAATCCTGGAACAGGAGGTATCGTGCATGTCTGGCGAGAAGTTGGCGACGCTGGTGGGAGGTCAGCGTCGGCTCGAGCCAGGGATCGACCAGGACGGTGAGGCCGAAGTTGTGGTGGTGCGGTGTTCCGGTGAGGGCGTCGGTATTGTGGACGACGATCGGTCGCGTGGTGACGCCGGTGATGGTGGCTTCGCCGAATCCGACGACGGGGGCGGTGTATCCCGCGGCGAACTCCACGATGGCGCCACGGAGTGCGTACGTGGTCTCGATGGATTCACCGCCGGCTGCGGTTTCGATCCATGGCGAGAACGCGAGCGGCTCGAGTTCACGGACGAGGCCCAGGCCCACGCCATCCTCGAGTGTCGTCTCGATCCCTAGCCACGTGAAAGAGGGCTTGGGTGTCGAGTAACGCACGCCCAACCCGAGCACGCGATGTCCGCCGCTGGTGCCAGAGCCAAAGTCCGAGGCGAGGACAATGGGGCCTTGCTCAACGCTTCGTCGGAGGGGGACATCTGGAATGGTGAGCGAGTAGATCCGGTCCTCGACCCGCCACGAGTGCGTGCCCGTGAAGGTTGTCGAAGTGAGTGTGCGCGTGTATTGGGCCTCCGGGAGTGTCGCGAACGTCCCGTCGATGTGCGAGGCACCGTTGTCGGTTTTCAGATCGCCCGCGATGGAGTGGAGGAGACCGCCCTGGTTCACGACATCGTCGGTGAGCCACTGGGTTTTCATCGCGATATCAAGTCGCGTTTTGAGGCGGTGGCGACCGACCGCGTCCCAGCCCTCGCCCTCGTACGTTCGGTACGCCGCTGGTTCGCTGAGCATGAACGGGACCAACGTGGGCGTGGGCGAGGCGTGAGGAAGCGGCCTGACCTGCTTGATCTCGAGGCCCTCGACGCCCGGCCCGCCAGCGATCGTGGTCTTCTTGAACTCGAAATCGAGGAAATGGTCGGCGGGGCCGCCCTCCTGCACGAATCGTGCGGAGGCCTCGGCGAGTAGATCGGCGAGGTGGGTGTAATCCGCCGGAGAGTTCATGACCATGTGCCCGAGTTGCGTGAGATTGGAGTAGGCGCGGACGGTTGTGAACGTGCCGAAACTCAGTCGATCGATGTCGACCTCCTCGGGGACCTGGCCCAGTTCGGGATTGGTGACGGAGTTGGCGCCGGGCTGGAGCGTCACGCGGATGCTGACGCTGCCCGCGAGCCCGCCACGGCGTTCGAGGACGGCGACGCCATTGGCGAGTTCGGTGTCGTCGGGGAAACTGTGATGGACAAGAATGCCCATGCCGACCTCGTGCTCGTTGACGCCCAGTCGGAGGCGTTGCACGAAGGCATTGTCGTTGTAGAAGGACGCATAGACGCGTTTGATGGCGCGGAAGACGCCACGCTCGTTGGCCTCGGTGGGGTCGCACGCGCTGGGGCCGACGGTATCGGCATCGAGGTCGTCTTGGAGGCATCCCGAGTACGAGTCATAGAGGCCCGCGCCGGTGTACGACGCCGAGTCCTCGACGTTGGTCGAGGAGCGGAACCGGATCTTGGTCTGTGGGTCGAGTTCGTAGACGGGGCTTTGGAGCGTGGAGAGGATCGCGGTTCGCAGCGCCGGCGAGAAGTCCGTCTGGCTGCCACGAATGAGATCGCGGATGCCCGAGAGCGTCTCGGCGACGGAGGCCGGCTCGGGCGGCCATGCGTACCCGCTGAGCCGATCGTCGATCTCCTGGCGGAGCGTTCGTCCGTTGCTGAGCGTCTGGGCCATGAAGGCGTTCCAGAGGTCGAACGTGAACGCGAGGCCCGGGCGTGTCGATTCGGGGATCGATCGCCGGAGCAGGCCGTAGTTCGCCGCTTTGCCACCGACACGCGCGATGTCCGCCGGTGTGAGCAGATCGACTCCGAGGGCGATGGCCCCGGTCGGTTGCATCGGTGCGTACTGGAGCGGCGTGACGGCCTTGAGTTCGAGGAGTTCTGTCCACTGGGTCTGGGTGATCGACGCGCCCGAGACCACGTCCACACGTGGCCTGCCGAGGTCTTCGGTCGTGCGAAGGATCACACGCGTCCCAACCTTGGCGAGCGCGGCCTGCTGGTCGGCGGGATCGACGATCGCAGCGAAGGGCGTGCCGTAGGTCCGCGCGAGGATCGCGACGTGCGAGTTGGGCGTGGCGGGAGCGAGGCTGATGATGCCGGCCAGGAAGGGAAGCTCGGCGGGAACTCCATCGGTGATGAGGATGTCATCGGGTCCGATCTCGCCGCGTTCGTAGGCCGCCCCGATGCCGTTCGCGGCGACGTTCTTGAGCGTGCCGATCGCCCAACCCTTGGTGTAGACACGATTGCCCGAGGCCCAGCGGGAGACGCTCGACACGGGGAATCCGTTGGCGGCAAAGAACGCCGCGTCCTGCTCGGCGGCGGCCTGCTGCTCGAACGCGGGCATGTAGAAGGCTTGGCGATCCGGAAGATCGAGGCTTGCGGCAACGGCCTGGAGTTGGGAGAGCGCCTCCTCCCGGGTGTAGGCGTCGTGACGCACGAGTTGGATGCCAAACTCCGGAATGCTCCAGTTGCGGCCGGTGGGGAAGAGCACGGCGCCGAGCAGGGCCTGCTGACCATTGGCGTGGAGTGTGGCGGCGTCGTACTGCGCGCGCGTCATGCCAAGCAACGGGCGAAGCCAGGCCGAGCCAAAGTCGTAATGGAACCGGATGTCGCGCGAGTTCTGGTAGTAGACGGTGCGATGCGTGCCCGGGGCGGGCGTCTCGCAGGTGAGCATCGTGAACTTCACCCACTGGGCGTCGGCGCCGGGCTCGCCGTAGACGACGAAGTCATCGAATGGATCGGTGATGGTGGACTTCCACGCGGCGCCCTCAAGAGCACCACACTGGGCCACCGCTTGGGCGGTCCACATCACGAGGGACAGCACCACAATCATCCTTGATGAACGCATCATCGCTATCCCTCCAGGGCTTCGAGTCAGTTCACACGTAAAGCCGTCCGCCGGCCCAGACCACTGCATGGCCTGAGCAATCACCCCCTGCCGGTACGCACGAAGACGTCTGGCAACGCGGACACTCCCAGCCTAATCCAGTATTGCCCACAACGCCAACGGTCCTGCCCCAGAACTTCCGGCAAGTGACAATCCCAATATACAAATACCGTACGTCTTACTAACACACAGAAGATTCCTTGACATTGCGCCACTCGCTCCCTTTCCTGTTCCGGCCGGCGGCATCATCTCTATGTTGTCGCGATTGCGTTCCCGCGTTGACAAGCAGCCCCTATGGCGAAGAAACCTGCCTCGAAATCACCCGCCCGCACCAAGAAGACAATCGGTCCCAAGGAGGAAGGGTCGGCGGGGATCGCGACCAAGGCTCCCGCGAGATCAGCCGCTCGGGGGCGACGGCGCGGGCCGGCCCGTGGGACGGGGTTCAGCACCGGCGACGCCAAGAACCGCCATCTGGTGATCGTGGAATCTCCCTCGAAGGCGAAGACGATCAACAAGTACCT
>JRYE01014490.1_pt1 | contig 11714 bp, 11 predicted proteins | sample 235321 | NCBI WGS metagenome assembly JRYE01 (sample SAMN03074214, study PRJNA261473) | activated sludge metagenome | biome: Common Effluent Treatment Plant; feature: Wastewater; material: Activated sludge; isolation source: activated biomass in a lab-scale reactor treating industrial wastewater at... | reverse complement strand
CCTTGGACGCATCGTATTTGACGATCCTCGCGCCCAGCACATCGGGGCGCGCCATCGCCGCGTACTTCATGCCCGGCAGCCGCACGTCCGCGCCGTAGATCGCCTTGCCCGTCGTGATGTCGCGCAGATCGGCGATCCTGGTCTCGCCCTTGCGCATCAATGTGAACTGATCGGGTGTCTTGAACAGCAGATCCTCGGCCTTGGGCGTCGGCAACGCCATGGCTGCCTCCGCGAGATCGCCGAAGCCGATCGCCTCACCCGTCTCGTTACCGGAGGCGTCGAGGCGGATCACCTTGTGCGCCTTGGCCCGGCAGAGCCTGGCCTCGATGCCCCACCTGGCTGCCGCCGCCGCTTCCAGCATCTGACGCATGGCTGCACCGCACTGGCGCATCGGCTGGATGAAGTGGCGCATGCTGCGCGAGCCGTCGGTATCCTGGTTGCCGTACCTCGGCTCGTCGCCGGGCGCTTGCACCAAGCTCACGCGCGACCAGTCCGCCTCCATCTCGTCCGCCACCACCATCGGCAGGCTGGTGCGGATGCCCGTGCCCATCTCGGAGCGATGGGTGACGATTCTCACGTCACCGCTCCTGTCGATGGCGATGAAGACATGCGGATCGTTGACCGTCTTGTCCGGCATGGCCTCGGCGCCGGTCGGATAAGGCGTCATGGGCTCGCGTGCGTAGGCCGGGAGCGCCCTGACCGCCAGCACGAGGCCGGAGGCTGCGAGCGCGCCGCCGAGGATTGTGCGCCGGCTCACGTTCTCGATGACAAAGCTCGCGGGCACTGGCTCGCGCGAGGCGCGCGTATGCTCTTCGATGTAATGCAGCATGGCTCAGACTCCTCCCGCCGCAAGGCGCACAGCCGCGTGAATGCGCTGATAGCATCCGCAGCGGCAGATGTTGCCGTCGAGCTCCTCGACGATCTCTTCGTCCGTCGGCGCATTGTTCTTCGCCAGCAGCGAGGCCGCCTGCATGATCTGCCCGGCCTGGCAGAAGCCGCACTGGGGAACGCTGAGCTCGCGCCACGCCTTCTGCACGGCGTGCTCGCCGTCGGGGCTCAGACCCTCGATCGTCGTGACGGACTTGCCCTCCGCCATCTGGACCGTCGTCATGCAGGAGCGGACGGCGACACCGTCCAAATGGATCGTACAGGCGCCGCACACGCCCTGGCCGCATCCGTATTTGGTCCCGGTGAGGCCTGCGACGTCGCGCAGATACCAGAGCAGCGGCGTGCCTGGATCGCCGTCGAAAGTGCGGCTTTCGCCGTTCACGGTGATGGTTGCCATAAGTCACTCTCCCGATTTTACGGCGGCACCGGACCGCCAACTGCGTCGTGATGTGATGGGTTTTTCCCTTTCCTTTACGAGACCCTTCCGAAGTCCCGGCTCAGGGCACGAGGCGCGTCAGGGGCCAGACATACGCCTGCCCCATGACGAGAAGACCGACGAGCACCGCAAGCGCAACGGAATGGAAGAACACGAAGCGGAGGATCGAGCCTTCGTGGCCGTACCATCGCGTGGCGGTCGAGGCGACGACGATCGACTGCGCGTCGATCATCTTGCCCATGACGCCGCCGGAGCTGTTCGCTGCTGCCATCAGCACCGGATTTACGCCCAGTTGCTCCGCGGTCACCCGTTGCAAACCTCCGAATAACACATTCGAGGCCGTATCGGATCCCGTCAGGGCGACACCGAGCCAGCCGATCAGCGTGCCAAAGAACGGATAGAGCCAGCCCGTGTTGGCCAATGCGAGGCCGAGCGTGGCGTCCGTGCCAGAATAGCGGGTGACGAAGCCGATCGCCAGCATGCAGGCGATGGTGATCAGCGAATAGCGCACCAGCCAGATCGTGCGTCCGTACATACGCAGGAGGCCCGACGGGCCGTAGCCGAGAAAAAAGCCGGAGACGATGGCTGCGAACAGGATCCCGGTGCCGGTCGCCGAAAGCGGGTTGAAGGTGTAGACGGCCGCCTCGACATGCGGGCTCGCGACGACGGGCGGCATCTTCTGCACCAGCCCGTTCAAGCCCGTAACCGGGATTTTCGCTGCCCAGATGCTGTCGAGGCCCGCGCGCACCTGCGGCGTACCCCACAAAAATACGAAGGCACTAAGCACCAGCCAGGGGGTCCACGCCCGGCGAATGGCCGGGTTTCCTGGCGAGGCCGGTTCGGGCGCCGCGCAAGCCCGGGGCTTTCGGGCGGGGCACCCGGCATGGCCGTCATCGGCGTGGCGGGGCGCCAGAGGCGCAGGAACACCGCGAGACACGCCATCGACACGATGGCCGCAACGATATCGACGAGCCACGGCCCGTGGAAATTCGAGACGAGGTATTGCGGGACCGCGAACGAGACGCCGGCCACCAGGACCGGCGGCCAGACCTCCAGCATCCTGCGGAAGCCGACAAAGGCCCAGACGAGCCAGAAGGGCACGATCAGGGAGAAGAACGGAAGCTGCCGGCCGATCATGCCGGACAGGTCGTGGAGGTCGAGGCCGGTCACGGCGGCGAGCGCGATCACGGGCGTGCCGAGGGCGCCGAAGGCCACCGGCGCCGTGTTGGCGATCAACGACAGCCCCGAGGCCGCAAGCGGCGAAAAGCCAAGTCCGATCAGCATGGCCGCGGTGACCGCGACGGGCGTGCCAAAGCCGGCGGCGCCCTCGAAAAAGGCGCCGAGACAGAAGGCGATGAACAGGAGCTGCAGGCGGCGGTCGTCGCTGATGGCGCCGATCGAGCGCTGCAGGACCGCAAACTCGCCCGTCTCGCTCGTCAACCGATAGAGAAAAATGACGTTGAGGATGATCCAGCCGATCGGCAGCAGGCCGAACGCGGCGCCGTAAGCCGCCGCCAGCCCCACCATGTGCGCCGGCATGCCGTAGGCCAAGACGGCGACGGCCACCGCCGCGACGAGCCCCAGCAACGCCGCGACGTGCGCGCGCACCTCGAAGAGGCCGATGGCGCCGAGCAGGACGACGACGGGGATCGCGGCGACGGCGGTCGAGAGCGCCATATCGCTGAACGGGTCGTAGACTTGCGACCACATGCGTGCCCTGCCCCCGCAACCAACGCCTCGTCCTCGTCACATCAATATACCAGCGGGCGGCGCGTTCTCCGATCCTTTGCGCAACACGCCATGCGCTTCCATCGCGAGCGCGGGCGACCGGGTCGATATGGGCGGCGGGGGGAGCGGAGCGGGCGCCTTGTGTTGGGGCCGAGCACGGTCGAGGACATCGCGCTCGACAGCCAACGCCTCAAATGCTTGATCTCTCACACCGAACGCTGCGATTTTCTTATCGGGTGGTCGGCGGCGCGGGGCCTTGGGCGCGGCGCTTTTCGTCTTGAGATACGCAAGGCCATCTCATAATTTTACGTTTATCGTCAAGATTCCAGCCAAGGGCTCGCCGACGCGCTTTGCCGGTCGAGCGGAGACAGGATCACTTGCCAAAGCTGGCCTACATCGCGATCGGCAGCATTGCGACAGCGCTCGCCGTCGTCGGCGCCATTCTGCCCGGCCTGCCGACCACGCCGTTCCTGCTCGTCGCGCTCTGGGCGTTCGCCCGCTCGAGCACGCGGCTGCTCGCGCGGCTCGAGCGGATCCCGCTGCTCAAGGGGGCGCTCGTCGAGGCGCACCGCTTCGAGCAACGGCGCGCGATCCGGCGCGAGGTCAAGGTGTTCGCGCTCGCGATGGCGTGGGGGTCCGTTCTGCTCACGGGCATTGCCTCGAGCTTCTCGAGCCCCGTGCTGCTCAGTGTCGTCGGTGCGGCGGCGCTCGGCGGGACGATCGCAATGTGGTGGTTCCCGACGGACGGCTGATCGGCGGCCGCGATCGCTTCTACTCTGCCGCCGTGCTCAGGGCGGCCGTGATGTCCTCGTCCGGCCGGCCGATGCTGACATAGCGGAAGCCGTGCCGCGCGATCAGCTCGCGCCGGTAGACGTTGCGCAGATCGATGAAGAGGGAATCGTTCATTATGAGACGCAGGCGCGGAAAGTCCAGTGCCCGGAACGCATCCCACTCGGTGACGAGGACCAGCGCGTCGACGCCCTCGGCGATCGAATAGGGGTCGGGGCCGAACGCCACGTCGGAAACAACGGCCTTCGCCGCTTCCATCCCTTCGGGATCGTAGGCCCTGACGCGGGCGCCCGCATCCTGAAGCCCTTGCACGATGGAGATCGCAGGGCTCTCGCGCATATCGTCGGTGTTCGGCTTGAAGGTGAGGCCCAGCAGCGCGACCGTCCGGCCGCGGACGTCGCCTCCCATCGCGCGCACGATCTTGCGGGCCATCGCGCGCTTGCGCTGATCGTTGATGGCGACCGTGGTCTCGATCAGGCGCAACGGGCTTCCGTGGTCCTGCGCGGTCTTGACCAGGGCCAGCGTGTCCTTGGGGAAGCACGAGCCGCCGTAGCCGGGGCCGGCGTGCAGGAACTTGCCGCCGATGCGGTTGTCGAGGCCGATGCCGCGCGCGACATCCTGCACATCGCCGCCGACGGCCTCGCACAGATCGGCGATCTCGTTGATGAAGGTGATCTTCATGGCGAGGAAGGCGTTGGCGGCATACTTGATCAGCTCGGATGTCCGCCGTGCCGTGAACACGAGCGGCGCCTTGTTGAGATAGAGCGGCCGGTAGACCTCCGTCATGACGGCGCGCGCGCGCTCGTCCTCGATGCCGACGACGATGCGGTCCGGACGCTTGAAGTCCTCGATCGCGGCGCCCTCGCGCAGGAACTCCGGATTGGAGACCACCGCGACGTCCGCCTCGGGATTCGTCTCGCGGATGATGCGCTCGACCTCGTCGCCGGTGCCGACCGGCACGGTCGACTTTGTGACCACGACGGTGAAGCCCTTGACGTTCCGCGCGACGTCGCGCGCCACGGCGTAGACGTAGGAAAGGTCGGCGTGTCCGTCGCCGCGGCGCGACGGGGTGCCCACGGCGATGAAGACCGCCTCCGCCTGGCTCACGGCCGCCGCGAGGTCGGTGGTGAAAAGAAGGCGGCCGGCAGCGGTGTTGTTGGCGACCAGATGGTCGAGGCCCGGCTCGTAGATCGGCATGACGCCTTTGTTCAGCGCCTCGATCTTGGCCTCGTCGCTATCGATGCACGTCACCACGTGACCAAAATCGGCGAAGCAGGTTCCCGAGACGAGACCGACGTAGCCGGAGCCCACAACAGCAATGCGCATTTCCGTGCCCTTCCCTCATGCTGCGCGATGCGCAGCCTCCTCGAGGCCGCCGAGGCCCGGGAGCCAGCTATCCGCGACGCGCGCGGCCGACGACAGACCCGAGCAATAGGCAAGGAGAATGATGGCGTCCACAGGACGCTCGGGCGCGTCCCCAGTTTGCCCAAAACAAAAAGGAGCGCTCACGCGCTCCTCGATCGAGGACAAGACGCCCCGCCCCGCGGGCGAGGCCCGGCCTCGGGTTAGAAATTGTGCTTGATCGTGCCGCGGACGGTGAGATCCTCGGTCGGAGGCTCGTTCGCCTCCGGCTGCTTGCTGTCGTTCGCGCCGTAAAGAAGCTCGAGGCCGAAATCCATCTTCGGCAGCACGCCCAGCTTGCCAAGGCCCGGGATACGGACCTCCGTCCCGGCGCTGCGGTCCTCGACCGACGGGGTGGAGAATTCCATGCTCTTGCCAACGGGCATCGCCGGCTGCGCCTCCGCAGGCACGGACGGGGTGGGTGCTACCGGCGCGGCTCCCCCCTGCTCCTGAAAGGCAAGGGCCGACTGGCCGGCAAACGCCAGCACCACCCCTAACCCCACGTACCCCAGCACCTTCATCGCAAACCCCGCAGCGGTCTTCATCTCACTCCTGAAGATGAGACCTAGTCCCTTGCATGACAAGAATCTTCGAGCGTTGTCAGGCATTGAAAAACGTTTCTCATCCGGGGTGTGATCGCGCTGCAATGTGGCCGGCCGGATACAGGGTCCCAACGACCTTCGGGAGAGGCCGACATTCCCCGCCAACGGCTCGATGCTGCCTCATTTCCGCCAAGGGGAGGCGTCCGCACCATCGGCGGGCAGACGTTTTCCGGATCTCTTCCCCCACCGTGCCCCTTTCGGGCCGGGGGCGACCCCGAAGAGACCTCGCCCGCCCTGCCCTTCCGGCGACACCTGAGGCCAACGAAGGAGACGCCTTGCGGGCGGCTCCTTCGGAGGATCCCGGACCAGGGGTCATCAGAATTTGATCATCGCGCCGCCCAGGACGATGTCGAGCGATTCGAAGCTGTAGCTGGCCGTGTCGGAAAGATCGGCGGCCGCCCCGAGCGTTACGTCGCCCTCATGGTGGCGATAGGCGAGGTAGAGATCCATGGCCGCGGCCTCCAGGTGCTGATTGATGCCGAGGCCCCAATAGGAAATATCGGAGCCGACCTGGCGCGTGCGCGTGGCATCGATGCCGGAGAATGTCGCCACGGTGCCCGCGCCCGTGATGCCCGCACCGGTGTTGAACTCCGCGTACTCGCCGTAAACCGTCGTCTTTCCGAGCGAAATCCACTTGCGTTCGATGCCGGCCTGGACCGACCAGAAGTCGTCGGTGTCATCGACCGACTGGCCGAAAATGGCGCTGCGGTTCTTGTCGTCGCGCAGGCCATAGGCGCCCGTCACGAACAAGCCCGTGCCGGAATGCATGATCGAGGCCGAAAGCCCAAGGTCGCTACAGTCGACGTCGACGCCGCCGATGCTCGAGCAACCGCGGAGGTTGCTGGCGCTACCCGCTGGAACGCTGCCCAGCGCGGGACTGGGGCGGAGATTGGCGTCGGAGTATTCGGCATACCCGATTGCCGCGGCCAGCTTGAACCCGGCGAACTCGCCCTTGTAACGGAGCGACAGGTCCCAGAAATCGTCCTCGCCCCAGGCTGCCGAAGCGATAAAGCCCGCAATTTCCGCAGTGTCGTAGCGCACGAGATTGCGGCGGTCGCCTTCGCCCGGCACGTTATCGCCGGAGGCGCCGCTTTGGGCCATGAAATCCCGCCATTCGTTGGCTTTGCGGTCGCCGTCGATCACAACGTCAAAGTTACCGTTCCACTTGCTGAGCGACGGACGGGCAAAGTGGTTCGTATTCGCCGTCGTGACTTCTGTGACGCCGTCGCTCGCTTGCGACGTCTGGCCCATGGAGACCTTGCCGTAACGCTCGCTCTCGATGAACCACATGCTGTGACGCAGATCCGGCGTTCCGGGAGACGCCGAAGGAAGGTCGGCGTCGGTCCGGGGCAGCCGGTTGGTGCGGATGCCGAACTCCAGGAGGTAGCCAGCCTTCCAGCCATCCGCGATCTTGGCCGATCCCTTGAAACGGACGCGGGAGCGCGCCGTATCGTTGGTGCCCTGGTAGACGTTCGATTCGAGGCCGTCGTCCCACCACATCACCGCTTCGTTGATGTGGCCCGAGACCTCGAGGCTCACCTTACGGTTGCCCTTGCGGGCGGTCGTCGCCTCGAGCTCGGCGATGCGCTCCTCGAGATCGGCGCAGCAGTCGCCGCCGAGATCGGCCGCCCCAGCCGGGGCGCCCCCCGCCAGCAGGCATCCTGCCGCCGCGAGCCATGACAGCCGTCCCATCATCCTGACACTCCCAGCCATGTCCGACATCCCCTCTGGCTCCGCCCACAGCGGCGCAAGCATCTATCGATTCCCCACTCAGCGTAGCCGGGCAGACGCGGCGTGAAACATGAAAAAGCCGCCTGCCCACCGCCGTGGACGCCAGGAATAAGCCTAAGAAAATTTCCGGGGTAAATATCAAAACCTAATATGACAGATTTGATACGTTTCGGCGTGATTACTGGGCCACGAACGCCGCATTGAACTTGTCCGTCACCGGCGCAATTGCCGGGCGCGTGACGTTTCCGACGCCTCTTCTTGTGAATGTTTTATGACATCATGAAACATCGGCATGAAAGGGCGCCGAGCGGGACGAACGACTGCAAAGTCTCCCGCACCGCTCGTTGCGGAGGGGCCCTCATGTGTGCGAGCTTCGGGGCGCGAGGAGCGGCATGGGCAGAACGAGACATACGGCGGCGGTGGTTGGTGGCGGGCCCGCGGGGCTTGCGGCGGCCCTCGCGCTCGGCCGCGCCGGCGCCGACGTCGTCCTCGCGGCCCCCCCGCATCGGGTCGGCGGAAAGGCCCCCGACACCCGGACGGCCGCCCTGTTCGCCGGCTCGATCGAGCTTCTGAAAAACGTCGGCGCGTGGGATGCGATCGCGCCTCACAGCGCGCCGATCGCGGCGATCCGGATCATCGACGACACCGGCGCGCTCTTGCGGGCGCCCGAGGTCGTTTTCACGGCCTCGGAGGTGGGGCGCGACGCGTTCGGCTGGAACGTGCCGAACGGCGCGCTCGTCTCGGGCCTCACGGCCGCTGCGGCCCAGGCGGAGAGCCGGGTCAGGTTGCACGAGACGGCGGGCATTTCCCGGATCGACATCGGGCGCGACGCTGCGACCCTCACGAGCGCGGAAGGCCAGACGTTCGATGCGCGGCTCGTGGCCGGTGCCGACGGCCGCAACTCGATCTGCCGCGCCGCGGCCGGCATTGCCACACGGACCTGGCGCTACGAGCAGGCGGCCATCGTCGCCTCCTTCCGCCACACGAGGCCGCACCGCAGCGTCTCGACCGAGTTCCATCGCCCGTCCGGCCCGCTCACGACCGTCCCGCTGCCCGGCCTGGCCTCGAGCCTGGTGTGGGTCGAGCGGCCGGGCGCGGCCCAGCGCCTCGCCGGCCTCGACGACGCCGCGTTCCGCGCCGCGCTCGAAGAGCGGCTGCAGGGACTGCTCGGCACGATCGAGGACGTGGGACCGCGGGCGATCTTTCCGCTGTCCGGGCTCACCGCGGAAGCGTTCGGAGCCAACCGCGTGGCGCTCGTCGGCGAAGCGGGCCATGTCATTCCGCCGATCGGGGCGCAGGGGCTCAATCTCGGATTGCGCGACGCGGCCACGCTTGCCGATTGCGTCGCCAGCGCGCTCGCGGAGGGGGGCGATCCGGGCGGAGCGACAACGCTCGAAACCTACAGCCGGCGGCGGCGCGGCGACGTGACGTCGCGCATCGGCACCGTGGACCTGCTCAACCGCTCGCTCATCTCGGGCCTCTTTCCGGTCCATCTCGCGCGCGGTCTCGGGATCGTGGCCCTGCATGCGCTCGGACCGTTGCGCCGCTTTGCCATTCGCGAGGGCTTGCAGCCCTCGGGCGAGTTGGCGGACCTGCTCCAGCCGGATGGGGCGCAGCGGATGCGCGAGCGCATGCAGGCGGGCGCCTCCCCGCCGCCCGCCGCCTCTTGACGCCTCGGCCGGCAGTTGGCATCCCGGACGCAGACGTGCTTCCATCCGCCAGGAACCCGATGTCCCCTCCCCGCGTCAGCTTCGCCCGCGACCTGCAGTTTCGCCTGGAGTACGCCCTGCTGCGCGCCATCGTCGGACTCGTGCGGCTTTTGCCGCTCGAGACGGCCGCAGCCATCTCTGCCAAGGCGTGGCGCTTACTCGCTCCGCGCATCGACCCGAAGCGGCATGCCCGCGCGCTCGCCAATCTCGCCATCGCCTTCCCGGAGAAGCCGGAGGCCGAGCGGCTCGAGATCTGCATGGCGCACTGGGAGAACCTCGGCCGCGTGATGGCCGAGACGATGCAGATCGACCGGCTGATCGAGGATCCGACACGCATCCGCATCGTGTCCGACAGGCTTTTCAGCCGCTACAAGGACAAGCTCGGGCCGGCGATCGGCGTGTCGCTGCACATGGGCAACTGGGAGCTTTCGATCTGGCCGTTCATCGAGGCGCACGCCAATCCGGCGGCGGTCTACCGCACGGTCAACAACCCCTATATCGATCGGTACCTCCGCTGGCAGCGGCGCAATCTCTATCCGGGCGGATTGTTCGGGCGCGGCAAGGTCGAGGGCGAGCACGGCGACGACCAGAAGACGGCGCGCATCCTCACCGACTTCGTGCGGCGCGGCGGACGGCTCGGCCTCGTCTGCGATCTCTACGACCGCAAGGGGCTTGCGGTGCCGTTCTTCGGTGAGGACGCCAAGACGCAAGCCATCGGCGCCATGATCGCGAGGCGCGTCGGCAGCCGCATCTGGATGTCGTGCTGCAAGCGGGTCGGCACGTCGTCGCGCTTCGAAATCGAGATCAAGGAGCTGCGCGTGCCGCGGACTCACAACATCGGCGAGGACGTGCGCTGGATCATGGTCGAGATGCAGAAGCAGTTCGAAGCCTGGGTGCGGGAAGCGCCCGAGCAATGGATGTGGGGCAACCGTCGCTGGAGCTAGGATCGCTCTCGACGCACGATTGTTCCGCGCATGCCATGGGACTATTGGCGCACCGGGCGCGGAGACTTGGCAGTCTCCATCACAACCCCGTGTCAGCGGCGCAAACTCGGTTGCCGCTTCTAACCGGCCACTTTCTAATGCGCGCCGTGAGATACCGTTCGCGCTCAAAAATCATGCGGCAGGCTTTTGGGGCGCTCTTGGCGGCCGGGATGTTTCTCTATTCCGGCTCCGCGCTTCGTGCCGCGGAGCCCTCCTGCATCGACGACGCCATGCTCGTGTTCGATGCCTCGGGCTCGATGGCGGCAACCGACTTCCCGGACGGGGCTACCTCCCGCATGGACCGCGTGCGTCAGGCGCTGGCCAAAGTGCTGCCGGCCGCCGCCCGCGGACGCCGGCTGGGGCTTCTCGTCTACGGACCCGGGCGCCACTTCGACACCTGCCGCAACATCGACCTGCGTCTCGCACCGACCCCCAATGCCGGCGCGCGCATCATGGAGGAGGTCGACGGCATCCAGCCGCAGGGGCGTACGGCGCTGACTTCCTCCGTGCAACTGGCCGTGGCGCTCCTCAGCCAAGGGCAGAAGCCCGCCGTCGTGGTTGCGCTCACCGACGGGCAGGACACGTGCGGCGGCGATGCGTGCGCGTTTGCGCGCACGCTCAAGGCGGAGAACCCGTCGATCACCGTGCACGTCATCGGCTACCGGTTGCGCCCGATGACGGCGGCCGTGGATCCGCCCTTCGTCGAGCGCTGCCTCGCAGACGAGACCGGCGGCATTTTCGCGACCGCGGAGACGACCGAGCAGCTCTCCGACGCGCTTGCCGAGACGCTGGGTTGTCCTGCGGTGACGCTGCTCGCGCCACGGCCCCGGCGTTAACCGTTCGGTAACCGTTTCCGGCAAGAGTTCGTTAACGCCTGCCGAGCCGATGCCGATGCCGATCACCGATCTCGACGCCTTCCCGCCGACGATGACCTCGTCGCTCAATGACGCGAACAACGACACCGGTCGTGTCGCGTTCTGCGGCCCCTACGTGCTCTCGGCCATCACCGGCTATCCCATCAGCAAGGTCGAGGCGGCCGTGAACGCCTACCGGAACCTGCCGGCGGACCTGCGCTTCCGCGTCAAGGGCACCTATGCCGACGAGGTCGAAGGGGCGCTTGCCGTCTACGGCTTCGACATGGCGCTCAAGGAGACCTTCATGCACCTCGAGCGCAAGAAGCGCCCGACCGTGTGGTCCTGGATGCAGAAGCCGCGCAACGCCTGGACGCACTACATCCTCGCCATCCACAAGGGCAAGGAAGGGCATTGGATCCTGATCAAGGGCGTCAAGATGTGCGACACGTTCACCGAAGGCAAATGGACGTTCGTCGTCGACGGCCCGCATCGCGGCGCGCGCATCATGGAGGTGTTCGAGGTGCGCCGCGCGCTCGACGTGTGATGCGAAGGCGTCCCGCGGACCGCCGAAGAAGCCCTCAGAAAATGAAAAG
>JRYE01001169.1_pt1 | contig 11803 bp, 14 predicted proteins | sample 235321 | NCBI WGS metagenome assembly JRYE01 (sample SAMN03074214, study PRJNA261473) | activated sludge metagenome | biome: Common Effluent Treatment Plant; feature: Wastewater; material: Activated sludge; isolation source: activated biomass in a lab-scale reactor treating industrial wastewater at... | reverse complement strand
TCAATTCAAATTCAAATACGCCCCCAGCCCGTGCACGCCACCCTCCCTGCCATACCCACTTTCCTTGTAGCCGCCAAAGGGTGAGGTGGGATCGAACTTGTTGAAGGTGTTGGCCCAGACCACGCCGGCGCGCAGCTTGGTGGTCATGTTGAAGATCTTGCTGCCCTTGTCCGTCCATACGCCGGCGCTGAGGCCGTAGGGCGTGTTGTTGGCCTTTTGCAGGGCTTCTTCCATGGTGCGGAAGGTCTGGATGGCGAGCACGGGGCCGAAGATCTCCTCCTGGGTGATGCGCGCGCTTTGGGCCACGTTGGTGAAGAGCGTGGGGCGGCACCAGAAGCCTTTGCCAGGCAGGTCGCACGCACTCTGGTACATGTCGGCGCCTTCCTGCTGGCCCAGTTTGATGTATTTGTTGATGGTGCCGAGCTGCTCCTTGCTGTTGATGGCGCCGATGTCGGTGTTCTTATCCAACGGGTCGCCCACCACCAAGCTCTTCATGCGGTGCTTGAGTTTGCGCACCACCTCGTCATGTACGCTTTCCTCCACGTAGAGGCGGCTGCCGGCGCAGCACACGTGGCCTTGGTTGAAGTAGATGCCGTTGATGATGCCTTCCACGGCCTGGTCGATGGTGGCGTCGGCGAAGATGATGTTGGGGGCCTTGCCGCCGAGCTCCAGGGTGAGCTTCTTGCCGGTGCCGGCGGTGGCGCGCTGGATGAGCTTGCCCACGGCGGTGCTGCCGGTGAAGGCGATCTTGTTCACGTCCGGGTGGTTCACCAGGGCCGCGCCGGTGGCCCCCGCGCCGGTGATGATGTTCACCACACCGTCGGGCAGTTCGGCTTCTTGGATCAGCTCGGCCAGCAGCAGCGCAGTAAGCGGGGTGGTCTCGGCGGGCTTCAGCACCACGGTGTTGCCGCAGGCCAGCGCAGGCGCGATCTTCCACGCGGCCATCAGCAGCGGGAAGTTCCACGGGACGATCTGCCCCGCCACGCCCAACGGCGCCACGGACTTGCCGGGGAAGGCGTAGGCCAGCTTGTCGGCCCAGCCGGCGTAGTAGAAGAAGTGCGCGGCGGCCACGGGGATGTCGAAGTCGCGGCTTTCACGGATGGGCTTGCCGCCGTCCATGCTTTCCACCACGGCGAACTGGCGGGCCTTTTCCTGCAGCAGCCGGGCGATGCGGTAGATGTACTTGCCGCGCTCGGGGGCGGGCATCTTGCTCCATACTGTGTCGTAGGCCTTGCGGGCGGCCTTCACGGCGGCGTCCACATCGGCCTCGTTGGCCTCGGCGATGCGGGCGAGCTTCTGCTCGTTGGCGGGGTTGATGGTGTCGAAGTACTTGCCCGACTTCGGCTTCTGCCACTTGCCGTTGATGAAGAGCTCGTATTGCCCGTTGATCTTGACGTGATCAGCGGATTCGGGGGCGGGAGCGAGTTGCCAGTCGATGGGCTTCTCGCTAAGGCGGGCTGGAGACATCTTCTTGGTTGCCATGGGTCAAATGTAGACCGATGGACTTTTGCATTGCCCCTAGAGCACGCTGCCGAACCGATAGCCGCAACCCACCAGCAGGCTCACCGCATTCGTGCGGATGCTGCCATCGTCGATAACCGGCAAGGCGCTGATGTTGCTGAGACCCTTGTCATAGCGCACTTCGGCTTGCAGGGCTACTGCTGGGCTCAACGGGAACGCACCTCCAAGGCTCGCACTGAGCCCTATGTCCCATTGTTTCAGATCGTCGGTATTGTCGTACGAGGGGAGGACGGCCTCATCGCCGAAGGACTGCCGCGATCGGAGCAGCAACCCAGCGTACGGACCGCAGCCGACCAGGAGGCGCGCCTTGCTGCCGAAGGAGGCTTGCGCCATCACAGGGACCACGAGATAGTCCAACGCATTGCGCTATTGACCTGTCTGAGCAGGTTGCCATTGATGTCCGTGAAGGTTACTTCCTGGAACATACCCTTGCGTTGGTAACCGAGCCCTGCCCGAACACCAAAGCGATGCGAAACGGCGTAGTGAAAGTTCACGGCTGCCGAAGGGCCGAAAAGCGGGTCTGTGGAATCAATGAGCTTGTTGCCTCGCAGCCAGCCCATGCCAGGGCCGATCTGCGTGGCTACTTCGCATCGACCGGCCTGTCCGACCACTACCGAAGAACAGATCAGGGCGGTGATCACAAGTGAAGTGGTTCGAGCGAACATGGGTGATGGTTTTGGCCTATGGAACGACCGCAGGCTCCCGTTATTGCCAGATGCTTGATCGTTGGCGGGGTTGATGATGTCGAATTACGACTCCCTGAGTCCTGAGCTTGCCGAAAGGTCGAACGGATGCCGCTCTTGGGCTTCTGCCACTTGCCGCCGATGAAGAGCTCGTACTGCGGCTTGATGGTGAAGTGGTCCTTGCTTTCGGGGGCGGGCGACAATGCCCACTCGATGGACTTCTTGGCCTTGGTGGTCATGGTTGTAAGGCTTAATCCTTTGAGCAGGTGGTGTCAGTTACCAAGGATGATGGTGCTACGAACGATCGTACCCTCGCTGATCAGGGACAGTACGTAAACACCCGATGCGATAGAAGCAGTATGCATTTCGAGTTGATTCCATCCGGGCGAGAGGACGATCGACCGCGCCGACGCGACCAACTGACCCATGTAGTTCAACAAATCCCAATCGAAGGTCTTCGATTCACCATCCATGAGCCTAACTCCAATGGTATTGTTGTTCCGATCGGCCACCACCGCTACGCGCACCTCTTGCTCCTTGATGCGCCCGTGCTCCGGTGCCGATGCTTCCGGCATGGTTGGTTGCACCATCAGCCCGATGCTCCTGCCATTGCCTTGTTGGGCGCTCTTGACTTCCATTTCACAGCCCAGTGGATCGATCCAGGCATGGAACTCGCTTCCATGGGATGCATGGAAGCCTGGCTTAAGCTCAATGGAAGATCCCGCGTTCATTTCAACATGCACACCAGGGTTCACGGTAAAGCGTGCTTCGTTGATCATCGGATCGGCAAATGAGGCACCGGGACCAGCAGATGGATCGATCACGAGATCCCGCTTGGCAGCGAATTTTGATCGTAGACCACATCGCGATTGAAGAGTGTGAGGTCGAAACATTCGCGTTGCCACTGCGCCGCTACCACATCGGCCAGGCCGTATTGCTCCACCGAACCCTGAATGCCGTTGCTGTACGGCATGATCCGGCAAGCGTAATAGTCCATCACCATGTCGTACACGTTCGGTGGCGATCCCATGTCGTCGAAGGCCTGTAGCCACATCCACGCCAGGCTGGAACGGTTGAGCGTACCCACGCCGTTGTAGGACGGGCGGTAGGCGATGTCATCATCGCCGGAGACCGAAGCGTGGAACTGCGGGCAGCCATCGCCATCGTTCCCCGCGTACACGTTCTGCGTGAAGGTGTTGCGGAAGCGCAACATGTCCGTCCCGTTGAAGTAGACTGGTCCGCCAGAAGGGATCTCACGATCGTGAGTGGCGCGGAGCATCAGAAAATCGGTCACCGCATGGCTGATGTCCTCGTAGTCGTTCGGTTCGCTACCGTGGCGCTCTGTGCAGGTCTCCCTTCGCCAACCAAAGTGAGTCCATTGATAGGCTCCATTGTCGAACTCGGTGACATAGCGTTCGCTCTGGCTATTGTGATACCATGTCCCGAAAAGCTGATAACATTCAGCCTCATCATTGATTATGCTGAAATACCGATCCGCAATAGCGGCCGCCATTGAGAGGTAAGTAGAATTAGGTGCAGCCTCACCGAGATAGTAGAGCGCCGTTCCGATGCCTGATTGAAAGTTCAGATGACCTGCTCTTGCGTTAGAACCTGGACTCGATTCTGTCGCAAAGCAGAGGTCATCATCGATCCAATACCCAGGCGACCAAACGTACCAGTCCAAGGTCTGTTCGGTGCGCACACGCAGCCATTCGGCGAATTCTCCAACGGTCGTCCAAGTGTCAAAGCTATTTGACGTGATGGGCGTACCTGGGAACTGTGGGAGCGGCGTGGCGTCCAGGTCTGATTGCTCGATCTGCACCATGTGCACGAAATGCCCCAGCGCAGCCATGACGTCCCCGTCCTGGTAAATGTGCGTTGACCAGCGCGGTGCATTGAAGTCGTATCCCTGTATTTGGTAGATCCAAGATGGGCTGATGCCCAATTCATCCCAGCGGTGCTACTGGATGCAGATAGCTCGATTGATGAACTTGAAGAGGTAAGCTAGATCGCCGGTAGTCTCGTACATGTGGAGGTACGACTCGAGGACAAAGGCGGTACCGTCACCGTAAGTACTTCCAATCTCATCAGCAAGAGGAATCGGGGAGGTGTTGCTCATCGCGCATGGATGAGTAATTGCTTCGATGTAAGCATCCTCTGAAAGATCGTATTGGGCTTTGATCTCGTATCCGGATCGATCCTGGGCCGGTGTTCTCAAAAAAGGGAGACGCCAACTACGACGCCAATGACCCTGAAGCGAACCCTGTAGCCATTGTCATTCATCATGGCTCTCCTCATGTAGTAAAGACGAACGAAAGATGCTTTGGACCCTTTGCACGGTTCATTTGAAGAAGAATATCAGGTTTAATTCCAAGTCGTTCAGAAGGATGGAATTGTTGCTCAGAAATCCTGACCCGACGATCTCGTTGAAATGGGCTTCTTCTCTATATGGTGCGATCGGCCCCGGGTGCTCTACGATGTCGTAGCTTGAATTTCCGGAAATACTACCGAACAAGTTGAAGTGGGCCGCCCCTGAGGCCATCCAGTTCTTGATCCTGAGGGAGAAATTAGGTCCAACTTGAAGGAACAGGATCTGGGCCCGTACAGTCTGGGTAGAACGGAAACCAAATAGAGTGTCAGCGTATTGCTTCAGGTAGTCCCGGTGTGCATAGTAGACCGACGGTCCGACGGAAAGGATGAAGGACGGTCTGTCGAACGCTTTGGGCGAGAGCAGATAGTAGGCCCATGAAAGTCGGGCGAGAAAATCCTTGGACGTGCCAAATGATGATTCACCATACTCATCATCGAAATGGGGGGTTTGATCTCGATACGTAAGGGTCAATGAGCTAAAGCTGCGATGGTTCCTTTCACCCAATAGGCTTAACGTGAAGAAACCCGGTGAGTATTCTGGATGACCGATGAACGCTGCCATCGCTGGAGGATCTGTTGTGGGCTTTTGATAGGCGTTCATTGTACATAACCCAAGACGACCAACCCCAAAACCCCAAAGCCACTGCCTTTCGGCTCCGACAGGAAAACGCTTGATCGCTGTGGAATCGGACGTTGATGATCCGACACTATTCACTTGCGCCTTAAGTAAGTCAACACCGCTGACCACTATCACCAACAGCAGCCACAGCATCCTACGTGCCGAAGCTCGACCTATGGAGCCACATGGACAGCCGGCTAAGTCCATCGATGCTGGTTGGTGATCACATGAAAGGGCTCAATTGAGAGATGCTCATTGGCGGGGTTGATCGTGTCGAAGTACTTGCCCGACTTCGGCTTCTGCCACTTGCCGTTGATGAAGAGCTCGTACTGCGGCTTGAGGGTGAAATGGTCCTTGCTTTCGGGGGCGGGGGCGAGGGGCCAATCCAGGGCTTTCCTGCCCGTGCGGGATGAGGACATCTTCTTGGCTGCCATTGGCTCAAAGATAACGGGCGGCGCACCTTTCCTTCCGCCAATTGTTCCTTGGGCATCACGCTACTGCCATGGACAAGTTGATCGGTCCCCACGTTCACGCCTATCTGCACCATCCGTTGCTTTCCTCTGGTGAAGAGATGCTCAACCATACGATCGCACACCTGATCCACACCGGTGCATTGGCGGTGGATCATAGCCGTGTGCATCTGGGCCATGGCGAACATCACATTGTCTCCCGCCTGTTCCTTTCCCGGGCCAAAGACCCCGCTGCGCTGGCCGGTCCTGAAGCCTACGTCTTGGGCCTCTTTCCTGCGGACCATCCGTTTTCCCTGGCTGATATGCGGCGGATGATCGGCCATGCCATGCCGGAGCCACACCATACCCATGCCTTCAAAACAGGGCCCATGAAGGAGCATTTGCTACAACTGGGCCTTCTCACCTCGGACCACATGGACTCACCCGAAGGCCGGGCGGCCTATCGACGGGTGTCGCATTTGTTGCACGCTTTCGAGCAAGACGAGGACATCCTGCTGAATGACCCCGGCAAATTGAGCGCCCGCTTGAAGGAACTGGGCAGCAATGTGGTGTTGTTGCACTGGCACCTGCGTGACAAGCTACGGGAGCTTCCCGGCGTGGACACCCTGACAAAGACCGTGTTGGTCATCCAACGCTTCTTGGAGAGCGGCGGCTTCTACCACGAGCGGAGAATGGGGTGAGGCAGAAGAGTGACTGGTGATTGGAGGTCTCCCGTTTCACATTTCACTTTTCCAGTAGCTATCTTATCGCATCCGAAGTTGACGGCATCCCCGTCGATCGCAAACAGCCATGAGCGACCAACGCACCATCGTCCACCTGGACTTAGACAGCTTCTTCGTGAGCGTGGAACGCCTGAAGCACCCGCAGCTGCAGGGCAAGCCCGTGCTGGTGGGCAGCGACAGCGACCGCGGCGTGGTGGCCAGTTGCAGCTACGAGGCGCGGGCCTTCGGGGTGCGCAGCGCCATGCCCATGCGCACCGCCAAGCGGCTCTGCCCCGAGGCCATCATCCTGCGCGGCGACAGCGGGGCGTACATGAAGAAGAGCGACGAGGTCACCGAGATCATCCGCGCGCGGGTGCCGCTCTTCGAGAAGACCAGCGTGGACGAATTCTACGTGGACCTCAGCGGCATGGAGCGCTTCTTCGGCGCACTGAAGCTGGCCAGCGAACTGCGGCAGTACATCAGCAAGGAGACGGGGCTGCCGAACAGCTTCGGGCTCAGCATCAACAAAACGGTGAGCAAGGTGGCCACCAACACCGCCAAGCCCAACGGCCAGCGCGAGGTGGAGCGCGGCACCGAGAAACCCTTCCTGGCGCCGATGTCCATCGAGGCCATCCCCGGCGTGGGTGAGAAGACCGCGCACCTGCTGCGCAGCATGGGCGTGGCGAAGATCCACACCCTGCAGGAGCTGCCCGTGGAGCTGATGCAGCGGCTGCTGGGCGAGCACGGCCCCGTGCTGTGGCGCAAGGCCAACGGCATCGACAACAGCCCCGTGACGCCATGGCACGAGCGCAAGAGCATCAGCACCGAGCGCACCTTCGAGCGCGACACCATCGACCTGGCGAAGCTGCGCGGCCTGCTCACCGCCATGGCCGAGAACCTGGCCTTCCAACTGCGCAAGGGCCAAAAGCTCACCAGCTGCATCGCCGTGAAGATCCGCTACGCCGACATGAACACGCACACGCGCCAACAGCGCATCGGCTACACCGCCGCAGACCACCTCATCCTGCCGGTGGTACACGAGCTCTTCCGCATGCTGTACGACCGCCGCCAGCGCATCCGCTTGGTGGGCATCCGCTTCAGCCACTTAGTGGGCGGCGGCCACCAGATGGACGCCTTCACCGACACCGAGGAGGCCATGAACCTCTACCAGGCCATGGACAAAATGCGCAAGCGCTTCGGCGACCGTGTGGTGATGCGCGCCACCGGCCTGGAGGCCAAGAGCATCGGCCGCATGGACAACCCCTTCGACGGGCAGGCCCCGGTGCTGCTGGCCAATAGGAGGAGCTGAACAATGGATAGAATGCAATGGGCTTCAATGGGCAGAAATCAACCTGGCGCACCGCAGAGCGGGTGCGTCCATTTCTGTCCATTGAAGTCCATTTGAACCGCCATAACTACTTTGCCTACCATGGAGAATAGCCAGCAACACCAACGCCCGCGCATCTTCCAGCCCAGTGGCGGCTACGAAAAGCTGGTGAGCTACCAGGTAGCCAAGCTGCTCTATGCCGTTACCGTGCGCTTCGCCGGTACCGTGCGCTTCGTGGACCGCTACATCCCCCGCGGAAGCCGCACCCACGACCAGATGGAACAGGCCGCGCACCGCGCGCACACCCACCACCGTGCAGGACCGCGCATTCGCAGAGATCAGCGCCAACGTGGGGCAAACCCTGTGCAAGATCGCCATCCACCTGTTGGACAAGCAAGTGGACAGCCAAGCCCGCAAATTCGAGCAGGAAGGCGGCTTCAGCGAGCGGCTGTACAAGGTGCGCAGCGAGGCGAAGGCGAGGAAGCAACAGGATTAGCAAGGGTTGGGCGTGTCCCCTTCCCGCCCGCAAACCCCACGCACGGGCCGGGTGCTCCGCTGTAGCTGCTTCGGCCCGGCCAGCACCCACGGCGCTGCGGTGGCTTCCTCCGGTCGCCTCCTCGCTGCTCGTGGCTGCACGGCCGCCCCTTCAGCAGGCTGCCGCTGCGCCCCCTCACGCAGGTTCGCGGGGGATCAACGAACTTGCCGGCCATAACATTCCACCCATGGCCGTTCCGGACTATCAATCGATCATGCTACCACTGTTGCAACAGGTGGCCGATGGCAAGATCCACACGCTTCGCGACCTGACCGAAACACTGGCCTCCTACTTTAACCTGAGCGAGGAGGAAAAGCGCGAAATGCTCCCCAGCGGTGCGCAGTTCACATTTGCCAACCGCGTGGGCTGGGCGCGGACTTACATGAAGAAGGCCGGCCTATTGGACACGTCCAAGCGTGGTACGGCCCAAATCACCCAGCGTGGCCTTGATGTCCTGAAGAAAAAACCGGAGCGGATCGATGTCCGGTTCCTGAAGCAATTTCCCGAGTTCGTTGAATTCCAATCCGCCAAGCGAGGTGCCGAAAATGCCGCCGAGGAACCTGCTCTGACGGACAATTCTCAAACACCGGAGGAGGTCTTGGATGAGGCCTTCGAGCAGATCCACTCTACGCTTGCCCGGGAAGTGTTGATCAAAGTGCATGCGCTCACCTGGATGGATTTCGAACGCTTGGTGGTGCAACTGCTGGTGCGCATGGGTTATGGCGGCTCCGTGAAGGATGCTGGCCGCGCGCTGGCGAAGAGCGGCGATGAAGGCATCGACGGCACCATCAAGGAAGACCGGCTCGGGTTGGACACCATCTACATCCAGGCAAAGAAGTGGCAGCAAGGCAACACCGTGGGCAGGCCGGAGATCCAGAAGTTCGTTGGGGCACTTGCCGGGCAAGGGGCCAAGAAAGGCATCTTCATCACCACCTCGTCATTCTCCAAGGAAGCACGCGACTACACCCCACGCAACGAAACCAAGATCGTGCTGATCGATGGCGATGAACTCACCCGCCTGATGATCGACCACGACCTCGGCGTCACACCTCAGCGCACCTACACCGTCAAGCGCATCGACAGCGACTTCTTCGGGGAGGAATGAGCACCTCACCTGTTCCCATACCGCGGATCCGCCTTCCACGGCAACTTCTCCAGGCTTTGCGTGCGCAGCGAGCAATGCCCGAACTCCTCTTCCACCACGCCCGTGAGGCGGTACACGCCGCGCCCGCGGAACGGATAGCGCGCCGCCACCGAGGGGAACTGCGTGCTGTCCCACAGCTCGCCTGCGGTATCGATGAACGAGCCGAAGCTCATCCACTCGCCGGTGCGCGTGCTGGCGGGCTTTACGTGTACCATGTAGCCCAGCATGATGACTCGCTTGCCGATGTGGTGGGGCATTTCGTGCTTGAGGATGGTTGGGGGGTAGTTCGCAGTTCGTCGTTCGTAGTTGTTAGTTGCCCGTTGTCGGTTGTCAGTTGTCCGTCGGGGATCGTCGGAGGCAGCCCTGACAACCGACAACTGACAACTGTCGACCGTCCCCGCCTTCGCGCCTTCGCGTCTTCGCGGCTTCGCATGCGTCATTTCTTGGCGTGCTTGGCGTCTTGGCGGTAGTCCTTCATCCTTCGCGACTTCGCGGCTTCGCGTGAGCCCCTCTCCCTCCACCAGCGAAAACGGATCGCACAACGGAAAGCCCAGCAGCTCCAGCTCATCGTAGGCATCGGCCAGGGGGTAGTGGTGCAGCTCGGGCAGGCGCGGCTCCTCCACCTTGGTGATGAAGAGGTCGCCATCGGCGGTGATGCGTGCGGGGCTGTGCAGCAGGGTAAGGTCCCACAACAGCTGCGGTTTGCTCTTGCCGGTGAAGCGCAACGCGCCGGTGCGGATCAGGATGCGCGCCTGCTCCAGCGGCAGCGGAACGCGGTGCAGCAGGTCTTCCAAGTCGTGGAAGACTCCGTGGCGGCGGCGCTCGTGCAGGATCAGTTGCACGGTTTCGGCGGTGAGGCTTTTGAGGTTGGCGAGGCCGAGGAAGATGGCTGGTGATTGGTGATGAGTGATTGGTGAATGGTGGCTGGTGAATGGTGGCTGGTGATTGGTGCGCACCTCTATTCACCAACGACCATTCACCATTCACCAACAAACACAACTCATCACTCACATTCACGCAGGGCGCTTCGATCACCGCCCCGTGTCGCCGCGCCTCGTGCAGGTAGAATTCCAGGCTGTAGAAGCCGCCGAAGTTGTTGGCCACGGCCACCATGAATTCCAGCGGATGGTGGGCCTTCAGCCAGAGGCTCTGGTAGCTCTCCACGGCGTAGCTGGCGCTGTGGCCCTTGGCGAAGCTGAAGCTGGCGAAGCTCTCGATCTGCCGCCACACTTCTTCGGCTTGCCCCGGCGGATGGCCTTTCGCTTTGCAGTTGGCGAAGAATTTCTCCTGCACGGCCTTGAACTCGGGCCGCTCGCGGAAGCGCGCCGTCATGCCGCGCCGCAGCAGGTCGGCCTCTTCCAGGTTGAGGCCCGCGTAGAGGTGCGCCACCTTCAGCACGTCCTCCTGGTACACCATCACGCCGTAGGTGTCGGGCATGATCTCCAGCAGTTCCTTCGGTGCGCGCTTCACACGTTCGGGGTCGTTGTGCCGCAGGATGTACTCGCGCATCATGCCGCTTTCGGCCACGCCCGGGCGGATGATGCTGCTGGCGGCCACCAGCGTGAGGTAGTCCTCCACGCGCAGCTTCTTCAGCAGCATGCGCATGGCGGGGCTCTCCACGTAGAAGCAGCCCACGGTGTCGCCGGTGCGCAGGAGCTGCTTGATGGCGGGGTCCTGCTTGAAATGCGGGATGTCGTGGATGTCGGTGTCAGTTGTTGGTTGTTGGTTGTCCGTTGCTAGTTGTCGGTTGTCAGTTGATCGTTGTTCGTTGTTCGGAGTGCCCGGACAACCAACAACCGACAACTGCCTCTCCCTCACCAGCTCCACCGCATCCCTTATGTGCCCCAGGCCGCGCTGGCTGAGCAGGTCGAATTTGTGCAGGCCGAGGTCCTCGCATTCCAGCAGGCTGAGCTGTACCACGGGGAAGCCCTTGGGCGGACGGAAGAGTGCACCATAGTGCGTCACGGGCTTGTCGGTGATGATGATGCCGCCCACATGCACGCCGAACTGGTGCGGCATGCCGATGAGTTTTTTCGCGTAGCGCACCACGGCCCGTGCCACGCGGTCCAGTTCGCGGTCGTTGGCGCGCTCGCTGGGCCGCCCGCCGCCATAGCGGCTCCTGCCTTCGCTGAGCGCATCGATCTCCTCCGGCGGCAGGCCCATGGCCTTGCCCAGTTCGCGCACGGCGCCGCGCCATTGAAACGTGGTGTAGGTGGCCACCTGCGCGGCATGGATTTCCGATACATTGCCCTCAACCCGTTCTCCGCTGTCCTGAGCCCGTCGAAGGACAGGCCCCCCATTGTACTTCTCAAACACATACCGGTACACTTCGTCCCTGTCCTTCCAGCTGAAGTCGATGTCGAAGTCGGGCGGCTTTTTGCGGGCGGTGCTGATGAAGCGCTCGAAGTAGAGGTTGAGCTCGATGGGGTCCAC
>JRYE01008725.1_pt1 | contig 11832 bp, 9 predicted proteins | sample 235321 | NCBI WGS metagenome assembly JRYE01 (sample SAMN03074214, study PRJNA261473) | activated sludge metagenome | biome: Common Effluent Treatment Plant; feature: Wastewater; material: Activated sludge; isolation source: activated biomass in a lab-scale reactor treating industrial wastewater at... | reverse complement strand
CCGCATCCTCTCGCCACGCACCGTCGCACTCATGCGCACGAATCAGTCCGGCAGTCTCTATCGCTCACCCGGACAGGGATTCGGACTCGGATTCGACACCGTCATCGACTACGGCTCGAACGGTCTCGCCGCACCCGGCAACTTCGGCTGGGGCGGCGCGTATGGCTCGCTCTACCGCGTCGACCCGCAGGCACACATGACGATCGTGCTCATGATCCAGCTCATGCCGAACCAGAGCGACTTCCGTGAGAAGTTCCTGAACATGGTTTACGCGTCGATCATGGAGCCGGTGACGCTATAGGAGATTTCACACGGAGATCACGGAGTCCACGGAGAAATAAGCTGACAGAAGTTTCCACGGCGAACACCAGGGGCGTGGGGAATGGTCTTTTAAATCTGCGTTCCCCTGTCCCGTGGAAAACTCTTCCTGATCTTCTCAAATCTCCGTGATCTCCGTGATCTCCGTGTGAACTCCGAACTCTTCCCTTCTTACCCCGAAGCCGCTGTCGCGCGCAGATCACGCGTCAACCGGATCGCATCCTCGATCCCGCTGTAGTAGCCGTTGACGCGGCCGACTTCCTTGTAGCCGAGCGCCGCGTAGAAGCGGCGGGCGGACTGATTGTTCTCGCGCACTTCGAGATTGATGCGGAACAGGCCCGCGATGACCGCGCTCTCTTCGACCCAGGCGATGAGCTGCCGCCCGACGCCGCTGCGCTTGCGATCGGCGGCGACGCCGATCAGCGTGAGATGCACCGACTCGCTGTCGAACTGCGCCATCGCGAAGCCGACGAGCACGCCGCCGTCCTTCGCGGTGACGACGAGGTTCTCGCGTTCCTTCATGTGAGCCGCGACGCGTCGCGGTGTCCAGCGCCACGGCAGGCCGGGCTCGATCAGTGTTCGCGACATGTTCGCGATGGCGGGTGCATCGCCGATTTTCGCGGGGCCGAGTTGTAGCGGCATGAGCAGGATCGTGCGGGGAGCGTGTTCCCGCACGTTACACCCGCGCGTCATCCGTCACCATGCGTCGATGGCCGGCCGCTTCTTGCCATCACGCGTCTGCGGCCAGCGGACAGACTTGAGCAGACTCGCGAGCCATTTTCGCGAATCGGCGGGATCGATCGTATCGTCGACGCCGAAGATCGTGGAAATGCTGAGTGCCTTGCCGCGCTCGTACATCTGCGCAACCATCTCGTCGTAGCGACGGCGGCGCTCGGCCGGATCCTCGATCTGCGCAAGCTCGTTGCGATACGCGAGCTTCACCGCACCTTCCAGTCCCATGCCGCCGAACTCGCCGCTCGGCCAGGCAACCGTCGCCATCGGCCGCTTGAACGATCCGCCGGCCATCGCGAGGGCGCCCAGCCCATAAGCCTTACGCAGCACGATCGTGAAGAACGGGACCGACAGGTTCGCGCCGATGACGAACATGCGGCTCGAATGGCGCACGAGCGCAGTCTTCTCGATTTCGGGTCCGACCATGATGCCCGGGGTATCGCACAGGAAGAGCAGCGGAATGTCGAACGCATCGCAGAGCTGCATGAATCGCGCGGCCTTGTCGGAGCCGTCGGAGTCGATGGCGCCGCCGAGATGCTGCGGATTGTTGGCGACGACGCCGACGGGCCGGCCTTCGATCCGGATCAGCGCCGTGATCATGCCCTTCGCGAAATCGCGCCGCAGCTCCTGCATCCAGCCGCTGTCGGAGAGCGTCTCGATGACATTGCGCGCGTCGTACACGCGCAGGCGATTCTCCGGGACGATGGCGCGCAGGCGACGTTGATCGGGCGTGTCGAAAGCGGCCGTCGCCCCCTGGAAGTACGAAAGGTACTTCTTCGCGGCCGCGACGGCTTCGCGCTCGTCCGACACCGCAATGTCGACGACGCCGTTGGCGCGATGCACGTCGATCGGACCGATCTCCTCGGGCGCGAAGACGCCGAGTCCGCCGCCCTCGATCATCGCCGGGCCGCCCATGCCGATGTTGGTGTTCGTCGTCGCGATCACGACGTCGCAGCAACCCAGCAGCGAGGCGTTGCCCGCGAAGCAGCGCCCGGACGTGATGCCGACGAGCGGCACCAGACCGCTCAGCTCCGCGAAGCGCCCGAACGTGGGCGTGCCGCCCGCATCGCCGCTCGCATCCGTGTCTCCCGGACGACCGCCGCCGCCTTCCGCGAACAGCACGATCGGCAGTCTGCCTTCCTGCGCGACCTGCAGCATGCGATCGGTCTTGACGTGATTGCGCGCGCCCTGCGTGCCTGCGAACACGGTGTAGTCGTACGACATCACGACGCAGCGCGCCGCCGGATCGCCGAACAAATCGCCGTTGATGGAACCGACGCCGGTCACCATGCCGTCCGCGGGCGACTTTTCGATCAGCTCTTCCAGCGAGCGCCGTGAACGCTGCGCGGCAAGCGCCAACGCGCCGTACTCGACGAAGGTGCCGGGATCGCACAGATCCGCGACGTTCTCGCGCGCCGTGCGCTGCCCGGTCGCGCGACGTCGGGCCACGGCCGCAGGCCGCGCCTCGTCCATCATGCGCGCACGGCGCTCGAGAACTTGCGCGAGATCATCGCGTATCCGATCGAGATCGATTTGCTGCTCGTCCACCGCCTCGTCCTGGCCGCCTTCGACCACCTCGAAATGCATGAGCGGCGCGCCTTCCATCACGGCGTCGCCGACCGCAACGGCGATGCTCAGCACACGGCCGCTCACCTGCGCGGCGATGACGTGCTCCATCTTCATGGCGTCCATCACGAGTACCTGCTGTCCCTTGCGCACGACATCGCCCGCCTGCACGTCGACGGCGACGATCGTGCCCTGCAGCGGCGCACGCAGCGCCGTAGCATTGGAGTCGTCTATGCCCAGGTCGTCGATGCGCTGCCGGGTCCGAACGGCCGCCGTCTTGCCGTGCTTCAGCACCGCCAATGGATCGTTCGTGTCCACGCGCGCGCCGGCGAGCACGCCTCGATCCTCCGTGGCCTCCTCCGCGTGCAATTTCGGATGCGTCATATCACCCGTCAGCTCGCCGATATGTGATTCGATGTAACGAGTATCGACCGCGTTACCCAGGAAGTCGGGCGCTTGCAGCAGGTTCTGCAGGAAGGCGATGTTGGTCGCGACGCCTTCGATCCGGAATTCGCACAGCGCCCGGTAGGCGCGATGTGCCGCCTCGGGCAGGCCACCCGTGGCCGCGTGGGCAATCACTTTCGCGAGCAGCGAATCGAAGCTCGGACTGGTTTGATAACCGGCATAGCCAAAAGTATCCACGCGCACGCCCGGTCCCGTCGGCGGCTCGAAAGCGCGCAACACGCCTCCCGTGGGCTTGGTCGTCGCGTCGGGCAGCATGGTTTCCATGTTCACGCGCACTTGCACCGCTTGGCCGCGCGGGTGGCCGATGCGATCCTGCGTGAGATTCAGCTCCGCGAGCGTCGCGCCGCCGGCCAAACGCAATTGCGACTGCACGATATCGATGCCGAGCACCGCCTCCGTCACGGTGTGCTCCACTTGCAAGCGTGCATTCGCCTCGATGAAAGCGAAGCGCGCCTTCTCACCGCCCTTCGCATCCACGAGAAACTCGAACGTGCCCGCGTTCTCGAAGCGGGTTTCCCTGGCCATGCGCAAGGCGGCGTCGATCAGCCGTTCGCGCACCTGGTCCGACAACGATGGGCTCGGTGCGATCTCGACGAGCTTCTGATGCCGGCGTTGCAGCGTGCACTCGCGCTCCCACAAATGCACCACCGAGCGGCCATCGCCGAGCACCTGCACTTCGATATGCCGTGCATGCGGGAAGTATTCTTCGACGTAAACATCCGCAACGCCGAACGCCGCCTTGGCTTCGGACTGGCATCGTGCATACGACTCGCCCAGCTCGGATTCGCTGGTAACGACACGCATGCCGCGGCCGCCGCCGNNATGCCGCGCTTTCGCTGAGAAACCCGTAGCCCGGATGCACGGCGTCGCAACCTGCGTTGCGCGCGGCCGCGACGATCTGCGCGATGTCGAGATAGGCACGGGCCCCGGAGGCCGGCAGCGCAACGGATGTATCGGTTCTACGGACGTGCAATGCACGCGCGTCGTCCTGCGAATGAATTCCTACCGTCGCCACCCCCAGCTCCGCGGCCGCACGGGCCACGCGAATCGCAATTTCTCCGCGATTCGCGATGAGTAATCGTTGCATCGTCTTCATACCTCGTTTGTCGATTTCGCCCGCAACCGGATGCCATGGCGGCCTTCCGATATATCAATAGAAATACCAGCTGGCGCTCGCGGTGCTCCGAGTATGGTAGCTTCACGCCCACGGATACCTCGGCCATTCATATGTCTGCTCGCAAACGCACTCGAACCCCCTCTCCCGCCGGTCAGGATACGCGCCAACGGCTCATCGAAGTTGCCGCCAAGCATTTTGNNAACGCGCCATCCAGCGTGAGCTGGGCGTGAATCCCGCGACGGCTCACTACTACTTCGGTTCGAAACAAGCGCTCTATCGCGGCGTGATCGACACGTACATCCACGACATCCAAGAAGAGCGCCTGCGGCAGCTCGATACCATCGATCCCAAGCTCGCCGGCCCCGAGCGGCTCGAACGATTGTTCTATGGCTACTTCTATCCGCACCTGCGCTTCACCGCGATGGACAGCGGCCGCGAATACGCCCGCATCCTCGCACAAGTGCAAAGCGGCGCGGGAGATATCACGATCGGGATCTTCAACGAGTCCGTTCGCCCCGTACGCCGCAAATACCTCATGGAGCTGCAGAAGCTNNTGACGCCTGCGCCCATCAATGGGCGCGCTACCTTTCGACCTATGCAGCGGCGGGTTTCATGGCGCTGTTCGGCGCCGCCAGCCAGCGAGCGTACACCGCCGCCAAATCTTAGCGGCGTCTCATACTGCGACGCCGCTCGCAGCGCCCGCGTGCGCTCTATTTCGATCATCCCAGGTCAGCGATGGGTGAGCTGGTGGAGCGTGCGCTCACGTAGGCGCTTGCTTCGACGTCGCGTCGATCTCGGCCATCACCTCCGCCGTATGCTCACCGAGCAGCGGCGCAGGCCGGCGAAGAACAGGACGCTCGCCATTGAATCGCCACGGTGATGCAGCGACGAAGTGCTCGCCGACGTACTCGCGCTGCATCGGCGCGAAATAGCCCGAGAAGCTCAGCTGTGCATCGTCCATCAACACATGAGGCGGGTTGACCGGCGCCGCAAGGATACCGGCGCTTTGCAGCTCGGCTGCGGCCGTGCGCGCATCGCGCATCGCCGCCCACTTCGACACGCTCGCGCGGTCGTCGCCCTGCACCACTTGGTGAAGTCGTTCGAGCGTCACCGCATCCGGTGCCGCGACACACAACCACTGATCCTCACCGGCCGCGGGAACGACTGCGCAAAAAGCAAGCCGTGCGCGCGCATGACCCGAGCGATGCACCGGTGCGCCCAGCACCTGCTCGGTAATGATGGCGTCGGCGCCCAACTGAAACAGGCAGGCGACCTGCGACAAATCGACGTATGCACCGCCGAGACGATGGCGCGCATGAAGCGCGGCCAGCACGGCACTGGCACCATACAGCCCGGCGATCGGATCGCCGAATGCGATGTGCTGCTGCACCGGCACCNNTCCACTGTCGAACCATACGCGCGAATACCCGACAACGGACCGCCGTTGCCGAACGCCGGCATCGAAACCGTGATGAGACTCGGATTGACGTCTCGATGCGTATCCGGCCCCAAGCCAAGCTTGGTCAACACGCCGGCCGCGTAGTTCTCCACGACGACGTCGGCACCCGCGATGAGCGCCTTGACCCACGAGCGGCCGCCGCTTTGTGTGAGATCGAAATCGACGCCGCGCTTGTTGCGATTGACGTTGATGAAATTGTGCTGCCGCTCGCGCGTCTCCATGTCGACAGCTCCCGCATCCCAGCCGCGCCACCAATCCGGATGGGCTTCGCTCTCGATCTTCACGACGTCCGCGCCCAGGTCCCCCAGCGTGCGACCGCACAAAGGCCCTGCCCATCCCATGCCAAAGTCGACCACTCGCAAACCCGCCAGCGGCGCGTCGGCGCTCTTCGAATGCCACGGCTTCACCCCCGCCGAGTTGAAGCGAATGCGATACGGCAGCGCGGGGCCATGAATCCCATCGGCACCGAAGGGCGTGAACGCACCGCGCTCGATCCAGTGCGGCACCTTCGGCAACTGCCCCGGTTGAATCATCGGGGCGATCGGAATTCGATGAGCCATGCCGAGCGCGACCCATTCCTCTCGTGTCTTGTGCACGAAGACCGGCGCAAGCGCGGCGTCCACCTGCTCGGCGCGCATCAGCCGCTTGTAGGCGGTATCCAACTCGGGGTCGGCAGCGAGATCCGCTCGCTCGATCAATGCACACAGCGACAGCCACTGCTGCGGCGTCAGACATGTCACGCCCACCCATCCATCGGAGGTGCGATAGGGCGAACAGGGATACGTCGGCACGAAGCGATTGACGCCCAGCCGAACGGACGGCTCACCCGAAACATGCGAGCTCAGTGTCGCCGTCTCCGAATAACACATCGAGGCTTCGTGCACGTTGACGTCGATGCGCTTCGGACGGCGGTCTCGATCCACGAGCAGGCTGGCAAGAGATGCAATGAGCCCGATGAGGCCGGCGGTAATCTGCGGCGCATGCCCCTGGGCCAGCATCGGAGGCCCTGTGCGCTCGCCGAAGCTGTAAGCAATCCCCGCGAGCGCGGCAATGATTTCGTCGCTTCCTTGCCAGTCGCGGTACGGTCCGGCGAGGTCGAACCAGGTCATGGCGAGCAACACGGCACCGTGCGAGGCCGCGACTTCCTCGGCCGCCTTGATGTCGTGCGCATACTGGCCGCCAATCACGACGTCGAGACGCTGCACGTCCACGTCTTNNCGTAACCGATACGCTCATCCTCGCCGCGCCCGACACGCAGCACCCGCGCGCCCAGCAGGGAGAACAAGCGCCCGCAGTAGCGCACGGCCACACCAGAGCCGAGCTCTAGCACTGTTATGTCGCTCAACAAAGGGATCACGGCGGAGCCGTGCAGGCCATATGCATTCAGAAGCGCTTCTCCAGATGTGCCTCACTCTCAAGGGTGAGGCGATTGTATCGACCCGCCACTATGGCAGCATCATGCTGGCCTTTTACCCTGCCAGCTTCCTTTATTCTGCCAGCTTTTTATTCGATTCGATCAATCGATCGATCAGCGAATTGCTGATTCATGTACTGGTGAATCGATAGCGATGTCAACAACGAAAGGGGGCGTACGCTTTCCCGGTGACAAGCCTTTTTCAATCACATGATTGAATGGTAAGCTGCTGCTCATCGCCGCCTCCTCAACGGCGGCATCTCGGGGAGCTCTCATGCATTCACAGTGGCGGGTGCGCCTCAGCGAGTTGCGCTTGGGCTGGCCGATATTGATCGGCGCGCTATTGGGTGTGGCGATAGGCAATGCCGCCCTACCCTTCTATACGGCAGGCGNNTGCTGGAACCATCACCATCGTCGCCTGCGCCCCCATCGTCGGCGCAATCATCGACCGCTTCGGGGTGAGATTGCCCGCGGCGATATCGTTCTTCTTCCTGGCCGCTGCATTTTTCTCAGTGAGCCTGCTGCAAGGTCAACTCGCCTTGTACCTGACCATCCAGGTCTGCGCCGCGGCGCTGTGCCTTGCTTCCACCCCGCTCGCATTCACGCGCGTCGTCAATGAACAATTCCATCACTCCCGCGGCATGGCGCTTGGCATCACGCTCGCCGGCACCGGACTTGCTGCCGCCTTTGCGCCACCGCTGATCTCGCAGGTCGTCGAAGCCTACGGCTGGCGCGCCGGATTTCGCACGCTCGCGCTCACCGTCGTCATCGCCGCACCGGTGGTGATCCTCTTGCTGAGCATGCGTCGGCAGCGTCCGAGCACCCACCTCGGCGAAACCGCCATTCCCACGGCGCCACTGCCGCTACGAGAAGCATGGCGCAATCCCATATTCCTGCGATTGCTGCTGGCCTTNNTGCTCACGGATCAAGGCATGAGCGTAGCGAAGGCAGCTGCATTGCAAGGACAATTGGGATTCGCGGTGATCGTGGGCCGTGTTGCAGTGGGCGTGCTCGTCGACCGCTACTTCGCACCGCGCGTGGCGGCAATCGTACTGAGCTTCACGGTGCTGGGCTTGGTCGCATTGGCTGCCATGGGGCCGGTTGCCGCAGCACCCGCCGCCTTTGCCATCGGATTCGCGCTGGGCGCAGAAGTCGATCTCATCGGCTATCTCACGGCGCGCTATTTCGGGCTGGCGAGCTATGGCCGGCTGTACGGCGTGCTTTACGGGTCGTTCGTGCTCGGCACCGGCCTCAGCCCCATCCTGGTCGCCGAGCTCCAAGCGCGCTCCGGCAATTACCAGAGCGCCCTGTGGGTGAATGCCGGAATGGTCGTCGTAGCCGTATTGCTATTCGCCACCGCTCCGCGCTTTCCAAGCGCCCTATCCGCCGCCGAGGAACCTGCGCCTGCGGATGGCCTGCTGAAGCATTCGCAGATCAAGGGGGCTTCATGAAGAACGATGTGGTCGAGCTGGAAATCGAGAAGATCGCCGTGTTACGCAATCGCGTACTCAAATCCTGATTGGTGGTGCCCCATGTCCCGACGTTATCTCGACCTCTCGATCGCCATCGAAAACGACGTTGAAGCCGACCCGCCGCCCTACGGGCCGAAGGTGCGCTATTTCGCCCACCGTGAGACCGTCGACGATCTGGCGCGTGCGTTCCCCGGCCTCACCTCAGAAGATCTTCCCGAGGGCGAAGGTTGGGCGGCCGAGCTCGTCGAGCTGTCCACTCACAACGGCACTCACATGGACGCGCCGTGGCACTTCCATTCCACGCAAGACTCCGCCCTGCCGGGCGGACCTCGTCGTGCACTCACGATCGATGAGATACCGCTCGACTGGTGCTTCCGACCCGGCGTCAAGCTGGACTTCCGTCATTTCGAGGACGGCTACGTAGCAACGGCAGCGGACGTGGCGGCGGAGCTGAAGCGCATCGGCCATGAGCTGCAGCCCTACGACATCGTCGTGGTCAACACACTCGCCGGCTCGACGTACGGCAAACCCGGCTATANNCCCTTCGTTCACACCGCGAAGCGTTGGGCGCAAACACACGACCCCGCGATCATTTGGGAAGGTCACAAGGCCGGCCGCGAAATCGGCTACTTCCAAATGGAGAAGCTGCACAACCTCGAAGCGCTGCCGTCGCATGGATTCGAGATCATCTGTTTCCCGGTAAAAATTCGCGCGGCGAGCGCCGGATGGATTCGCGCGGTCGCACTGCTGCACGACTGAACCACAGCTTTCAATGGATCGCGAACTCATGACTGCAATCGCCAACGACGCATTTCCGGCCTTCTCCGATGCCGAAATGGCGCAGCGCCATCACGCCGTGCGCACCGAGATGGAAAAGCGCAACCTCGACGCCCTGCTGTTCTACGGCTGCATCGCGATGGGCAACAGTCNNCAGTACGTGGCGCGGTACGCCGCGGTCATCGAGACCTACCTGCTGTTTCCCGCGAACGGCGAGCCGACGATGTTCCTTGCCGTGCCGTATCACATTCCGAACGCACGGGCGATCTCGTATGTCCAGGACATTCGCTCTGGCAATGCGCTACAGAATGCGACCGCCCGCATCAAGGAGCTCAAGCTCGACCGCGCCCGCATCGGCATCGTCGGACCCGGCGCCACCTCGCGCGCCGGCCTCACGCTGTTCGTCGAGCAGCAAAAATATCTGGACGACAACTTGCCGCGCGCACGCTTCGAGAACGCGACCTCGTGGGTCGACGATTTGCGTTTGATCAAAAGCGACGAGGAACTGGCGCTGCTGAAACGCGCCGGCGCGATAACCGATCTGGTGCATGAAGAGGTATTCCAGCTGACGCGTCCCGGCGTGTCGCACCTGGAGCTGCGCCGTGCGCACGACGCCTTGGCCGCACGCCACGGCGCAACCTTTCCTTTCGGGCATATCAGCTCGATCTCGATGACCAACCCGCGCGGCCACTATCCCGACTTCTATCCGACNNCGAAGCGGCGGCCAAGGTCCATGACAATCTGGTCGCGGGACTCAAGCCCGGCATGACCGGGCGGGATGTGAACGAGTTCCTGCAACCCATCACCGACGCCGGCCTCGAACAGCCGGCCAACGTGCTCGTGGGCGGCTGGAGCGCGATGAATCACGCCCCAGCGATGGGCGCGATGCCGATCAGCCTCAGCGCTCCACTGGCGAACCAATATCTCGATGCCGTATTGCAACCGCGACAAACGGTGACGTTGCACGCGTGGGTGCGCGTACCGGGCTCTCCGAAAGGGTTGTGGGTCGGCTCAAGCGGCGCCATTACGGAATCGGGCTTCGAGAGCTTCAACCGTTATCCCATCAGCACCCTGCGGGTGGCCGGCTGACATGGACACGAAGCGGATGAATGCATATTCGTACACACGCCGCGCCGTAATGAAAGGCGCGCTGGCGACTGCCGTCCTCGTGCCGGTTGCGGCGGCGGATGCGTTCTCCGAATCCACGCCGACGCCCTCATCTGCAATCGNNCCACGACCGGCTCAATCTCTCGCTGCCAGGTTACTTGGCACCTTTCAGATACTTGCCGAACCATTCACGCGCCAGGCGGTGAGACTCGACACGTGCGCTGCCGTAGATGTCGTAGTGGTTGATCTTCGGGATGATGACCAGATTCTTCGGACCCCGATAGGCCTTGTATGCGGCAATCGCGTGCTCGTCGNNGTCATCCAGCGGATTGTAGTGGGCGAAGCGGCTGCTGATAGGCGCACCGCGCAGCCCCGGATACACCTGAGCGCTCGGCTCGGGATAACCGATTTCGCCGCGTGCGCGTTGCGTGGCTTCCCTGAATGTGGGCTCGCGCTGAGTCCACAACGAGCCCTTCAGTCCGCCAGTCACCTGGCTGTGCACGGCCTTCACACGTGGATCATGTGCGGCCGCATACACGACGTAGCTGCCGCCCATGCTGCTGCCCCACAAGCCGATGCGATTCACATCGACCTGTGACTCGCCATGTACCCAATGGATCGCATTCTGCCAATCGGCGGCCATGTCGAGCGGATCGACGACTTCACGGATCGCACGCACCGGCGCCGTGAACGTAACCTGCTTCGCATCGGGCGCAGGCTGCGTCAACACGACGCGCGAATCGCTTTCACCCCAGCCGCGGTAGTCGAACGTGAGGACAAAATAACCGTCCTGCGCGAATTCGACGGCATCAAGCCGTAGCCCCGCCTGCGCTCCGCCCCAGCCGTGCGCCATGATGATGGTCGGCAGCTTGGCATCGCGCGCCGTCGACTTCTTGGTGAAGACGTAGCCGGTCATGCGTGCGCCTTCGCTGAAGATGTCGACCTTGCGCGCCGTCACGTCATCGGGAATGACGTAGTTCGGTGGCGTCTGCGCTGCCGACTGCTGTACATGCATGGTACCGATCAACGCGATACCGCAGGCCATGAGTGTCCGAGCCAATGAATTGGTGTGTAGCATGAGTATGTCTCCGCGCCAAGCGTGTGCATTTTCAAATGATTCGTCGAACCGTTCGTCCGTCACTTCCCATCGACGGAGAACGCGATGAGCAGGTTGCCCTCGCGCCCGGACAAGTCGTTCGCTCNNGTCGGGCCGGCCCCGTCCATCACGCCGCCATAGGCTTTCTTTCCAGCAACGGTCTTCAATTGCTTGGCAGCGGTGTTGAACTCCCATATCACCTTGCCGTCGCGCGCGGAGTACGCGCGGAAATGACCGTCCATCGACGCGGCGAACACGACGCCGGGAATCGCGGTCACGGCCTGCGATATTCCCGGATGACAGAAGATG
>JRYE01002228.1_pt1 | contig 11852 bp, 11 predicted proteins | sample 235321 | NCBI WGS metagenome assembly JRYE01 (sample SAMN03074214, study PRJNA261473) | activated sludge metagenome | biome: Common Effluent Treatment Plant; feature: Wastewater; material: Activated sludge; isolation source: activated biomass in a lab-scale reactor treating industrial wastewater at... | reverse complement strand
AAATCTCAGCAGGGAGAGCAACATCAGTTACCTTTGGCAGAATTATTACCCTTTTTTATTTCTTTATAAATTAGCATTAACCATCATTTACTTAAAAAATTTTACACGTAATATGAAACAGAACCGTTTTCTTTCTTTAGTGGTATTGGCCTTTTTGTCCATTATCTTCTTTTCCTGCAAAAAATCCAATAATACAATTGGGTTAACCATTCCTANNCTACAAATGGTTATGTTGCTTTTGAAGGATATTTAAAAGATACCGCAAAATTCAAAACCTTTATTTCCTCTGCCTCACCGGGTATCAGCCATTCCGAAAAAGCCGGCGTTCATTTTTACAGTAAAGATAAAATTACCGCTTCCTGCAAAGGGAACCGTTTTATTATTGCCGGGGAAGTACCCGGTTTCAACAATCGTAGTAAATACGATTTTATGAATGAAGACTCTACCAGCAAGCCACCCACTATTGAAAATAAGGATATGACGGCGCTGCTGGCTTCTTTATACGATATTAAAAACACCGAAAGCCTGGGTACCGACAGCAGGTTTACCGCAGTTTCCGAACTCAAAGGGGATTTCCATTTATGGTTTAATGGCGAAGAATTAATGAAAAGCAATATTGGCGCAATGGCCATAATGCCCATGCTCAACTTAACCAAACTATACAATGGCAATGCCACCGGTGGTGCTGTAACTTTTGATGATGGAAAAATTACGGCACAAACCCTCTCCTTTGCCGGTAAAGAGGTTGAAAAAATCTGGAAGGATTATAAAGGTTCAAAAGTAAATGAAGACCTCCTCAATAATGTGCAAAGCAACGATATTACCGGCCTGTTTGCCATAAATTTTAAACCCAAAGGCTTAGAGGAACTCATTAAACTTATGGGCATTGAAGGGATCGTAAATATGGGGCTCAGCGAAGCCGGCATTACCATTGATGATTTTATCAAAGCAAATGGTGGCGATGTTTTATTTGCCGCAACAAATTTAAAAGCAGACAGTTCCGGCAGGCAGGATGCTAATTTTGTTTTTGCCGTATCCATTGGCGATAAAGCATCATTTAAAAAACTAATTGATGCGGGTAAAAAAATCTCCGGTAATAGTGCCTCTGAAAAAATAGCATTCAACTCTAATGATAAATATTTTGCCATTGGAAACCACAAACCCTATATCGATAAATTTATTGCAGGTGGAAAAACCAATTTGCCTTTCCTGAATACCATTTCCGGTTATCCAATGGGTGGATACCTCAATATTCAAAAAATTATTTCTTCCATGCTTACGGGCAAATACCTGGATTCATTGGAGAAAGAAGAATTATTACTGGCCCAAAACTTTTGGGATAATGCCGTAATGAATGGCGGTAAACTAAAAAACAATGCCATGGAAGGTTATTTTGAAGTGAATTTAAAAGATACAAAAACCAACAGCTTAAAACAACTTAACCAGTACCTGGCACAAGCCATGAACCTGGAAAAACTCAGAAGAGAAAAGCTGGCAAAAGATTACGGCCCGTCAATAGATACAACCGTTACGTTTGTACCTCCTGCCGATACGTCCGTAGTGACACTACCTCCTGCTGTTTCACCAAAATAATTTATTCCTTTTTATCTGCAAACCGCCAATAAGCCCTATTGGCGGTTTGTAATATTCCAAAAGCATGCAAATCATTCTCAATAATGTGGCCCCGGTATTTATGGACAAAAGCACAACCGCTCAGTCGGATATTTGGAATAAGCATGTGGCTATTGGGCCCGGCGAAAGGGTACAAATAGTGGCGCCAAGCGGAAGTGGCAAAACATCACTCATCAGTTTCATCTATGGCCTACGAAAAGATTATACCGGCGATATTTTTATTGACGAAAAAAATACCCGTAGTTTCTCTGCGGAGGATTGGGCAAAATACCGTTCGGCACACCTCAGCATCATGTTCCAGGACCTGCGCTTATTCCCACATCAAACCGGGAGGGAAAATATAGAAATTAAAAGAAAGCTCCAGCCGTATAAAAAACCGGAATCCATGGAAGCCATGAGCGACGCTTTAGGCATACAAGCTAAATTAAATCAACAGGCCCAAATTTGCAGCTATGGTGAAAAACAGCGCATTGCTTTGATACGGGCCCTGCAGCAACCTTTTGATTGTATTTTACTCGATGAACCTTTTAGCCACCTGGATGATCAAAACCGGAAAAAAGCAATGTACCTTATTGAAACTGAAGCCACACAACGCCATGCAGCTATTATTCTTGCCGATTTAAAGCCAATTGAATTTTTTAATGCCCAAAGAACCTTATACCTGTGAAAAACGAAATCTCCTATCAAACCATTTCCCCTTTACTCAACACCGGCGAAAACCGGCTCACAAAATTTGGCAGCTATGCCGGTCTTGTGGTGGGAATGCTTTTATTGTTTTGTTGCGCCCAAATGTATTTTAACCTGCAACTACTCATCAAAGAAAAAAACCTGCGTAAAAACGGGTTCGATTATATTTCCATCTCTAAAAATATTACCAACCAAAATATGGGCGCCGACAACCGGTTTACTCCATCGGATATTGAAGCCCTAAAAAAACAGCCTTTTATCAGCGATGTGGCCCCGCTCATCAGTAACCAGTTTAGGGCAAAGGCCAGCGCAGGAAATATCCTGCCCTTTAGCACCGACCTATTCCTGGAATCTATTGACGATGCGTTTATTGATACCCTACCTCCCGGTTTTAAATGGCAACCCGGCCAGGTGGATGTACCCATCATTTTTTCATCAGACTACCTGGAAATTTATAATGTATTTGCACCCGCCCAGGAACTGCCGCAATTAAGCCAGGCAACCATACAAAGTGTAAATATTATGCTGGAATGTTATTCTCCCGGTGGAGTTCAAACTTTTAGAGGGCATATCGTCGGCCTTACAGACCGGGTGAATTCCATACTCGTTCCCAAGTCTTTTCTCACATGGGCCAATAAGCATTATGGAAACGCAGAGAACCCACTGGCATCAAGACTTTATATTAAAACCACCGACGCCAACAGTGCAGAATTGCTTAACTTCTTACAACAAAAAGACTACAGGGTAAACAAAGATAAAACCAAGTTTGGCCGTGTAAAGCAGGTACTACAGGGTGTTTTAAGCGGAATGGCGGTATTTTCTGTACTGGTTATTTTGCTGGCTATGTTGCTGTTTTCTTTTTACCTGCAACTCATGATTGCCCGTAGCAAAGATCATTTGCAATTGCTCATTACATTAGGCTACTCGCCCTTATGGTTGGGGAAAACGGTTTCTCAAAAATGGATCCCTGTTTATGCCGGCATCATTNNGGTACGGAGTTATTGCCCCCGTTGATCCAAGGCTGGGTAGCCATACTTGCACTGCTATTATTTTTTATTTGTGTAATCACCAATTATAAAATGCTCAAAAGTATTATCGGAAAATTGTAACCCCCGATACTAAATGGCTTCATAAATAATTGCAGCGCCCTGCCCAACACCTACACACATTGTGGCAAGCCCCAATTTGCATTTCCGCCGCTTCATTTCATGTAATAATGTAGTACTTATTCTTGCACCGCTGCAACCTAAAGGATGGCCAAGGGCAATAGCGCCGCCATTCACATTTACTTTTTCCAGGTCTAATCCCAAATCATGAATGCAGGCAATACTTTGCGAAGCAAAAGCTTCATTCAGTTCAATCAAATCCNNTTTTCTTACCGCTTCCTTGCCGGCCAGCATCAAAGCTGCAGCGCCATCATTGATTCCACTGCTATTGCCTGCCGTTACGGTACCGTTTTTTAAAAAGGCCGGCTTAAGTTGCCCCAGTTTTTCCAGCGATGATTCCCTAGGGTGTTCATCTTTATCAAAATCCACTATTTCTTTTCCAAGGGTAATTGATATAGGTACAATTTCATCTGCCCATTTTTTTTCCTTAAATGCAGTGGCATATTTCTGCTGGCTTTCCAAAGCAAACTCATCTTGTGCATGGCGGCTGATATTCCATTGCCGGGCAACATTCTCTGCCGTTTCGCCCATGGTGTAAGGGTAATAAAGTGTAGAAAGTTGGGAATTAATAAACCTCCACCCCATTGTGGTATCAAAAATTTCGGCTTTACGATCAAAAGCCTGCGTAGATTTTGGAAGTACATAAGGCGCCCTTGTCATATTTTCCACACCGCCGGCAACCATCAATTCCCCATCGCCGCAGGCAATGGCCCTTGCCGCATCCATAATGGCCTGCAGGCCACTTGCACACAACCGGTTTACCGTTACCCCGGCAACCGAAGCAGGAAGTCCGGCTAATAATGCCGACATACGGGCCACATTACGGTTATCTTCGCCACTTTGATTGGCTGCGCCGGCTATTACATCTTCAATGGCATTTACATCAATGGCAGTATTGCGTAACACTAAGGCCTTTATAACATGCGCCAATAAATCATCCGGGCGAACCGTACTCAATGCGCCTCCATATTTTCCAATTGCCGTTCGTACGGCATCTATTACAAATACTTCCTGCATATACAAAAAATGAATTTTTAAATAGCATTTCCAAAGCAAAGAAAACCAAAATTCCCCAATCTTAAGCGATCCGTATCTTTGTAAAATGAATTACCCCAAAAACATACGGGAACTGAGTTTGGACCAGTTAAAAGACTATTTTATTGCCATTGGCGACAAAAAATTCAGGGCTATTCAAACGTATGAATGGCTTTGGAAGAAAAATGCCCGTGATTTTAGTGAAATGACCAATCTTTCCCTGGAGTTAAGACAAAAACTGGAAGCGGATTTTGACCTGAACAGCATCCGCACCGACTTTATACAAAATAGCACCGACGGAACAGTTAAAATGCGTTTTCGCACATTTGACAACCATTTGCTGGAAGGCGTAATTATTCCTACCGAAAAGAGATTTACCGCCTGTGTTTCTTCCCAAATTGGATGCAGCCTCAGTTGCAGCTTTTGCGCCACCGGGCGCATGGAGCGCAAACGCAACCTGAGCTTTGAAGAAATATACGACCAGGTGGCTATCCTTAACGAACAAGCGATAAAAACCTTTGGCTCCGGGCTTACCAATATTGTATTTATGGGCATGGGCGAACCCCTGCTGAATTATAAAGATGTACTTAAAGCCATAGAAAGAATTACCGCACCCGATAGCTTTGGCATGAGCCCCAAAAGAATAACCGTTTCTACCGCAGGCGTAGCTAAAATGATCAAAAAACTGGGCGATGATGCCGTAAGATTTAACCTGGCCTTATCCTTACACGCTGCCAACGATGTAAAACGAAATGAAATTATGGCCATTAATGAAACCAATAATATTTAGTCCCTAATTGAAGCGCTAAATTATTTCTACGCCAAAACCAAATCGGCCATTACTTTAGAATATGTATTGCTAAACGGCGTTAATGATAGCCTGCAGGATGCCAAAGAACTGGCAGAAATATATAAACGCATTCCCGTACACACCATCAATGTAATAGAATATAATACGGTTGAAGGTATTGCGTTTCATAAATCAGACGAAAACCATACCGAAGCCTTTGTAAAATACCTTGCCGACCGAAAGGTAAACGTTCACATTAGGAGAAGCCGTTGAAAAGATATTGATGCCGCCTGCGGCCAATTAGCAAACAAATAAATTTTTTGAATAATATTTGACCAAATTATTCGTTTAACTTAATTTTAAGCAATAGGTTTAAACGTCAATTTTAAAACATAGTCTATACTCACATAAAAGATAAAATCATGAAGAAAATATTAGCATTATCATTTGTATTTACAGCATTTGTATTTGCATCGCAAGCCCAGGTTCAACGGCAGTCTAAAGGCATTCAAAAAACCGGCAGCCATCATAAAGGCAATAAAATGGAAGGCCTCAACCTTACCGAATCCCAAAAAGCCGACATCAAAAAAATCAGGGAAGAGCAAAAAGCCCAATTGGAAACTTTAAAATCTTCCGGCCAGTCGCAGGCAGATATGGATAAGCAAAGAAAAGCCATAATGGAAACCTATAAAGGCAAAATACAAAATGTGCTTACCGCTGAGCAAAAAGAAAAAATGAAGGAACAACGGATGAATAAAAAAGAAGACAAGATTCAAAAAGGCGAAAAGTTAAAACAAGACTTAAACCTGAGTAACGACCAGGCTGCAAAAATGCAATCCATTAATGCAAACACCAAGGCCAAACTCCAGGAAATACGGTCCAATACCACCCTCACCAAAGAACAAAAGAAAGAACAAATAAAAGCTTTACATCAGCAGGCTGTAACCGACCGTAAAAGCATTCTTAATGAAGAACAAATAAAAAAAATGGATGAAAGGAATAAAGAAAACATGCAGAACAGAAGAGAAGGCAAAAGGAGAGGTAAAGCCAATAAATAATTTCATTAATAAAAAACTTTAGTAGCGAAACCGCTTTGTAAATCAAGGCGGTTTTTTAATACCCCTAACTGAATTGGGCCGGTAATTTTTTGTATTGCCATAAAGGTTTAGCAATTTGCAGGTATAATAATTGCCCATAGTGATGAGCCGGCCGGATCATATTTTACCGCAACGAGAAAACGCCTTACATGAAATTGCTGCAGCCCAAATACTTTGGGACATCATTGTAATTGGAGGTGGGGCAACAGGCCTGGGAACCGCATTGGAAGCCGCTACAAGGGGCTACAAAGTATTGTTACTGGAGCAATCCGATTTTGCAAAAGGCACATCGGGCAAAAGCACAAAACTCATACATGGGGGTGTAAGGTATTTAGCGCAGGGTAATATTAAACTGGTAAGGGAGGCCAGTATTGAAAGGGGGTTATTAATAAAAAATGCCCGCCACCTGGTGGAAAATAAAACCTTTATTGTTCCGGTGTATCATTTTTGGGATTTGATTAAATACCGCATAGGATTAAAACTTTACGACTGGATTTCGGGAAGCTTCAGTATGGGCGCTTCCTATTTTTTACCCGCAAAAAAAGCTGCCGGGCAATTGCCGGGTGTAATCGTTAAAAATTTAAAAGGCGCTATACTTTACCACGATGGGCAATTTGATGACAGTCGCCTTGCTATAAATCTCTTTCAATCGATATGGGATCACCAGGGCTTTGCCTTTAATTACATGAAAGTACAATCCCTTATCAAAGATGTAAACGGCATTATTACCGGCCTGCATGCCACAGATGTAGAAACCGGCAAAGAATTTTCATTTTTAACTAAAGCGGTCGTTAATGCCACGGGGGTTTTTGCAGACCAAATTCTTTTAATGGACAATCCGCAGCAGCAAAAAACCATAAGGGCAAGCCAGGGCATCCACCTGGTTTTACCCCGGTCGTTTTACCCTTCCGATAAAGCCCTTCTTATTCCCAAAACCAGCGATGGCAGGGTTTTGTTTATTGTACCCTGGCATCAAAAAGTTTTAGTGGGCACAACCGACACTCCTGTTGATTCCATTAGTCTTGAGCCCGTTGCACTGGCACAGGAAATCAATTTTATTTTAAACAGCTTATCGGAATATTTAATCAACAAACCAGAACAAAAAGATGTATTAAGTGTTTTTGCCGGGTTGCGTCCGCTTGCTGCAAATCAATACGGAAATCAAAATACCAAAGAAATATCGAGGGGCCTTAAAATGATCATTAGCCCCTCTCAACTCTTTTCCGTTATAGGTGGAAAATGGACCACCTACCGAAAAATGGCCGAAGACTGCATCAATAAAATTGAGCAATAATTACATTGGCCGCATCGCCCTTCCGTTACCCAAAACCTGGCTTTACATGGCAATACTGCAACCCCAAACCTTCAGCATCCATTTTATTATTATGGCAGTGACCTGGAAAAAATAAATTGGGAAGGAGAATGGATTAGTGAAGCCTTAAAAATTCATTCCGCCCAGGTAAAATGGGCCGTTCAGCAGGAGATGTGCCGTACCGTGGAAGATTTTTTGAGCCGCCGAACCCGGGCCTTATTATTNNGCAAACGAATTAAACCGGGACGAAAAATGGATTGCGGAACAACTCAAGCAATTTCATACGGTAGCTCAATCCTATTTAATACCTCAATAAAGGCGCATCGGGTATTTCTGAAAAATTACAGTACATTTAGCACACAATCATTTTTAATGGCTGATTATATTCTTGCCTTAGACCAGGGAACAACCAGCTCAAGGGCCATCCTATTTGACCAACAGGCCAATATGGTTTCCATTGCACAAAAAGAATTTTCCCAACACTTTCCACAACCCGGATGGGTGGAGCATGATGCCAATGAAATATGGAGTTCTCAAATTAGCGTTGCAGCAGAAGCCATTGCCAAAGCCGGCATCCCCGTAAGTCATATTGCAGCAATTGGTATTACCAACCAGCGGGAAACCACCGTAGTATGGGATAAAAAAACGCATCAACCCATTTGTAACGCAATTGTATGGCAGGACAGGCGTACCGCAGCCTACTGCGATGAACTGAAAAAGGCAGGGAATCACCATGAAATTTTTCAAAAAACCGGCCTGGTTACCGATGCTTATTTTTCTGCCACAAAACTCAAATGGATTTTAGATAACGTAGAGGGTGCAAGGCAAAAGGCCCTAAATGATGAACTCTGCTTTGGCACCATTGACAGTTGGCTACTATGGAAATTAACCAACGGAAAAATACATGCCACCGATGTAAGCAATGCCAGCCGAACCTTACTCTATAATATTCATGAACTAAAATGGGATGAGGATTTACTCCGGCTTTTTGATATTCCCAAAAACATATTACCTGAAGTAAAAAGAAGCAGTGAAATTTATGGATATACGTCTAATATACTCAATGCACAACCCATACCCGTGGCAGGTATAGCAGGAGATCAGCAGGCTGCGCTTTTCGGGCAAATGTGCATTGAACCGGGCATGGTTAAAAACACTTATGGCACGGGGTGCTTTATGCTGATGAATACCGGCCCCAAACCGGTAACGTCAAAAAATAATTTATTGACCACCATTGCCTGGAAAATAAAAGATGAAGTGCATTATGCATTGGAAGGCAGCGTATTTATTGGCGGCGCCGTGGTGCAATGGCTAAGAGATGGATTAAAATTGATTCAACACTCAAAGGATGTGGAACCTTTAGCCGCAAAAGTTCAGGATAGTGACGGCGTATATTTTGTTCCCGCATTTACAGGCCTCGGCGCACCATATTGGAACCCACATGCAAAGGGCATCATCACCGGACTCACAAGAGGAACTACAGATGCTCATTTGGCCAAAGCCGCATTGGAATGTATTGCTTTTCAAAGCATGGACTTATTAAATGCCATGGAAGCCGATGCCAAACTACCCATTAAAGAATTAAGGGTTGCTGGCGGAGCCACCATAAATAATATGCTGATGCAATTTCAAAGCGACATTATTAATTCAAAAGTCATCCGTCCAAAAATTACGGAAACCACCGCCTTAGGTGCAGCCTATCTTGCAGGCCTTGCCGTAGGTTTTTGGAAAGACCTTGCTACGCTTCAGCAACATTGGCAAACGGAAACCGTTTTTTCACCATCACTCAATGATTCCATCAGAAAAACGTTACAGGCCGGCTGGCATAAAGCCATAAGGGCAGCCCTGGCAGAATAATCTTTACAATTTAAAATTTAAAAACCATGACGGCAGCATTCGCAGAATTTACAGGAACCGCCTTATTAGTTACGTTGGGTAATGGCGTTGTAGCCAATGTACTACTCAGCAAAACCAAAGGCCATAACAGTGGTTGGCTGGTCATTACTTTTGGATGGGCCATGGCGCTATTTGTTGCAGTATATACCTGCACCATGCTTGGAGGAAGTGGCCATCTTAACCCCGCAGTTACTCTTGCCTTTTCTTATTTAGGCGAATTTGATAATAGCCTGGTAGTTCCTTACATCATTGCACAGTTTACCGGCGCTATTGTGGGTTCAATTTTAGTATGGATTGTTTATAAACCCCATTATGACGACAGCACAGACCCTGAAAGTATAAGGGCAACTTTTTGTACTTCACCCAATATCTACAAACCGTTGAATAATGCCCTCACGGAAGGTATTGGTACATTTATACTCATGTTTGGCGTTTTAGCCATTTCCCCTGCCGCCGCTACATTAGGCACTTTGGATGCATTACCGGTAAGCTTACTTTTATTAGGCATTGGCCTTTCTTTGGGCGGGCCTACCGGCTATGCCATTAACCCGGCAAGGGATCTGGGTCCCCGGTTTGCACATTTTATTTTACCGCTTCGGCAAAAAGGCAATAGCGGATGGAATTATGCCTGGGTGCCGGTTATTGCACCGGTTATTGGAGCCGTTTTGGCTGCCCTGGTTTTTAATTATGTAAAATAATAGGATTCCTTCCGCCAAATGGTTTTGAAATTGCACGAATTATTTTGCTTTTGCAATGCCTTATGAAAGCCAGGCTTTCCTAACTTTGCCGTTCACTACTGTTGAAAAACAGCAAATCCTCAAAAAATGAGTCAAGACCCGTTTAAAAAATTCAAAACACAAAAAAAGAACAGCGTTATCAAAGAAGGTTTCCGGCAGGAGAAAAAAAAGTATAAAAAAGAACGAGCTGCCTACTTTGACAAACTGAAAGAAGAAAAATACCAGCAAAAAAAAGGATTGGGTAATGCTGCAAAACCTACGGCCTCAGCTACTGCTAAAGATCAAAAAAGCAGCAAAGCCACACATGAAACCATGCCTTTAAACAAATATTTGGCGCATTGCGGTATTTGCAGCCGAAGGGATGCCGTGCAACTGATTACAGAAGGCAAAGTAAAAGTAAACAAAGCAGTTGTTACCGAGTCCGGTTATAAAGTGCAGCAAACCGATGAAGTGACCTTTAACAACAAAAAAGTTTTTGTAACCAAAAACCTGGTTTACATTTTACTCAATAAACCCAAAGATTATATTACCACAACCGACGATCCTCAAGGCCGTAAAACCGTTTTAGAGCTGGTAAAAGCGGCGGGGCAGCAACGGGTTTACCCCATTGGCAGGTTAGACAGGAACACATCCGGCGTATTGCTTCTTACCAATGATGGCGATCTTACCCAAAAGCTAAGCCATCCCAGCTATGAAGTAAAAAAAATTTACGAGGTAAAATTAGATAAGGCACTGGTGAAAAATGATTTTGATAAAATATTGAAAGGCATCAAACTCTATGATGGCGTAATTGCTGCAGATAGCCTGGCTTATGCCGACACTAAAGACAAATCCATTATTGGTATTGAAATACACAGCGGCCGAAACCGCATTGTACGCCGCATTTTTGAACATCTGGGATACGATGTAAAAGGCCTGGACCGGGTGATGTATGCCGGGTTAACCAAAAAAAATGTAGAACGGGGAAAATGGCGGTTCCTGAGTGAAAAAGAAATCAGGCTGCTTAAATACCTTAATGCATCTAAAAAACCAGCCGGTGCAAAAAAATAAAGACTTTATCCTTTATGAAAACGAAAACCTGGTTGCCGTAAATAAACCTGCAGGCTTGCTTACCATCCCCGACAGGATGCAAACAGAAAAATCGTTAAAAGATATTCTTATTGAGAAATACGGTTCCATTTATACCGTTCACCGCATTGATAAAGAAACCAGCGGGCTGGTATTATTTGCAAAGAATGAAGCCATGCACAAATATTTATCTCAATTATTTGAAAGCAGAACCATTCAAAAATTTTATTTAGGAATTGTATTGGGTATGCCGCAAAACACATCAGGAACAATAGATGCACCCATTTCCGAAAACCCGTTGGCAAAAGGTACAATGGTAATACACCGAAAAGGGAAACCTTCTCAAACATCGTACAAAGTACTTAAGGCAAACCGGCATTATTCATTGGTACAATTTGAATTGCATACCGGCCGTACGCACCAAATAAGGGT
>JRYE01030660.1_pt1 | contig 11889 bp, 11 predicted proteins | sample 235321 | NCBI WGS metagenome assembly JRYE01 (sample SAMN03074214, study PRJNA261473) | activated sludge metagenome | biome: Common Effluent Treatment Plant; feature: Wastewater; material: Activated sludge; isolation source: activated biomass in a lab-scale reactor treating industrial wastewater at... | reverse complement strand
CAACCATTGGCATCTTTAATGGTAATAGTATAATTACCTTGCAATACATTGAAAATATTTGAAGCCTGGAACGGTGTACTTACTGTACCATTATTTATAGAGTACGTATAAGGCGTTCTTCCTCCACCTGCAGTTATGGTTATGGTTGCATCCGGGTTTCCGGTACAGGAAGCATAGGTAGTATCAATGGCATTCACCAATAAATCCGGATAGGATTGTGTGAGATCAACTACAACACTATCCATACATCCTGAAGCATCTCTCACCCGTACCACATAATTTCCCACAGGAAGATTATTAAATACCGGTGAACTTTGCCAGGTCCCGGCGTTGGCCTGAAACTCAACAGGGGCCTGCCACCCGGTACTGGTTCGTACCGATATTTTACCCGTTGTTCCGTTGGCACATAAGATGTCCGTTTTAGATTGCAGCCAAATCTGTTTCCATTTTACATTTAAAGAATCTTTTCCTATACAGGTGCCTACTGTTCCAAAACAATAATAATTGGCTATTGAATCTGTAATTGTGGCTATTGGGTTTTGAGTATTGGCATTGTTTAAATTAATATTGGGCGACCAATTATAAGTGCTATACCCGTTACTTGCCCATAATGGCAAAGCTGAGTTGCGACATATAAAAGNNGGGGCCAATGGTAAGCGTATCGTAATCTCTAATTTGAACAAATATTGTATTTTGCGTTGATCCCGAACTGGAGCAGGGAGGTAAATTACTGATTTCTAAAATCTCAATGCCTTCTAATGTATTATCCACAATTGGAATTAGATTTAATACCACACTATCTTCATTTGCCGGTATGGTAACCGATGGAGGCAGGGTTTGAACATCCACACCATTAATTGCAGTTCCTGCATAATACAAATTCACTACTTGCGGAAAAGCGGTAATATTTTGTCTTTTTATGATAATTTTTCCCGGCCTGCAACCTTCCACAAGGTAGTTAACCCCTGAAGTGTCTAAATCTGTAATCGTTGATAAAGCCAGTATATTGGAACTTAAACTTCCTGCTTCTAAAAATACACCGCTGTCATAAATGTCATCACCCACATCGGAAATAACAAGTTTTAAATGATAAGTTTGGCAGGGTTGAACAACGGCAAGAGCTGTTAAAACTGTTGTATGCCCGTCGTGTGAAAAATAGGGGTTTGAAGGATTATCAATGTAATAACCTGGATTATTGGGGCATAAAGGAGTGCCTGTAAAATCGGGTACATTATTTACATTAAATATTGAAACCGGCATGGTAGTATTGGGTACCAATGCAATATTTTGCAAAGTAGGGAACCCGGGGCCCGAAATAAAAAAAGCAAATGCATCATTAAAGCCGCCACCGCCTGATGGAGGGCAGGCAAAAGCGGGTGTATATTCTTCCGAGCTAAAAACATAATTAAATTTTATGGAATCGCCCAATGGCACAAAATCAAATTCCAAAATGCAGGCATCGTTCAGGTCAGTTAACGGTGTACTGATGGCTGCAGCCAAATTTGCATCCCCGGGAAGGTTCCATCCATTTGAAGCTAAAGTTGTAGCATTGGCATTAACACCTTCATCAATACCATTGGTTTTTGCTCTCCCATTGGTAAGCACAATACCGGTATCAATCCCCAAAGCGGCGCTGGCTTGANNAGTAATGGTAAGCTGTGCTATGGATGAAAAAGTAAAAAACGAAATAATAAATAGCAGTAATAATTTTTTTGGTAAAAACAGTTGCATAGAGCAATTTTAGAGGAATAAAATTAATGTATATTATTAGCTAAGCCAAAAAGAAGTCATTAAAAATGCCGGGGTCCCCGGCATTAAAAATTGTATTGTTTTTGAAAGGATTAATTATAAATAATTGAGAAATAACCTTCTGTTAATGCCACTTTAGGAGAATCGGAAGTCAATGGGGTTGCTTTAAAATCAAAATTTCCTCTTATTCTTTTGGTAACGGTATTATGTTCCAATATTTGTACATTTCCACTATCGGCAACAAGACTGAGTGTAGTGGAAGGATTATACATACCTTTTACAGTGCCTAACAGCCCCTCAAAAGTATAAGCTCCATTAGTGATGTCTGAGGCCAATGTTAATCCTACCACCGGTGCAACCGAACCCTGTAACGCAGTAATACCTATTTGATTGAGTGGTGCGCCGGTTGAAATTCCAGAAAGTGAACTATAGGTAAATGGCGTTCCATCTACTTTTACCCTAAATGTATCCGTAGCTGATGGCGGTGGATTAGAAGTGGAATAGGAAATGTTTGTAAAAATGCCGTTGGTTATATTATGTTGTGCAGAATCAAATTGGCGGAAAGCTCTAAAACTAAAAGTACCACTCATAATTTTATTCACCGTATCAATTGAACTTATTTGAAGGGTGCCATAATTGCCCGCCAAAGCCCATTGGTTGCTTGAAAATATATTGCTGTTGCCCGATACCGCATCCGTGTATGTTGCCACATTTGTCGTGGTCACATTATAAAAACTATAAGTATGCACCCCGGAATCTACAACCCTTAGTACAATTAAATTCCCGTTTGTGCTTTTGCCGGTAATTACTATCGTACCTCCCTGGCGTGTTATTTCTTTTATGGTTGTAGCTTCCCATTGGGTACTGTCAATCGTAGCCGTAAAGTTGCCCAAAAAACTTGAGCTGCCAAAGCTCAATTCTTTTTGACAAGAGAGGAATACAAAACTCATCAAGATGGCAATAAAAGCCAGGTTTGATTTACGCATATAAGTTAATTTCAATTATTTGCTATTAATTAAACACTAAGTGTTGAAAGTACATTGTTCATATTTCTAACGGCATCGGCGCTTTTGCTAAACAAGGCCTGTTCTTCGGCATTAAGATGGTAATCTACGATTTTTTCCCAACCATTGCGACCAATAATTACCGGCACTCCTATGCAAATATCTTTTTGGCCGTATTCACCATCAAGATATACACAGCAAGGCATAAGCTTTTTTTCGTCTCTTACAATAGCTTCTACCAGCGATGCCCCTGCAGCTCCCGGGGCATACCATGCCGAAGTGCCCAATAACCCGGTAAGGGTTGCTCCACCTACCATGGTATCAGCCGCCACTTTTTTCAAAGCATCTTCACTTAGGTAATTTGCCACCGGTGTGCCACAATAAGTAGCCAGCCTGGTTAACGGAATCATAGTGGTATCTCCATGACCGCCGATTACCGTTGCCTGCANNGCCAATAATCCTGTTTTTGGGCAGTCCACTGGATTTAATGGATAAGTAAGCCATGGTATCCATAGGGTTACTGATAACAATGATAATACATTCCGGAGAATGTTTTAAAATATTTTCCGTAACCGATTTTACGATACCTGCATTGATGCCAATTAACTCCTCACGGGTCATTCCCGGTTTACGGGGAATACCGGAAGTAATTACGGCTACCGTACTACCAGCCGTTTTTGAGTAATCGTTGGTACTCCCGGTAATTCGGGTATCAAATCCTTCAATTTGAGCCGTTTGTGAAAGGTCCATCGCTTTTCCTTCTGCAAACCCTTCTTTAATATCTACAATAACCAGTTCATCACAAATTTGTTTACGGGCAATATTATCGGCACAGGTTGCTCCTACCGCCCCCGCACCTACTACAGTTACTTTCATAATTATATCAATTTAATCTTTTAAAACTGCTTGCAAAGGTAAAGGATAGCACACGTTATATTGCCCGATTTTTAAATAAATTTCTCCGGTAAAGCCTCAAAGTAAAAGGCAGGGGCCGATGATTATTGTTTAATTCAATTTCGCAATTAAAGCAGGGTTTGCTACTTTTGCAGCCTCAAAATAATCAATTTATATGGCAACAACAGCAGATATCCGCAGCGGCCTCATTCTAAAAATTGACGGCAACTTATATTCAGTAATAGAATTTGGGCAAAATAAAACAGCAAGGGCTGCCGCTAAAGTATGGGCAAAATTAAAAGGCGTGGATAATAGCCGAACTATTGAACAAACCTGGAACAGCGGTGAAACCATTTACCCGGTAAGGGTAGAAAAAAAGTCTTTCCAGTTTTTATATAAAGACGATTCAGGATATAGTTTTATGGATAATGAAACTTTTGAACAAATAACGGTAGCCGAAGAAATGGTAGATGCCCCTGCTTTTTTAAAAGAAGGCCAGGAAGTTTCCGTTCTTATAAATGGTGAAACCGAACTCCCTATGGGTGTTGAACTGCCCGATAAAATTGTATTAATGGTAACCTATAGTGAACCCGGCGTAAAAGGCGATACGGCCACCCGTACATTAAAACCCGCCACCCTGGAAACCGGCGCTTCTATAAATGTACCTTTATTTGTAAATGAAGGTGAACTCATAAGAATAAATTCAAAAACAGGGGAATATGTAGAAAGAGTGAAATAATTTAACTTTTCTCCAATTGCAAAACCAGCTGATTGCTGGTTTTCTTTTTTGGGCAAAAAAACATGCTTTTTAGGCATTTTTGCCCCTTTTTTGATAAAAATTGGACATTTTTGGTGAAAAACTCAAAAAATAAACTGTAAAGTTCCCTGTCATTTTCCTTACCTTAGCTTCCCGTTTCCCATTTCAATTAATAATATTAAATATTAAAAATGGACATTAAACAAATTCAGGAATTGGTAAAACTGGTAAATAAAACCAATATTGGTGAAATAACCATTGAAGAAAATGGCACAAAAATTACCATCAAGCAAAAAAAAGACCCTAATCAAACTATTTATACCCAGGCTGCAGTTTCGGCGCCGGTAGCACCGGTAGCAGCCATAGCAGCTCCTCCTTCCACTGCCCCTAAAGAAAAAGCCCCGGCAACATCCGGCCCCGAACCCAAAGCCGATAACCTCATTACAATTAAAAGTCCAATGATTGGTACCTTTTACCGCCAGGCCGGCCCCGGAAAGCCCCTGTTTGTAAATGTAGGAGACGAAGTGGCTCCCGGAAAAGTGGTATGCATTATAGAAGCCATGAAACTTTTTAATGAAATTGAAAGTGAAGTGAGCGGAAAAATTGTAAAAATATTAGTGGATAATGCCAGCCCTGTAGAATACGACCAGCCTTTGTTTCTTGTAGAGCCCGTTTAATAACCCGGCTTTCAAAATCGAAAGCCTCACGTCCATTTTTTGATTTATAACCTTAACTAATTAATCTGTGTTTAAAAAAATACTAATTGCCAACCGGGGAGAAATTGCCCTTCGCATTTTACGTACCTGTAAGGAAATGGGTATTAAAACCGTAGCCGTTTATTCCACCGCCGATAAAGACAGTTTGCATGTAAAATTTGCAGACGAAGCCGTATGTATCGGTAAGCCGGCAAGTGCAGACAGTTATTTAAATATCCCCAATATTATTGCAGCAGTAGAAATTACTAATGCCGATGCCATTCACCCCGGCTATGGCTTTTTAGCTGAAAATGCAAGGTTTGCTGAAATATGCACCAAACATGGTATTAAATTTATTGGCCCCACTCCCGAAATGATTACCGCAATGGGAGATAAAATAACGGCTAAACAACCCATGATCAATGCAGGGGTACCGGTAGTGCCCGGTGTTGATGGGTTGCTTGAAAGTGTGGAACACGCCAAAACGGAAGCGGTAAGGGTGGGTTTCCCGGTTATACTTAAAGCTACAGCAGGTGGCGGCGGAAAAGGCATGAGGGTGGTATGGAATGAAGGCGAAATTGAAAAAGCTTTTGAAACGGCAAAAATTGAGGCCGCTGCATCGTTTAAAAACGACGGCATCTACATGGAAAAATATGTAGAAGAGCCCAGGCATATAGAAATACAAGTTGCCGGCGATCAATATGGCAATGTATGTCACTTAAGCGAAAGGGATTGCAGCATCCAACGCAGGCACCAAAAACTGGTGGAAGAATCCCCCTCTCCGTTTATGACGGATGAATTAAGGCATAAAATGGGTGAAGCGGCCATTAAAGCTGCGGCCTCCATTAACTATGAAGGCGTGGGTACCATTGAGTTCCTGGTTGATAAGCATCGCAACTTTTATTTCATGGAGATGAACACCCGCATCCAGGTAGAACATTGCGTTACCGAAGAAGTGATCAATTTTGACCTTATTAAAGAGCAAATTAAAATTGCCGCCGGAGAAAAAGTAAGCGGTACAAACTATCTTCCCCAAATGCATGCCATTGAATGCCGCATTAATGCCGAAGACCCTTTTAATGATTTTAGGCCCAGCCCGGGAAAAATTACCGTATTAAACACCCCCGGCGGCCACGGCGTAAGGGTAGATAGCCATGTTTATGCAGGCTATACCATACCCCCTTATTATGATAGTATGATTGGCAAATTAATTGCCATTGCCCGCACCCGTGAAGAAGCCTTGGATACCATGCACAGGGCGTTAAGTGAATACGTTATTGAAGGCATTAAAACCACCATCCCATTTCATCTTCTATTAATGGAAAACGAAGATTTCCGTAACGGTAATTTCACTACCAAGTTTATGGAATCGTTTAAAATGCAACAACCTTAATTCATCAAATTTCCACGGCTGGTCAATACTATTGCCCGCCCATTTGGCCGCCACTTTGCTGGGTGCGTTTGTTTTCTTCTTCTATTGCGCTTTTACGTTTACTGGCGGCCTTTACCTGGCTGTTACCAAAGCGGTAGGTAAAATTCAATTTAAACTGGGTTAATTCACCATGGCCGTTAAACGTGCTATATACACCTGCAAAATCAGAGGTGCCGCCCCATTTCATAGTTTTAAAAATATCCGACACTACAGCCTTAATATTTCCTTTGTTCTTTAAAATATTTTTCTGCATCCCAATATCTACCATCCCCATGGCATTAGATTTAATGGTTCCCTGCCATACCGATGGTGAAATATAAAGGCCAGATAGCTCTGCCGTCCATCCTTTCCCAAACTTGAAACTGTTTTGCATATAGTAAGTAAGTGCAAAAACCTTTAAATCAATATTTCTGTCACCCCCGCCAAAATCGGCCAGGTAATGTGAGTAATTAGAGTTTAATGTTGCAAAAAAACTGTAATTTTTGTACTGGAATGGATAGCTGATGTTGAGCGCAACGATATCCTGCGTAGCTAAATTCTTCTTTGTTAAAAAACCCTTGGTTTTATCGGTAGTACCGGGCACACGGGCAAAAACATCGGTTACATGGCTATAATTTAAAGTGGTGGTTAACCTATACTTAAAAACATTGGTAATGCCAAAACTATTAGTGTATTGCGGCCTTAAATCGGTATTCCCTTTCATATACGAATACTCGTTGAGCCTGAATTCAAAGGGATTCAAATCCTGGTAAGCCGGACGATCAATTCTTCTGCTATATGAAAATGTCCATTGATTCATGGGGTTTTTATTGAACGTTAGAGCAGCACTGGGAAAAAAGCCGGTATAATTTCTATCAAAGGTAGAATCATACTTTTTCCATGCATTCGAATTCCACTGGTACCCGTTGGAGGTTCCCGTAATATTGGTATTTTCTGCCCTTAAACCCAATTGCAGCATAAACCCTTTCTTAAATTGTTTTGCATAATTTACATAAAGGGCATTTATATTTTCTTTATAATCAAACTTGTTGCTTTTGCCGGTATCTAAAACACTTCCATTTGAATAAACATTGTAACTCCTAAAATCGTTATCGGTTTTTACAAAACTGGTTTTCCCACCAAAACCCAGTTTCCCACCCTTAAAATCCTGTTCATAATCAGATTTTATAGTGGCAATATTAATATTCGTTGGCGCTATCATGTTGTAAATAGCACGGCTGGTTTCTAAGGTCCCGGTACCATCATAATAGTAATTGGGCTGAAATTGATCAGATTTAATGTTATAAAATCCATAGTCGGCATCAATACTAAACTCCTTACCCGATGCAGAATACCGGTAATTTAAATTGGCATTTACATCGTTCCTGGGCATTTTATTATCATTGGTGGCTTTTAAAATTTTAACTTGTGCACCTGTTGAAATTAAAGAAAAATACATGGGACCGGAGGTATTGAAACTCAGATCGGAAAAATTTCCATTGACTACGGCGCCGATGGTGCTTTTCTTATTCAAAAAATAGTCTGCACCCGCTTTAAACCCATGCGTGGTGTTTTTCATTCTCATGGTATTGTATTCCGTAAATAAAGTGTCCAATTGTTCCTTAATGCTATTAATTTCCATCCGGTTTGTACCGGTGTTAAAATTATAAGTGCCAAAAACATTTATTTTTTTATTGCGGTGATTTAAGCCAAGCCCGGCATTAAATTTTGGATAAAAGCCCTGGTTATACCCTGCATTAAAATTGCCATTGGTACCAAAAGTTTTATTCTTCTTTAATTTAATGTTGATGATGCCTGCATTACCCGCCGCATCATATTTTGCAGAAGGATTGGTGATGATTTCAATGGATTCCATCTGAGAGCTTTGCAGGCTTTTTAAATAATTAGTTAAATCCGAACCGGATAGCGGGGAAGGTTTTCCATCAATGTAAATACTAACACCGTTTTTTCCGGCAAGGCTAATATTATCGTCTTTATCAATCATTACACCCGGGGATTTGCGTAGTAACTCCAATCCGTCATTGCCGGTGGCATTTATAGTGCCTTCAACATTTAAAATGGTTTTATCTGCCTTAACCTCAATAATGGGCTTTGCCGATGATACCGTAACTCCGGCAAGGCTGGTGGCATCTTTAACCAGTACAATCGGATTTAGGCTCACATCCGACGAGAGTACTTCCAAGGGTACAAAAATGGTTTTATATCCTATATGGCTGGCTTTAATAAAATAATTGCCGGTTGCAATATTTAAGAATTCAAACTGCCCGTCTTTTTTAATACTGGCATATTTTACAATGGATGAATCATTGCTTTTTAACAAAGCAATGGTTGCAGCGGATGCTGCGCCGCCTGCATCTTTTTTAATGGTTCCACTTATTTTTTGTGCATGTGCATTTGTAAAACCTAAGAATAAAAACACAAAAAGTACAGACGATTTCATTGTATTTGTAATTTAAGGGAGCAAAAATAATGGCTGAATAAAAATAGGGTTATAGCAAATATTTAAATGGTATTAATATCTGACGAATGGCTTAAAAAAAAAGAGGTTTCATATAAGTTGAAACCTCCTGTGGGAGTTGACGGGGTCGAACCGCCGACCCTCTGCTTGTAAGGCAGATGCTCTAAACCAACTGAGCTAAACTCCCAATATTTTCCTCCAAAAATATTACTTTTTTCGGGTGGCAAAGATAAGGGGAAAATACATTAGGAAAAATTATTTACAGAAAATAATACCGATAAAATGAGCAAATTTTAGAAGAATACGGCCTATTTTAAGTTGGCTTTGCTATTTTTGATAAACACTTATATAAAATATACAATAATAACGCCTTGTTTTAGTTATTGAAAACAAACTTTCTCATCAAAAAATGAAAATCAGGAATCCCAAAAGCAGGTTTCACCTTAACATAAAAAGAAATTATAAAGTGCTGGATGTTGGAGGCGGACATAACCCTCATCCCCGGGCAAATGTAGTGGTTGATAAATATACCGATACAAATTATCACAGAAGCGGTGATATAAAGGTGCTGAACAATCAAAAATTCATAAATGCCGATGGAGAAACACTCCCTTTTGAAAATCATGAATTTGACTATGTTATTTGCTGCCATGTGTTGGAACATGTGGAGAACCCGGTGCAGTTTTTAAGCGAGTTATTTAGAGTGGGAAAAAAAGGTTACCTGGAAACCCCTTCCCTCCTGGGTGAAGTATTGGCACCCCGTGAATCTCATAAATGGATCTTACACGAGCATCAAAATATTTTATACCTGGTTGATAAGAAAAAACTTGGTTTTGTATCCAACGGTTATTACCTGGGCGACCTGGTTCAGGAATATTTACCCAAAAACAGCATGGGCTTTAAGATTACGGAAAGAACGCACCCCAATCTTATGACTATACGTATTGAATGGGAAAATGATTTTAACTATCAAATTGAACCCGGGGATCCTTCTATCAAACAATATTTTACTACCGGCTGGAAACCGGAATGGGCCGATGATTTTTTTCCAAAACGCAGCATGAAACAGGAACTGAGGGAATCTGCCATTGCCTTTAAGGAAATTTGCCAAAGCGTATTTAAATCTAAAATTCTTAACCGCTAAAATGTGCTTTTCAAAGATTTTATTAAGAAATCTCTGGAGAAATGAATAATTTTGCTGGCAAATAATTAAGCCATCAACAGCACATTTTCATATCAGCCCCTGGAGTCTCCGGCAGAAGATGCAGTGGTATTAACCTGCAATGCACCGTTGTATTCCCTCATCGTTTGGAATGATGATATTAATACGTTTGACTGGGTTATTGAAACCCTGGTAGAAGTATGCCAGCATAGCCCTGTTCAGGCAGAACAGTGCTCTCTGATTATTCATTATAACGGAAAATGTGAAGTAAAAAAGGGTGATTGGGATTTTTTGGAAGCCATGAAAGATGCTATTCTCGAAAGAGAAATTGGCGCTACTATTGAAAAAACATACGCTTAATTTTTCCGTTGTAATTTTAGGGTACTCAACCAGTTTTTGCAATGCCGGATATTTCCATTATTACCATTGGCGACGAATTATTAATAGGGCAGGTTATTGACACCAATAGCGCCTGGATGGCACAGGAACTCAATAAAGAAGGGTTTAATGTGATAAGGCGTGTGGCCATAGCCGATGATAAACAATCCATTCTTACTGCTTTAAGTGAAGAGGTAAAACATGCCGCTATTATATTAATTACCGGTGGCCTTGGGCCTACCTCCGATGATATAACTAAACCTACATTGTGCCAATACTTTAATGGCAGGATGAAGCTGAATGATGAAGCATTGGAAAACGTAAAATATTTATTTGAAAGGGTATTTAAAAAACCGGTCACGCCCATAAATTTAAAACAGGCAGAAGTGCCGGATTGCTGCCGGGTATTACAAAATAAACGGGGCACGGCGCCCGGTATGTTGTTTGAAAAAAATAACGCCGTTTTCATCAGCTTGCCCGGGGTTCCTTACGAGATGCAGGGATTAATGCTTGCTGAAGTGATCCCCTTTCTTAAAGAAAAATTTACAGCCGCTCAAATTATTCATAAAACCTTACTTACCGTTGGCATTGGTGAATCTGCACTTGCCGAAAAAATTAAAGATTTTGAAAGCGCCCTGCCGGAATCTATTAAATTGGCCTATTTGCCTTCCTACGGTATGGTTCGCTTAAGGCTAACAACAAAAGCTGAATTTCATGAAAAAATAAGGCAGGATATGGATTTTGCTTTTGAAGAACTAAAAAAATTAACGGCTGAATATTTGGTAACCTCAAATGACCTTCAAATGCAGGAAGTGGTTGCCGAAATTTTAACCCTCCAAAATAAAACTTTAGCAACCGCCGAAAGTTGTACCGGGGGATATATTGCACACCTGCTAACCTCTATTCCCGGATCTTCAAAATTTTTTAATGGCTCGGTGGTGAGCTACACTAACCAGGCAAAAGAAAAACTGCTGCAGGTACAGAGCAGTACGATTCAACAATTTGGCGCAGTCAGCGAAAATACCGTTAAGGAAATGCTCCCTGGGGCATTAAAACAACTGGATTCAAATTATGCTATTGCCGTATCAGGAATTATGGGCCCGGATGGCGGAACTGACGAAAAACCCGTGGGTACCGTTTGGGTAGCGGTAGGTAATTCACAAAAAATCATCACCCAAAAATTTCATTTTCGTTTCAACAGGCTCCAAAATATTCATTTAACGGCATTAAATGCCCTCAATCTTTTACGTAAATTTCTATTAGAAAACAACTAGTGCCATTTATGCCGAAATCTGTACATTTGTTCATAGAAAAAAATTTTGCAGCTATATGAGTTCTGTAGATTTGGTAATGCCCTAAC
>JRYE01015828.1_pt1 | contig 11940 bp, 12 predicted proteins | sample 235321 | NCBI WGS metagenome assembly JRYE01 (sample SAMN03074214, study PRJNA261473) | activated sludge metagenome | biome: Common Effluent Treatment Plant; feature: Wastewater; material: Activated sludge; isolation source: activated biomass in a lab-scale reactor treating industrial wastewater at... | reverse complement strand
CACCGAATTTAGAAAAGTCGTTGAGCCGATTGTTCGGCATCACGAACTCCCAAAGGTAATATTCACCGGTCGGATCGCCGGTCTTGGAGAGTGCGATGAGTTGGCGGAACGGAGGGAAATTGTTGCAGTATTGCGAGATCAGCCAGCGGTCGGCAAGCTGATCGTACTGCACGATCGCGAGCCCGTCGTTCCTTAGCGAACACGGCGTATTCAAGGTAGCAAAAAGATCGCTGATCTTGAAAGGCGGCGTCAGCGGCGTGCCTGCCTTGTCGAAAACGCGCAGCAGCTATTTGACCGCCTGCACGTAGTGCCTCGGTCCGNNGTCGTAGTTCGAAAGGCCGTCAAAGGAAAGGAGCGGCGAGGGCATCGGCGTATCGAGCACGGCCGCGGGCCGACTCGTAGTCGATCTTTGAGCGGCAGGCTGTTTCGGTGAAGGGGCTCCCGCCTCGCGGATCCCAGGTTTTTCCGGCCGCGGAACATTCCTCGCTGCAAAATTCCTCACCGGTCCCGAAGAAGCATGAGCAACAGCCGTCCCAACAATAGGCTCTGACACCGAAATACGCGCCTTTCCGGCATCAACACGCAAGTCGGGCGACCACCACGCCCCGAACGCAACAAGAGCGAAGAGAGAAATTGCCGTGCTCGTCTTTGCTGCTTTCTTCATCTTAAGGTTCGCTTAGGATCACAATTTCGGCCTGTCGCTTCCTGTCATCAAGAAAACTCTCGATCCTCGCCGCGACCTTGTCCTCAACGAGCAAATTGTGGATCGAGGCCCGTTGGGATTCGAGTGTCGGGATCACAACACCGGGCTGACGCCGGCGAAATTCAGGCACGTACGTCTCGTTGTAGTATTTCTGCACTTCGTCGGCGTTCACAATGACGAACGAACGAAATCGGAAATCGATAAAGTTGTTGATCGCGACGCGTTTTGTGATTAGATCGACAAAATCGTCGTCTCTGACGGACGAAAAGCCCACGGAACGCAACCGCTCTTCGAAAACGGCGGTGGACGGGAATCTCGAAAGGATTGCCTTTATCTCGGCCTGTATCTCTTCGTCGGTCGGCTTTGTGCGAGGCAGCCTAAGTGCTTCTAACGCAAAGAGTTGCTGGTTGATCAGCGAATCAAGTGCGGAATTCAGGTCTTCTCGTGACGGTGCCGTGAGCGACGACTTAGGCTGCAAGGCGAGCTGCCACAGGATCTCGGAATAGAGTATGACCTCGGTCCTTACGCCATCCGAGACGGTCGCAACTGTTTTATCCACAACAATTTGGCCGCTAGCTCCGCCAAAAGCCGCCAGTATGAGCACAAGTGGGGCCGCGCATTCGAGAACTGACCGATAAACCGCTTTGAAATAGGTCATTTGACCTATATTTTCGGCTGAAAACCCGTAAGTGTCAACGGAAATCCGGCTCGCGTAAAATGGTTGACAAAACGGTTTAAATCTCTTTTAATAGAAAGGTGCTGATTCTTTGGCGGTTCCGCCATAATAAGCACGATTCAACTTGGAATTCCGCTGACGTTTCCCCGCCAGCCGCCCGACTTTACAAATGCTTGCAGCTCAACGGCCGAAGAAAACTTCGAAGCCGGCGAATCCAACACTATCCGCGGAGGAAGCGGGCGACCTGCGATTTATCGCAGATCTTAGCCGCAGCCTTCTGCTTACGGTGCACCCGAAGAAGGTCGCTTCTCGTGTGGTCGAGGCGATCTGCGAAACAGGTGCGTCCGGATGTGTGTTTGCAGCGGAGTTGCCCAATATTGGCTTGATCGCGTGCTCCTCGGACAACTCGACCTCGCTTGAACGCCGCCGATTCGAAAGCTGGCTGTCCCTGCTGCCGCCCCAGGTCGGGTATGCAGAGAAGCGGCCGTCCGAGTTTATGCTCTCGGGTGTATCTGCTGAGATCGAATACGTTTCGCCGCTTCGGATCGAAGGTGAGATACGCGGCGCGATCGTCACGGCCTTTGCNNGAGCGTATCGAACTGCAGACGCTCGATGACGACGGCGGAATGCGGCATTGGATGGTTAGCAAGGTCCCGATGCGCAATGCCGAATCCGGCGAGATCACACACGTAATTACGGTCGGCGAGGACATTACGGTTCGCGTTGACGCGATGAACGCGATCAGCCGTGCGGAAAAGTTGGCCGCGGTCGGCCGCCTTGCCGCCGGCGTCGTTCACGAGATAAACAACCCGCTCGCGACCGTCGCAGCCTGTGCGGAATCGCTCGAACAGCGGGTCGCGGACGGCGACTTCGGTTACGGCCCGGCGACCGACGACCTCAGCGAGTATCTTGGCTTGATCAAAAGCGAGACTTTCCGCTGCAAGACGATCACGACCGGATTGCTTGATTTCAGCCGAGTACGGACGGGCGAACGAGAGGATATGGACGTTGCGGATGTTGTCCGCTCGGCCGCTAAACTGATCTCGCATCAGAAACGCGGCCACTCGATCGAGATATCCGTCGATGCGCACGAACCGATCGACAAGATCAGAGGCGACGGAGGCCAAATTCAGCAAGCCGTTATCGCCCTTGCCACGAACGCCATCGACGCTATGCCGAATGGCGGCAAACTAGAGTTCTATGTGCGTCAAGACCCCCGGCGCATCATCATAGAAGTTTCCGATACGGGTATCGGAATTCCAACCGAAGACCTTCCACGGATATTCGAGCCTTTCTTTACGACCAAAGAGGTCGGCAAAGGGACAGGTCTCGGCCTCGCAGTCTGTTATGGAATCGTTTCAGAACACTCGGGCCGCATCAGCGTCCGATCATCCCCGGGTAAAGGCACTACCTTTACTATCAGCCTGCCCCTTCAGGCTCCCATAACAAATGTCCAAACTACTAGTCGTTGACGACGAAAAGAATTTACGCCTTGTCGTACAAAAAGAGATGACCCGGCAGGGCCACGAGGTCGAGGTCGCCGAGGACGGCGAAGCTGCATGGTCTCTTATAGAAGAGGAGGACTTTGACGTCGTTCTTTGCGACATCAATATGCCTCACCTTGACGGGGTCAGTCTTTTACGCAGGACGCGAGAGCTTTGTCAGTATCCGCCGGAGGTAATAATGCTCACCGGACAGGCAACGGTCGAAACCGCCATCGAGGCAATGAAGCTCGGCGCGTATGACTATCTGACAAAGCCTTACCGCATCGCCGAACTGGGCGCGCTTGTCGAGGCCGCCGCCGAAAAACAGCAGCTGAAACTCGACAATCAACGCCTTCGGGCGCAGATCGCACGATCGAACCGATCGCTGCCGGAGATCGTCGCGGACTCGCCGCAGATGAAGGAGTCGCTCCGGCTCGTGCAAAGGGTCGCGCCGNNCATCGCCATCAACACCGCCGCAATCCCGCGCGACCTGCTCGAATCCGAACTTTTCGGCCACGAGCGCGGCGCCTTCTCCGGCGCCAGGGCGCGAAAGCTTGGGCTGTTCGAACTTGCCGACGGCGGTACGCTTTTCCTCGACGAAATAATGGAGATGCCGATACCACTTCAATCTAAACTGCTGAGGGCTCTTGAAACAAGGTCATTCTTCCGCGTCGGCGGCGTGAAGAAAGTGTCCGTCAACGTTCGGCTGCTTGCCGCGACGAATCGCGATAAAGGTGACGCCATCGCGGACGGATCGTTCCGCGCTGATCTGATGTACAGGATCAACAGCTTCGAGATAAACATCGCTCCGCTTCGCGAACGCCGCGAAGACATCGAGCCGCTTTCGCGCTATTTGCTTGGAAAACTCGCCGGCCCAAATGCACCGCGTCTTAGCGATGCGGCCGTCGATGCACTACATTCGTTCGATTGGTCCGGCAACGTGCGGCAGCTTCGCAATTGCCTCGAACGAGCCGTTCTTCTTGCAGATAACGGCATCATCACGCCGCGGGAATTGCCGCCGGAGATCGCATTCCGCGATTCGCGGCCGGCCGTCTCCGTCAGCTATCAGCCGCCGCGTGCGAACGGTGCGTCAACATTCCAGAACGCGGTTCCGACGAACCTTCGCGATGTCGAACGTCAGCAGATCATCGGCGCACTCGAAAAGACGGGCTGGCATCGCGGCAAGACCGCCGAGCTGCTCGGCATCTCGCCCTCGACACTCTACCGCCGCCTTCGCGAGTATGGCCTCGAGTCAAGATAGTTGATTATTAGGAAGCATTTACGACTCAACGACGTTCTTTAGCGCGTCAACAAGCGGATCCGTTGAATTGATCGTGTAATAGACTCTCTTCCCGTCCTTTACACGCTCTACGAGATCGGCGTTCAGCAGGACTTTGAGATGTTGGGAGGCGAGCGGTTCGGAAATGCCGACGGCGGCAGCGATCTGGCTCACGATCACGTTGTCGTGTTTGAGCAACGCTCGAAAGATCAGACATCTATTCGGTTCGCCAAGTGCATCGAACGCCGCCGCCATCCGGCGAACGTCCATGCCCTTGACGTATTTTTCGAGCTTTTTGTGCTCTTTCGGTGTAAGCATCAAACAGCTTCGTAGCCCGGGAAATAATCGAACTTCGAGTGAGCTTCGTCGATCCCCATTCCCTCAAGCTTCGTCTTAAATGCCTCGACCATCGGTTCCGGGCCGGACACAAAATATATCGGATCATTCAGCTTTGCACCGGCGGATCTCAACGCAGCCTCATCGATATAATGATCGCCGATGAAATATGTGATCTTAAAACCCGGATGCTGGCGGCTGAAGGCCTCAAGCTCGCTCTTAAATGGAATCGAGGCTTCATCGCGGTTCGCATAGAGGAGTTCCGCACGGATCTCCTTTCCGTCGTGCGCTAACTGCTTGAGGATCGAAAGGAACGGCGTAATACCGATGCCGCCGACCACGAAGACGTAGTCCCTCGTAAGCTCGTCGACCGTAAAATCACCTTCCGGAATGTCGGCCTCGATGGTGTCGCCTGGCTTCATCGCCATCAACGTCTGTTTGAATGAGCTGCTGTATTCGCTGTTGATGCGCGTCGTGATCCGAATATCACCCTCGTGCGGCGCGCTTGAGATCGTAAACCAACGCTCATCACCGCGTTGGTCGGCATCCTTATGCGGCAGTGTGTAATGGATAAATTGACCGGGCAGCCACTCTAGCGGTTCCGAGGACGTGAATACGAACGTCATTACGTCGCCTTCGGCCGGCGTCTTCTCTTTGAATGTCAGTTGCATACCTAAACACCTATTTAACTATTAAAGGATAGCTCTTAGATGCTCGTGCTGTCAACATCCGATCTCGTTCGCACTATTTTTGACTACGAATAGATATCGGCGTTCACTGTTGGGCAGTAAGATCTCGCGAAAGGCACGCCCTTCAGCGATAAGAACTTCCCTAAGAGACGGGCCGCCGANNAGGTTACGATGTCACCCGGCACACGGCCGGCTTCACTGAACTGCTTATTGATAACGGTAACGCGGTCAGCAATACCGAGTTCGATCGCTGCGTCCGACAGGAACTTTGCCTTCTTCTCTTTTGATTCAATTAGCGTTGCTGTAAGATCAGGCCTCACGATCAGGCACGGGAGCGATGGAAATCCGCCGCCCGGGCCAACGTCAATGAAGCTCGCATTCGTCGGTAGAAACTCGAGCAGCGCAAGCGACTCAAGTATGTGCCGCTCGATAAACTCCTCCATCGAGACAGGCCCAGTTAAATGCAGCAGCGCGTTTGCCGAATGAACTAACTCATAATGTGCAAAAAGCCGCGACGCGCTCGCGTCTTCGATCATTACGCCGAAGAGCTGTTTCTTGTCCTCAAGGACCTGTTTGAACTCGTTCTTGATATCAATAATCCTGTCGAACCGACCGAACGTAAGCGTTGCACCAAAGTCCTTACGCATCAGCGGTTATTGAACGACGGGCAGCACGACGGAGCTGGCGTTCGCGCCGCCGAACCAGATCGCCTGCGTTGCCTTTTTATAATCGCCTTTCTTTGCGTACATAATGTTATCAACATAGGTCTGTGGATTTAGGTCGTACAACGGGAACAACGTCGATTGCACCTGCACCATGATCTTATGCCCGGGAAGAAAAACGTGGTCAACGCTAGGCAACGCCCACGAATAATGTTCGATCTTGCCCGGCGTGAGAGCGGTCGGCTGTGCAAAACTCTTCAGATAGCGGCCGCGAAAGATCTCGATACCGATCGGCAGTTCGAAGCCCGCCATTGACGGTTTGCCGCCCTGCGAAGCCGGTTCCGGTACATCATTCGGATAGACGTCGATAAGTTTGACCACCCAGTCGCTGTCCGTNNCCAGACTGCAACATCGGGGCGGCTGGTGGCGAAGCGCTGATCGTGCACCAGCCACGGTTTCCATTGCATAGGGTCGCCCATATTTATCGGACGTGGAATGAACGGCACAGGCTTGGCAGGGTCACTGACGTATTCCTCGCTACCGGACGCGTTCGGTTTCTCGAAGGTTGCTTTACCGTCCCCGGCCAGATAGATCGGTTTCGCAGTCCCTCGGGGCCAGCGATCTGACACCTCCCAATGGTTTACACCGGTCGCATACGTAAGCACCGGAGGTGTTTTCGGGTCAGGACCGCCATTTAGCCAGTGATCGAAGAAAGGTTTGGCGTACTTAACGCGCCATTCGAGAGCCGTGTCGCCAGTGAAAATAAGCGAACCGAGATCATAGCCCGTGTGGTTAAAACCGGAGTGGCGCCAAGGGCCTATTACGAACGACACGCGATCGTTGTTCTTGTCCTTCGGCTCCAGCGCCCGATATACCGCTGGGGCACCGTAACTGTCTTCCTGATCCCACTGCCCTACGACCAGCATTGTCGGCACAGTATGCGGCCGGTCCGCAAGCCATTTATCGACGGCTTGTAACGACCAGAAATCCGTGTAGGCCGGATTTTCGAGGAACTTTCGAATGCCCGGAACGTGCTCGGCACCGACCGATTTCACAAAGTCCGCCATTGAACCCGCTTCAAGATAACGCGAATAGTCGTCGCCGCCGCCGAGCGGCAGTTCGCCGCCGCCATTACCCTTATTGAATCCCAGGCTAAGGGGATAGCCGAGCGAACTCACGCGAAAAGCACCGTTGTGAAACCAATCGTCGCCTTTCCAGCCATCGACCATCGGACTCTGGGCGATCACGGCCTTCAACGCGGGATGCGGATCGATCAATGTCATCAATGCGGTAAAGCCTAAGTAGCTCGAACCGATCACTCCGACGTTGCCATTTGCCTCGGGAGTGTTCTTGACGAGCCAATCTATCGTATCGTAGGCATCGGTCGATTCGTCGATGCCGGTCTTGTTCAGCGGACCGACGACCGGTCGGTTTAGTATCCATTCGCCCTCGGATCTGTACATACCGCGAATGTCCTGATACACGCGGATGTATCCATCATTGACGAACTCGGCATCCATTACCTCTAGGACATCAACAAGCCGCTGGCTATTCACGCGGCCCGTCGAAGCGCTGGCATTGTAAGGCGTGCGCGAAAGCAGGATCGGCGCTTTGGTCACACCCTTCTTCATCATCACGACCGTAAAGAGTTTCACACCGTCCCGCATTGGTATCATGACCTCGCGCCGAACATAGTCCGCCGACGGAAAGATCTGATCGTACTTTGTAACGACGTCGGGTGTCATCGGCGTTACACGCGTTNNCAGCAAGGATCAGAGAGAAGCAGCGAGCGAACGACTTTTTCATGGCGCTAGCTTATATGATGCGCACAGCACGTGCAATCACGTTCCGCGGTCCGTCAACACGGAATTGGATGTCTTCGGTGGCGATCTTGCAGTCTGGCCTCGGCCCGTCACGGATGAAGAAAGAAGGCCGCCATGTAATGGTATATTGAAGAGAATGAGCGGGAAGGTTCTTACAACGTTATTTCGCTATCTTGTATTGCGGGAATTCCTTGAAAGGCTTTTAAAATTGTTCTTTTCATTTATTCCTTTACTACTTCTCTACATTGAGCATAAAGCTTTCCAATGAGACCCTGCAACGATCAAGCACTTGTCGGTGCCGGCGCATAACGCCTCAGACATTGTCGAAGCTGCCAAACTCGGTCGCTTCTGCTTCAAAGATTGCTTCGCAGTCTGGAGATAAACCCCGCTGCTCATAGCTGCTTATTTAGATCAGTTTTTCTTTTGCTCAAACAGCCAGTCACGCACGGTTTTCAGTTTGTAGGCATAGTCGAATGAATACATGTGTTCAGGGGCGCCTTGTTGCGTGGAGCCTTCGGGGACGACGGTTCCTTTTGTAAACTGCACAAAGTTGATCTTGTGTCCCTGCTTTATCAGATCCTCGACCTTTTGTTCCTGTTCGGCCTGCGGCAGTTTGGCGGAGAACTCGGTCGCACCGTATTTTATGCCTTTTTCGGTGAGCATACTCCCGACCTGCTGCATTCCGCTTGACGCTTTTTCGTCTCCGGCCGAAACGATGTAGAAGAATGTTGCGTTGGCCAACGGCTGCAATTTACTGATGTCCCATTGGCTCCCGACAAAGACCGAGGCGGCAAACAGGTCGGGATGCGTCGCATTAAAATGGAACGAGATCATACCGCCCATTGATTGGCCCGTTGTGTAGAGCCTGCTTTTATCGATGCTGTACCTTGCCACGACATCGTTCAGCAAACGATAGGCGATATCCACTTCTTCGCTTGTTTCCCATTTATCGTTGACCGCCCAGTCGGGTCCGGCAAAAGACGGGACCAAAACAAAACTCGGGTTTTCCGCCTGGCTTTCATCGGTCGCCCAAATGATGCCGCCGTATCCTTGCTTTAGCGGTGCTGCGGCGCCTTTCCCAACCGTACTTGCATCCGCGATAAATTGAACTAAAGGATAACTTTTGTTCTTGTCATAATCCTTTGGAATAAATAAGTTGTATATCATCGTGCGACCGGTGACGCTATCCTTAAATTCAAACGTCTGAAATTTAGGAGCGATCGCTTCCCTCATCTTTAGCAGCTCTGTGTCATACGCTTTGTCCGCGCCGCCATACGAATCGTCCCAAACGGCCGGTAGCACCGAAGCAACGTTTTTGTTCGTGCTGTTATTCGATGTGTTTCCCGACTGACAAGAGATCATCGCCGTCAACATTACGCTTAGCACCAATACTTTTTTCATTCCGATCATTTACTCCTTTCCTGTATTTCTATCTCGAGCCTAAGGCTTTCCAAAAAGGATCTGCATAGTTCAGGGACTCGTCCGTGCCGGCGCTCAGACACTGTCGAAGCTGCCAAACTCGCTAGCTTCTACGTCAAAGATTGTTTCGCAGATCGGCGATGTGTTGTCGAGGAGGTGAGCCGAAGTGTTTTTTGTATTCGCGGTTGAAATAGGAAGGGTCATCGTATCCCACTCGCACGCCGGCGCTGGCAGCGTCAAGGTCCTCACCCAGCATCAGTCGACGGGCCTCCTGCAGGCGCAGCTGTTTTTGGAATTGGATAGGACTCATCGAGGTAACACTCTTGAACTGATGATGAAAGCCGGAAACGCTCATGCCCAGCCGACGGGCGATGTCTTCTATGTTCAGCGGCTGACTGATATTTTCTCGAACTTCTTTGATTGCCCTTGAGATCCGTCGCGAATGATCTTGTTCCGCCGCCAGGTGGCGCAGTCGGGCTCCTTGGCCTTCGAGCAGCAAGCGAAAGATTATCTCTTTGACGACCANNAGATAAACCCGAAGACCGAGGTACGGTCGATCCTTTGACGCCTCGACGATTCGGCCGAGGGCAGGTAAACCTACAGTCGTGATCAGATAGTGGCCCGGGTCATAACGCAGGACTTCGTCACCGATCTGAATCTCCTTACTGCCTTGAGCGATCACGCAAAAGGCAGGCTCCATCACCGAGAAGACTGTTTTGTCGGCAATTGAGGAGCGAAAGAGTACAAGTCCAGGCAAGGCCTCGACATAGCCGTCCTGCGGAAGCGCCCGAGATATCCGTTCGACAAGTTCTTGCTTGCTGAGCGGGGCGCTTTGTTTTTCAAATGTCACCGCTTGACTGTCCATGAACACAACTTAGCCCGTCGTGGGGGCCGCAATCAAGACCTTTTTCAGGATTTTGCAGTATAGTCCAATATTCTTCGAGAATCCTCATAGTCACGGTAATCGAATTCTAAGATTCGACCGTTCCTGAAGCGGTGCTGTATTGCGGCGGGAGTGTAGTTCGAAGGTTCGCGATATCGTGCTGCGGCGGAGCCCCGAAAAGCCTTTTGTAGTCCCGGCTGAAATACGACGGGTCCTCGTAGCCGACACTGAAGCCGGCCGTTGCTGCATCCATATCTTCGACGAGCATCACGCGACGAGCTTCCTGAAGCCGCATCTGCTTTTGGAATTGCAAGGGACTCAATGAGGTGACCGATTTGAAGTGATGGTGGAATCCGGAAACGCTCATTCCGAACTCACGAGCAATTGCCTCTATCTTCAGCGGCTCTCTAAAACGCGCCCGCAGATACCCAACGGCCTCTGATATACGATGGCTCTCCCCCACAGAAGTGATCATATGACCCAGACGTGATGCCTGGCCGTTCGCAAGAAGTCGATATATGATCTCGCGCGTTACAAGCGGCGCAAGAAGTCTTTGCTCATCCGGAGAGTCGGCCAGCCGCACCAGCCTAACCACTGCGTCCAGCAAATCGGCGTCGCTCGCTTGGACATCGATCGCCTTCACATTCGCCTCGCTTTTAGACGGATCGGGGACCGACTCCAGCAAGACCGCAGCAACTACGGCCGGATCAAGATTCAGCCGAATCCCAAAATAAGGCTCGTCCTCTGACGCTTTGTCCACGTGGAAAACCACCGGCAGGTCGACGGTGAAGACAAGATAATGGCCTGGATCGTAGTTGTAAACCTCATTGCCCAGGAGTGCGCGTTTGCTGCCCTGGACGACAAAGCATAGACAAGGTTGGTATATGGGCTGGGTGGATTCTGTAGGCTTCGTCAGTCGGGAAAGAAAGAACCCCGGCNNACGACATCCGAGCGAGAAGCTCTTCGTTTCGATCTTGTATTTTCAGTCTCTCGATCTTTCCGTTCATTCCACCATCTGAGTCTCCATTCTAGACCTTCTGTTGCACAAAGCAACCAGACCGATTGATCCATTTTGCAGAATTGTTCAAGGATTCGACACTTTTGTCATACCTGATATCAAGCGGGAGTCCATAGAATCAAAGTCACACGAAAGACTGGCGAAGAAGGAAATCTGAAAGATCGGTAAAGAGGAGTTTCAGAAATGAGCAATCAAGGAATTAACGAATCTGAATCAAGGGAAAGTGGCGTAAGCCGCCGTAATTTTATCGGCAAGACGATGCTTGCGGGTGCGGGCATCGCGGCGAGTTCGATGATTTTGGGAACGATGCAAAATCAGGCGGACGCTCAAACAAAAAGTTCTAAACCAATAAATGCGGCGAACAAAGATTTTCGTAAACTTGGCTCGCTGGAAGTTTCGCCGATCGGGTTGGGTTGTATGAGTATGGTCGCGGGTTTTTATAATCCTGCTCCGCCGAAATCGGAGATGATCCGGCAGATTCGCACGGCGGTTGAACGCGGCGTAACATTTTTCGATACGGCGGAAGTTTATGGACCGTTCGCCAGCGAGGAGGTTGTCGGCGAAGCTCTCGAACCGTTCAAGGGCAAGGTCGTCATTGCTTCCAAGTTCGGCTTCAATTTTGAAAACGGCAGAACGATCGGCAGAAACAGCCGTCCCGAAAACATCAGAAGAGCCGTCGAAGGTTCGCTCAAACGGCTCAGAATCGAAGCTGTCGATCTCTATTACCAACACCGCGCCGATCCGAACGTGCCGATCGAAGACGTAGCGGGAACGGTCAAGGAATTGATCCAAGCCGGAAAGATCAAACATTTCGGGCTTTCGGAAATGAGTCCTGAAACGATTCGCAAGGCTCACGCAGTTCAAAAAGTATCGGCGGTGCAGTCGGAGTATTCTTTGCTTGAACGGGTGTTGGAAAACGGCGTGATCCCGGTCTGTGAAGAACTCGGCATGGGCTTCGTGCCGTGGGG
>JRYE01002040.1_pt1 | contig 12007 bp, 6 predicted proteins | sample 235321 | NCBI WGS metagenome assembly JRYE01 (sample SAMN03074214, study PRJNA261473) | activated sludge metagenome | biome: Common Effluent Treatment Plant; feature: Wastewater; material: Activated sludge; isolation source: activated biomass in a lab-scale reactor treating industrial wastewater at... | reverse complement strand
GGCGAGGCCGCGCTTCTCGCGAACCTCCTCCATGAGCCGCGAGGCGAACCCGCCGCCGCCGACGAGTTGGTTCAGCACGAAGGCGGTCATGAAATCGGGGTCCTTGCGCGGCATGGCCGGCAACCCGAACACCGCAACCGACTGCGGCACGTCCATCGCGATCCACTTCTCCGTGCCCTTGGCGGGCGCGGTCCTCGGGACCGGAGCAAGATCGGCCGTCTCGGGGAGATCGCCGAACACCTCGTCGAGCAGCTTGCCGAGCTCCTCGGCCGAGATATCGCCGACGGCCACCACCTTGAGATTCGAGCGGGCGAAATTGCGCTTGCGATAGGCTTCGAGATCGTCGCGCGTCACGCTTTTGATGGTCTCAGCGGTGCCCTGCGCGGGACGCCCGTATGCGTGCCCCGCGAAGGCCACGGCGTACCATTCCTTGCCGGCGACCTTCTGGGGGTCGCGGTCGGCATAGACGAGGTTGGCGAGAAGCTGGCCTCGGATACGCTCCACGGCATCGGGGTCGAAGCGCGGCTTGGTCAGCGCGAGCTTCAAGAGCTTCACCGATTCGGCGCGGTTCTCGGTCAGCGTCTCGAAGTTGCCGTAGAACGCATCGCGGCTGTCCTCGTAGCGCATGCGCATGGCGAGGCTTTCCATCTGCTCCTGGAAGTCGCTCGAGGTGATGTCACCGGCGCCCTCGTCGAGCATGGCGGAGAGAAAGTTCGCGACGCCCTCCTTGCCGGCCGGATCCTGGGCGTTGCCGCCCTCGAACGAGAACCTGAGGGCCAGGAGCGGATTCTCGTGGGCTTCGACGAGCCACGCTTTGATGCCGCCGGGGCTGGTGATTTCCTGGATGTTCATGGCGTGAGCGGGCCTGGCAAAGGTGAGGAGAAGTGCGAGCACGAGGACGGTGAGCGACACCCGGATGTCGAAACGGGCTGCGCACGCGATCGCGCGAGGAAGCATATGCATGGAGCGGTCCTCGAGATGGCCTATGAACGGCTCTTCGGCGCCGGCTGCTCGGCGTGCACCTTGTCCTCGGACGGCTCGAGGTAGCCGGTGACGGAGCGTTTGAGATCGAGATAGGTGCCCGCCACGCGCTTGATGTCGTCCACGGTCACCTTACGCAGCGCGTCCGGCCAGCCTTCGATCTGCGCCACCGTGCGGCCGAGCGCGAGGCCCCAGCCGTAGCGGCGGGCGAGCGAGGCCTGGTCGTCGTTCTCGTAGATATAGTCGGCAATATAGCTCGCGCGGGCCCGCTTCAGCTCGGCCTCGGTCACGCCGTTCCGGCGCACCTCATCGAGCACGTTGTCGATGGCCGCTTCGATTTTGGGAAGGAGCTCGGCGCCATCGGCGGAGACGGCGTAGAGGCTGATATTGCCATAGTCGAGACCGGAGCCCGAATAGACGCCTCCGGCCGACGAGGCGATCTTGTCCTCGACCACGAGGCGCTTGTAGATGCGGCTCGTCGCCCCCTCGCCGACGATCTTCATCAGGAGGTCGAGCGCCTCCGCCTCGCCCGGCTCGGCCGTCATGTAGCTCGGCGCGACGTAGTCGCGGTGGAACGACGCGTTGCCGGCGCGCGGATCGGAATACTCGACGCGACGCGCGGCGCGCTGCGGCGGGTCCTTCGGTCGCTCGCGCACGGCGCCGACGGCCGGGTTGGCGGGGATCCGGCCGTAGGTCTTCTCGGCGAGCGCGCGGACCTCCTCGGCCGTGACGTCGCCGGCGACGACGAGCACGGCGTTGTTGGGGGCGTAGTAGTGCTTGTAGAAGCTCAACGCGTCCTCGGGCGACAGCTTCGCCATCTCGTGCTCCCAGCCGATGACCGGGATGCCATAGGGGTGCGAATAGTAGAGCGCCGCGTTCATCTGCTCGTCCATGATCGCAGCCGGATTGTTCTCGATGCGCGAGCGGCGCTCCTCGAGGATGACATCGCGCTCGGTCAGCACCTCTTTCTCGGTCAGGCGGAGGTTGACCATGCGATCGGCCTCCATCTCCATCATGGTGCCGAGCTTGTCCTTGGAGACGCGCTGAAAATATGCCGTGACGTCGTGGCCGGTGAAGGCGTTGTCCTGGCCGCCGAGGCGGGCCACGATCTTGGAGAACTCGCCGAGCGGGATCTTGTCGGTCGACTTGAACATCAGGTGCTCGAGGAAGTGGGCGATGCCGGATACGCCCTTGGGCTCGTCCGCGGCGCCGACCTTGTACCAGACCATGTGCGTGACGACGGGCGCGCGGTGATCGGGGATCACGACGACCTGAAGCCCGTTGTCGAGCTTGAACTCCTCGGTGCGGGGCTGGGCGTGAAGCTCGTTCGGGGCGATGGCAAGCATGATGAGGGCAATCCAGATGGAAAGGCGCAGCGCGCCCGGAAATTGCATCATTTGATCCTCGGTGGCGAGAGATCGCACCCCCTCCGGCTTACGTCGGCCCGAGGGGCGGTGGGACTGAGGAGATCTCGACATTCGGGGCGCCATTGTCAAATGACAAGGCGTTCATGTCATCGTGCGCGGCCGGCCGGACAGCCTGCACAACGCGTTGCGGATGCTTGAAAATAATCCATGCCGCGGACGATCGGCGGGCGAGCGCCGGTGGGCGGACGCTACTCGTCGTCGGCGTCTGCGCTCTCGCCGCCCGTCCACTGCTTGATGGCGGACATGACGGATCCGCGGCACGGCCCGAGCGGACCGGCGGCGAGATCGGCGTTGTCGTCGCCGCGCGCCTTGGCGAGCTCGTAGTTTTCCTTGCAGTACGCCGCCTGCTGGCGCTCGAGCTCGGCCTGCGACGTTTTGGCCATGGCGTCGGGATCCTGAAGCGCGGCCACGTCGGCCGCCTGGGCTTCGGCCGGCAGGCCCGGCTCGGGAACGCGCTCGGGATTGGGCGGCATGACCAGCGGTGCGCGGGCCGCCAGCTTGGGCTCAACGGACTTGCTCTTGGCGTTGATGCCCATGGCGTCGAAAATCTTGCCGTTGAACTCGACGTCGTCGGCGGCGCAGCCGGCCAGAGCGAGCGCGCACGCAGCCGCCGTCGCCTGCGCGAGACGCAAGCCGAACCGGCTGATCGAGCTCTTGGCCATCCTCAAGGTGCCCGCCTCTTTTTTCGATAAAGCCCCGAGCTTTAGGGGGTACGGCCTACCCCGGCTTTGCGGCGTCATTGCGACTCGCCCTGACCGAGTCGTACAGGAGGGCCGCCACACCGGCAACGATGGCCACATCTGCGATGTTGAAAACGTACCAGTAGAACCCGAAGGCGTGGAACGAGAAAAAGTCGGCGACACCGCCGATCAAAAGCCGGTCGAGGCCGTTGCCGAGCGCCCCGCCGATGATCAGGCCGAGCGCCCAGGCCATCAGCCGGCCCGTCCCCGCGGCCGCCAGCCACGCCCACAGGGCGGCCGAGACCAGCACCGAGAACAAGGCGAGAACCATCTGCCAAGCGTAGCTCGACTGGTCCAGCAGCGAGTAGCTGATGCCGGTGTTCTTGACGAAGACCAGATCGAAAAACGGGGTGACGACGACCCGGCCCTTCTCCTCGATCCGGTAGACCAGCAGCATCCACCACTTATGCGCCTGGTCGATGACAAGGATCGCGAGGGCGACCTTGAGGGCAAGCCGCGAGTAGGGTCCCCACAGCCAGCGGCGGAATCCGCTTTCTCCTCTGCTCGCGCTCATGCAGACGCCCGCGAGTCGAATTCCCGCACGGCGGCGGCGTCGCGCGCCGACAGGTCGGGATAGTCCGGATCGGACCCCACGTCATCGGTGATGCGCCAGGAGCGGGCACACTTGCGTCCCTCCGCCCGGTGCACCAGGACGCCGACGCCGGGCACGTCGGGGAGCGTGAAGGCGTCGTTCGGCGGCACCTTGCGCACGAGGCTCGCGGCGCTGGTGATGGCGATCTCGGCGAGGTCGACGTCCTGGATGGCTTCGAGGGTGGCGGCGTCGGTGACGAAGATCTCGGGCGCCGCCTCGAGGCTCGAGCCGATCCGCTTGGCGGCGCGCTCGATCTCGAGCGCACCGGTGACGACGCGGCGGAGGGCGCGCACGCGCTCCCACTTCTCCGCAAGGGCCTCGTCGCGCCACGCCGCGGGCACCTCGGGGAACGTCGAGAGATGCACGCTCCGCTCCGCGCCGTAGCGATACCCCCACGCCTCTTCGGCCGTGAACGAGAGGACCGGCGCCAGCCACGATGCGACACAGCCGAAGATCTGGTCGATCACCGTCAGCGCCGCGCGGCGCTTCAGGCTCGAATAGGCTTCGCAGTAGAGCGCGTCCTTGCGGATGTCGAAGTAGAACGAGGAGAGGTCGGTGTTCATGAACGGCGACAGTGCCGCGATCACGCCGCGGAAGTCGTAGGCGGCATAGGCAGCACGGATCTCGGCGTCGAGCTCGGAGAGCCGGTGCAGGATGAGGCGCTCCAGCTCCGGCAGCTCGGCGCGCGGCACCGCGAGCTCGGGCGAATAGTAGTGCAGCGCGCCCAGCATCCAGCGCAGCGTGTTCCTGAGCTTGCGGTAGGCTTCGGCGGCGGACTGCACGATGGCGGGGCCGAAGCGGATGTCGTTCGTGATGTCGGCGGAGGCGACCCAGAGGCGCAGGATGTCGGCGCCGGAGGTCTTCATCACCTCCTGCGGCGAGAGCACGTTGCCCTTCGACTTCGACATCTTCTCATCCCCCTTCTCGTCGAGGATGAAGCCGTGCGTCAGCACCACGTCGTAGGGCGCGCGGCCGCGCGTGCCGCAGCTCTCGAGCAGCGAGGATTGGAACCAGCCGCGGTGCTGGTCCGAGCCTTCGAGGTACATGACTTTATCGGGGCCGCCGTCGTGAACGCGCCTGATGCCGGCAAGGCCGGGGAACGCCACGGGATCCTCCAGCGTGAAGGCGTGCGTCGAGCCTGAATCGAACCACACGTCGAGCACGTCGCGCACCTGCTCCCAGTCGGCGGGATCGTATTTGGGCGCGAGGAAGCGCGCGGCGGCGCCTTCGGCGAACCAGGCGTCCGCGCCTTCCGTCTCGAAGGCATTGGCGATGGCGGCGTTGACCGCCTCGTCACGCAGGATGTCGCCTTCCTTGAAACCGTTGCGATCGCGCTTCGAGACGAACACCGTGATCGGCACGCCCCAGGCGCGCTGGCGCGAGACGACCCAGTCGGGGCGGTTGGCGATCATGCCGGTGATGCGGTTCTCGCTGGCCTCCGGCACCCACTCCGTCGCCTGGATCTCGGCGAGCGCAACCTCGCGCAGCGTGCGCAATTCCCCTCCCCATCTCGCCGAAGGCGAGTCTTCGACTCGACGTGGGGAGAGGTTAGGTGTGGGGGGTGTCCCGACGGCTGCTGCTGCGGTCTCCCCCCCTCCCTGACCCTCCCCCACAAGGGGGGAGGGAAGGGTGCGTTTATCCATGGCGATGAACCATTGGGGCGTGTTGCGGAAGATGACGGGCTTCTTCGAGCGCCACGAGTGCGGATATTGATGCTTGAGGCGTCCGCGGGCGATGATGTTGCCGGCTTCAGCCAGCGCCTTGATAACGGCGTCGTTGGCGTCGCCCTTGTCGCCGTTCTCTTTCAGCACGCGCTTGCCGGTGAAGCCGGGGGCTTCCTTGGTCAGCGCGCCGTTCTCATCGACGGTGTAGGGGATCGCCGGATCAACGCCGCGCGATTGCAGCAGCCGCGTCGAGGCCGTCCAGATGTCGAAGTCCTCGCGGCCGTGGCCGGGCGCCGTGTGCACGAAGCCCGTGCCGGCGTCGTCGGTGACGTGATCGCCATCGAGCAGCGGCACGTTCGACGAAACGCGGGAGGTCACCGTCCCTTCCGCACCCCCGCCCGGGCGGCCCGACCCGCAACCCCCAAGGAGCGCGACCGCCAGCAGCCCCAAGCCCAGTCCAAAGAGACCCAATGCCCTGCCCGTCGTCCGCGTCGCGTGGTGCGTGTTCATGCCGACATGGTTGGGATTCTCCAGGCCAATGGCAAGCACCACAACCCGCTCCATCCATCACGAAAGCGTCTCGACCCACCCCCGGCTCGTGAAGACCACCCGGGCCTCCACCCTCGAACGCGCAAGACTTGCGAGTCGAGCCGCCGCCTCTCGATAGACCTCGACCTGGGATCTATGGGCCTCGGCCGCCGCGTGAACGCCCGCCCGGTCCGTCGCCAACGCCTCGGTCTTGAAGTCGATGACCTCCGCCCGTGTGGGACTGCCAGAGGAGTCAAGATGGATCACAAGCCGATCGATGCGCCCCGTCCGCAGCACACGCGAGCCAGCCTCGCCCGCCTCGGTGAACGCGAACGACTGCTCGTGCAAGACCCGGGTCGGCGTCGCGGGCCGCGCGAGCAGCGCCCGAACCTCTTCCGCACCGATCGCCGCACGGAAGAGCCCGGCCTCCCGCGAAAAATCCAGCGCCGCGAGAGCGGGCACCTCCGAGGTGAGTTCCTCCCACCGGGCGCGGAGAGCCGCGTCCGTCGGTCCGTCGCCCTCCAGCCACTCAATACATTCGAACCACGCATGGGTGACAAGCCCGCGGGCCCGCGCCACGCCGTCGTCCACTTCCGACCGCGGCACATCCACGCCCGCGCCGATCGCCGCGTCGCGCGTCGCGCTCACGCGAACCACTCGCCGCGACGCGGGCGCGAGCGAGATTCGCCCGGGTGTCTTGACCTCCACCCCACGCTCGAACGCGCTCACGCTCGCGGGTTGTGCCGTGCCGATCGACCACACCGTCCGAAGCTGCAACTCGACAGGCGACACGTCATCCACCCTCCCCGACGCCCCATCCCGAAGCAGCGTGCTCCGAAGCACCCGCTCAAAGGTCGGCGGCGAACTCGATCCCGGCTTCGACTTCGTTGAGCGAGTGCCCTCGCCCGGCACGATCATGTCCAGCCGCTGCCTCGCTCGCGTCATCGCCACATACAGCACGCACAACTTCTCGTGCACGCTCCGTGATCGCCACGCCCGCCAAGCCTCACCCAGCATCAAATCGCACGACTTTACCACCTCATTCGGGTACCACCCCGCCCACGCCGCCCGCTTCAACGGGTCCGGTGCGTGCACCAAAACCTGTGGGTGCATCCCCACCAGACTCTCCATCAGCGTCGGCAGCACCACGGCATCGAACTCCAGCCCCTTGCTCGCGTGCACCGTCATCACCCGCACCCGCTCGGGTTGCGGCGACTCCACCCCATGCCGCTCCACACGATCGACAAAGCGCCGCGGCCTCGCCCCGGCCTCTGGCCCGAATCGCTCGGCGACCTCCACCAACTGCGACAATCGCCGACGGCTCCACACGTCGAGATCCCCGGTGATCGATCGCGACCACTCGGCGAGCACACGGTCATACCCCTCGGTCGCCAGCCGGTACCGAAGCCGCGACGCCGCCCGACGCTCACGCGCCGGGCTGGCACTCTCATCCACGATCCCAAGCAGCGACCGGGCCGACGAGTGCAACGCGTGGTACCACGCGACGCCATCGCTCGGCGAGTCGGCAAAAGTCAACGCGCTCATCGCCGCCCGCACGATCGGCGCATCGGTCAGAGGATTGCCCCCCTCCTGGCTCGCGGGGATGCCCCGTTTCCGAAGCGCCCGCATCACCGCGAACAGCCCCACGTGATCGCGCACGAGCACGCCGATCGTCCACCCCGCCTGCTCGCCCATGAGCCGTTCGACCAGAGACGCCGCGCTCGCCGCGCACGCCGCCAGTCGATGTTTCTTATTCGCGCTCCCCTCCGCCGCGTCATCCTCGGCCAACGGGCCAACGGCCTCATGCAACGCGGCAAAGCCCACCGCCTCCTGCCGCCTCGCCTTCGGATCCTTGCGATGCTCCCGAAACATCGACGACCACGCCGCCGCCACATCGGCAAACTCGTCTCCCAACCCGTCGTGCAAGTTCAAGAACACCGCGTTCACCGCGTCGAGCACCGCCGGGTCGCTCCGGAAACTCGTGTCCCGAGGCTCCGCAACGCCACGCTCCGCCAGCATCGGAAGCAGCCGCGGCTCGGCCCCTCGCCACTGATACAAACTCTGCTTCGGGTCGCCCACAAGCAGCACGCTCCGCCCCATCGCCGACTCGCTCGCCCCCTCGCCCCCGCCCCAAATCTCATCGAGAATCGGCGCGAACAACCGGTACTGATCAATCGACGTGTCCTGGAACTCATCGAGCAAGACATGGTCGATCCGCCCGTCGAGCCGGTAGTACGCGTCGTCGATATCCAGCCGCGAGAGCGCCCGCGACAACGCCCGGGGCACGTCATCGAACCGCACCAACCCCCGCGCGTGCTTGAGCCGCGTGTAGTGCGCCCCGAAGTCCTTGAGTATGTCACGCAGCGCCATCCCGCCACGCACGTGACGCGTCAGCACGTCATTCTTCGCCTGCTCCACGATCGGCCAGAGTGCCGAGAGCAGGTCCTCGCCAAGTTCCTTGCCCTGATACGAGATCGTCTCCTTCGAGCCCCGGATGCTCGCGAGTATCGGCCTCCCGAATCCGCCCGAAAGAATCTTCTCCGAGTCTCTGGTCTGAATGAGTGTGCGAAGTGTGCCAAGAGCGGCGACAAAGTGCTTGCTCGGTGATCCGTCCTTGTTTCTTGCCAGCATCTCCTCACGAATCGTCCCAAGGCTCCGTTCCGCGACTCCCCAATCCGCCTCGCCCGGCGCCACAATCGTCTCCCACGCCACATCCGCCACGTCACGTGCCGCGTCATACGACGACTCGACCGATCGCTCCAGCGACGACACGATCGCCCGCTTGGCATACTGACCATGCAACGCACGGATCACCTGCGCCTGCTCGATCACGTCCGCGGCCTCGAGCGAATCGAGAAGCGCCTCCCGCCGCAACTCCCGCTCCGTCTCCTCGTCCACGATCGACCACGTTAACGGCAAGTCCAGATCGAGCGCACACGTGGACGCAAACCGATGAAAGAACGAGTCCAGCGTCCCGACAAACGCCGAGTGGATCGACCGCGTGAACTCGCGCAGCGTCGACAGGCAATCCGACGCCGTCAGCCCGGTCACGCCCAGCGCCTCTCCAAGAGCCCGCGCCCGCGTGTCGTTCGACGCACCGTCACCCAATCGCGTCAGAATCCGATCAAAGATCTCACCCGCGGCACGCCGGGCAAACGTCGCCGCCAGCATCCGCGTCGGCGGCACCCCATGCACGAGCAACCGCAGGTACACGCTCGTCAACTCGTGCGTCTTGCCCGACCCCGCCGACGCCAGAATCGTTCGGAGCCGGGGCGGACGCTCGAGCGGTGCTCGTCCGTGAGCGTCGCCCGTCTCGCCGGTCGCACCCCCGTTTTTCGTTCCAGAAGCCGCGCTCATTCATCCACCTCGTCGGCCGCATCCGCGTTGTCACGATCGAACATCCCCATGAGCCGCACCAGCGACGCCCCCGCGTGCGACGGCACATCACCCTCAGCCTCAAACTCCCGATTCGCCATCGCCTGCGCGATCTCCTGGGCCCGGGTGTCCGCGTCGGCGAGCGACGACTTCTCCCACGTGGCGGCCTCGAACTTCACCTCGCCTCCGACGTCGCCACCCACGCTCGCCGGGATGCACACATACCCCGCATGGACCGCGCCCTTGGGATGCAACGCCGCCACGCCACGCACGTATAGAGGCAGTTGCAGGTCAATCCACCCCCGCGCACTGGAGTAATGGGCCAGGTCCACTCTCGCCGTGTTGTCTCCTGCTTTGAAATCAATGACGCGAAGGTCCCCCGTCTCGGCATGGACGTCCACACGATCGATCCGTCCCGTCACGAGCAACGTCTGACGCGTCGTCTCGCGCTGCTTGTAGCGATACTCAACGTCAAACCGAGTGAGCACGTCGCCGACGCCCTTCCACTCGCTGTGCAACACACGCCACCCCGCCCGGGCCTCGCGCGCCTGCCACGCCGCAACCGCCCCAAGCCGACGACGCGCCGCCTGAAGTTGCAACTCCACAGGCCGGGGCACGCTGCCTCCAATGTGCTTGCGAACCCACCGCTCCAGTCCCGCGTTCAAGGCTTCACCGACGCGGTCCTCAACGAGGCGATCCCCCTCCGCCATCGTCGAGATCGCCTCGATCGCCTCGTGGATCATCGTGCCAAACCCGAGCGCGCCGATCTCCCACCCCTCCTCCTCCCGTTCGCGGAGCCCCAGGACGTGCTTGTAATAAAAGTACCTCGGTGAGTGAATGTAATCCTTGAACGCCGTCACCGGCACACGAATCACGCCGACGTCATCCGGCTCGAATCGGGCCTCGACTCCCCGAGATCCACTCCCCACAACCACCGGACGCGATCGCTCGCTCTCGTANNAGCAGCGTCGCGTCGTCGCCGCGAAAGAACAACCGGCTCGGCGTGACCGCGTCCGACCGCGCCGACCGCCGGGGCACAAAGACGCGAACCAGTCGCCTCGAACGCGCGACCCACTGCAGGAGATACGCGTCTCGCGCCGCCCGGCTCTCGTCGGTCTCCAGACCCAGTCGCCCGCGCACCCGCCCCGGGAGCAGCGGATGCCCCGCAACCCTCGAGGGCACCACGCCCTCGCTCAGGTCCAGCACGATCGCCATCGGCGCATCGTCGAGCGCCAACTCCAACCACCCGATCATGTCCACGCTCTCACGCGTGGACTCCTCGGCCACCACCCGATCACGAACCAGCGATAGCACCACACCAAATCCCTCGACCACGCCCACGCGTGCCGCGATCCTCGAGTCGGCCTCCTCCTCGACGCCCACAAGTTCCTCGCACGCCCCGCGAATCGCATCCAGCGCCGCCCGCGTCGCTTCGGCAAAATCCGTGCCGGCTCCTCGATGGTTGTCCTCGACGGACTCTCTCCAATGCCCCGACGCATACACCACGCCAAGCACACGCCACGCCCGTCGCGACCATTCCCGAACCGTGAACGATGACACAACCGAAGTGTGCACGGAGGCGCTTCGCAATCGTTCTACACCTCCTCGTGGCGCAGGTGTCTCGCCTGTGCCTACTTCCTCGACAAGCATGTGTGGCGACGAGTTGTTCCTCCATTCGGCAACACCACCCTCTCCCAACCCCATCGCCACATCCACGAGTTCCTGCACACACTGATACACGGCGCGCAGCACCTCGGACTCGTGCTGTGTGGCGCCCGCCGCCTCGCCCGCCAACTCGCGCGCTTCGATCCGCACCGATGCCCGCCGGCTCACGGTCTTGTCCAGCGCCTCCAGCCACATCTCCGTCCCGCCTCGCGCATCAACCCCCGGCGATCCCAACCGATTCGAGAGCCACCGCTCCACGTCGGGATGCCGCACGAGCGACGAGAAATGCTCCAGCGTCGGCGACTGTGCGTACGCCGAAAGCCCCTCGAGCAGCCGCACCGGAAGCGTGTGCGCAAGACGAACGCCCGCGGCATCGTGGAACGACACACCCCGCGAGAGCCCCGCGATCTCCAGATGCCGCGATCCCTCGGGCGACGGCGCACACACGACCACATCATCCGAGGCCNNCCTCCGCCGCGAGCGAATCGATCACCTCGAGCACATCCTCGGCCTGCTCGCCCTGGTCCTTCACGACTCGCACAGGATCTTCGCCATCGCGAGTCAGATCGATCACGCGATCCGACCAACCGTGGGTGTGAGCCGCGTCAACGCATCCATACTCATCGAAGTGCGAACGGTCGCTCTCCGTCCCGCCCACGAGCGACACGACGGGCACCCTCGCCTCGAGCAACACGCGAATCGCCGCACGCGAGATCCCGTCGAGTTCGGGGACGCCGACCAGCACGATCGCCAAGGGTCGTCGCTCCGGCTCACGCAGGCGAGCCTGAACGTCCTCCTCGAATCCCAGCGATCGTCTCGACAGGATCTTCCGCGTCTTCGACTCAAGCCGCTCGAGCACGCCCCATCGATCCTCGTCGCCCGGATGGATCTCGCTCGCCGCCGCGCCCGCGTGCTCGAAGCACGATCCCTCCACAATCCCCGATCGAGCGATCGTGCCTCGCAGCGACTCGAGCGCCCTGGCCAGCCCCAAACGCCCTGTCAGCGTCGCTCGCCCAGACTCCATCGCCGACAACG
>JRYE01000369.1_pt1 | contig 12018 bp, 15 predicted proteins | sample 235321 | NCBI WGS metagenome assembly JRYE01 (sample SAMN03074214, study PRJNA261473) | activated sludge metagenome | biome: Common Effluent Treatment Plant; feature: Wastewater; material: Activated sludge; isolation source: activated biomass in a lab-scale reactor treating industrial wastewater at... | reverse complement strand
GCGGCAACGTGATATAATCAGGAAAAGAAATGCCCCAACAATGTAGAAGCATTTTGGGGCATGGTCAACCGATGCGGGCGGCTGACATGAGTAGTATAGCACACTCAAGGCCGTCTGTGACAATTCAGGCGGCTTTTTGTATGGGGTGTGTTGTGTACGAAGCATTGAAAACACTGAATTTAAATGAAGCGAAATGGGCGATGGAACGGGTCATACTATGGGCCGTCGGCTCATTGGCTCACTTTGACTATACTATTACGGAAATCGGGGATACGCGCAAATACAGATTTTTTTTGGATGGGTGGGTGTTCTGTGATGTTGTTTTGTCGCCGACGGAAACAGGCGGCCGGTGGGGGTACAGCGACAAGCTGATATGGGCAACCGACGGCCAAAACAGCGAGCGGCTTGCGGCTTACAAGAAGGCAGTCATGCAACTACCAGAATGGCAGCGAGAGCTTTACAGCGAACTCCCGGACTTCACACACATAGCCCAACAGTTAGATATGCGCTTACAACAAGAGTGGGGCGGGCTTGTAACGGCAAAGCGGGATAGCGCGGCCAAGGATGAGGATGAGGCGATTAAGCGGCCTCAAGAGCATCCAGACAGGGCCGCCATTGAAATGGATGAAAACGCCTTGGGAATACGTGCAAGGCGGCTTGGGATTAGGCCATCACGCTTGGAACGATGGGATAAAATCATAAAAGACTACATTCCCAAAGGACTAACCCAAGCGAAAATTGCCGAAGTGGAAACAGTGTCAATTGAAACTATCAGAAAAGATTTTAACCATATGAGAAAACACGAGCTACTACCGACAAAAGAGGCTACCCCTAAGACTACCCCTTAACCTACCCCTTTCGTTACTTCCAATCTACCCCTTGAATCGGCCATGATACTGTCATGGCCGATTTGTTTTTAACCCAAAATTTCAGAAGGATAACCATTACGCTGGCGGCCGATGAGCGTGAGGCTTTGCGGATGCTGGCACTCAGAGAGCGGCGGGATGCCCGCCAGCAAGCCGCCATGCTCATCCGGCAACAACTGGAAAAAGAGGGATTGTTAGCCGTTGGGCAACCGGCTCATGCCGGGGGGGCGGGCCAATGACAATAGGGGATGATGGCCGAAAGTTAACGGCCGAGGAACGGGATACCCAAGAGCGGCGGCTATTGGCAAAGGCCTTGGCCGTTATCCTGTCGCCTGATTGGGGGCGAATATCAGAGCGGCCGAAAGACGGCCAGGAGGGGCAACATGACAGAAAATGAAAAGCCCGGCGGCAACCGGGCGGGCGGCATAGGCGGACGGCCAAGCCGCTTACAGTATACCACAAGAACGCGGGCCGGGGGCATCCCCATCTACGTAGGCTCAAAGACGGTTGGGGCCGTCAAGGGCGATTGCTTCTTCAAGCGGGTGATGGCCTCGGCCCATTTTCTGCGAAAGCCGCCCGCCATCGCCTTTGATGTATCCACATTGCGGGATGCCGAGGCGGCCGGGGCCAAATGGGTTGAGGTGACGGATGCCGAAAGCGGCCGGGTTTATCGGGCAAGTATGGCAACCGTATGGGAACGCGGCAAGGGCTTTAATCGGGGGTATGGGGCGCAATGGTTCCTTCCCCTCAATGAATGGAATCGGCCGCAAACGCCCACCCAAGGGCGGCTTTTTCAGGGGGTGGATTGATGCCATCATTCAAAATCGGCGACGTTGCAGAAAACTGGATTGGCATCCCAATTGAAATTCTGGACATCACGCCCGACTATTACATTGCCAAATTTGGCAAATGGGTTGAACGACGGGAAAAGGACGGCCGCATTATTTTGCACCCGTGGCGGGAAGGCGACAGCAGCGGCCCGTGGGCACTTCCAACTACAAACGGCAGCGGCCCGACAAACGGGCAATTGCCGCCCTCATCCCTGCCAAGGCCCATGAGCGATTTACTGGCCCACCAATTCAAGCCGCAAGAGTATTTGGTAGATGGCTTGATTGCCAAGGGGCATCTTGGCATCTTGGGCGGGCGGCCAAAGAGCGGCAAAAGCTGGCTTGGGCTGCAACTGGCAATGTGCATCGATACGGGGGCCGATTTCCTCGGCCGGGAAACTACAAAAGCCAGGGTGCTATATTATGCGCTTGAAGACGGGGCGCGGCGGGTGCAAGCGCGGGCCAAGCTCATCAACTGGCAACCCGAAAGCGCGGCCGTTTTATTCACTATCCCATATCTTGACGACGGGCAAGGCGGCATCGGGCCGGGGGCCGTGGAGGTCAACGGCTACGCCGAGGGCTACGACCTAATCATCATTGATACCCTCATCGCCGCCATGAGCGGTCGCACGGATGAGCGCGACAATAGCGCAATGGGCAGCCTCGTAAACGCCTTGGCCTATATCGCCCACAATAAGGACATCGCTATTGTCATAGTGCATCATACGGGCAAGGCAGCCAACCCGGATGATATTTTTGCCACCATTCGGGGGGCCTCGGCCATCCGAGGGGCCTATGATATGGGCCTCATCCTTGAGCGCAAGCCGGGGGAACGTGAAGCCATTTTGCACGCGGAAAGCAGGGATTTGGACATCCGCAATATGACACTCAGGCAGGCAGAGGAAGGGGCCGGGTGGGTGTATGTCGGGGATGCCTACGAGCTAGAGAAAATACGGGCGGGCCGCAAGGTGCTTGAGGCGATGCTAGAGAATGACACAGAGGGGGAAGGCATGACGGCTAAGCAACTGGCAGAAATCCGCAAGGTGACGGAAGCGACAATCGGCCGCCAACTGGCACGGCTTGAAGTCGACGGCTACATCTGCCGGGATGAGCAGCCATCAACCCAAATGGGCAAGCGGCCCGACATTTGGCGGGTGAAGGCAGAATTCAGGTAGTCAATACACAAAATAGTATATTTGGTTTAATTGGTNNACCAATTAAACCAAATATACTTTTGTGCATAATGGCTCAAAATGACGCAGGGGAAAATTATGGAAAAACTAACCGCAAAACAATCCAAGGCAGTTGAGAAGCTCTTGGAAGGGCGCAGCATCACGGCCGCCGCCCTTGAATGCGGCATAGGCCGCAAGACGCTTCAAAGATGGCTTGGCTTGAATGAGTTTCAAGCCGCCTTGAAGGCAGGGAGCGATGGGGCAATCCATTTGGCGGCCGTTAGGCTTGCGGCAATGGTTGACGCTTCACTAACGGCAATTGAGGAAATCATAGCATCCCCCACCACGGCCGGGGCGGCTATCCGCTTGCGGGCGGCCGATGCCCTGCTAGGCCATGCCCTCAAGTTGCGGGAAAATGTCGAATTATCCGAACAGGTGGCAGAGCTTGAGAGGCGATTAAATGACACTACGAAGCAGGCTTACCCAACTGGAAAAGAAAGCCGCCCCACCCGATGAAATGAAGCCACTTCTCACCATGAGCTACCAAGCCGGGGTATATCACAGCAAAGGGCGGGATTACACGGCCGATGAGGTGATTGAACTTCAAGAACATTACCAGCTCATCATCATTTGCTATAGCGAAGATTGNNACTGTTTGAGCGTAGGCGCGTTACGCATTGGCCCCAATCCGGGCCGGTGCGCCTGTTGCCATGGGGTGATTGTGCAACCGGCCCGCGGCCGTCGCCGTCGCTATTGCGGCCCGGCCTGTCGGCAAAAAGCTTACAGACGACGGCGGGCCGTCAAGGCAGCCGTCATGCGTAACGCCGGATTGTCCGATTATGTGGCGTTGCGTTGGGCTGACTACCGTAAACCGCTACACCCTGAAAGGGCCGGGCGAAAGTGACACAGTGACGCTAAAAATGGCTGATATTGATGCCTTCAAGGGCTTGCAATCCGCCTTGCCAGGGGTTATAATGAGTGTACATTATTTATACAAATGTACACTAATAAGGATAATCCCATGACAATGCAAGCCCTAACCCATAACCCGCCCGCTTCACTAAGCATCCTTCAAAAAGCAGGTATGATTGCCAACATGGCCGCAAGCAAGAGCGTATTTGCCCGCTATCGGGAAAAGCGGGCCGAAAACACCTTAAGCCGTCAAGCGCAAGATTTGGCCTTATTCGGCCGCTATCTTGAAGATGCCGGGCTTGAGGTGGATTGCGACTTCCAGGGCAACCCGGATTGCTGGCAGGGTATCACATGGGGAATTGTTGAGGGATTTGTAGCATGGCAACTCAAGCAAGGCTATGCCGTTTCCTCGGCCAATGTGCGCTTGTCAACCGTTAAAACCTATGCCCAATTGGCGGCCAAGGCCGGAGCGATTGATGCCCAAGATTTGGCCCTTATCCAGACGGTCAAAGGGTATTCACGGAAAGAGGGCAAGCGGGTTGATGAGAAGCGGCCGCAAGCCCGGCAGGTGGGGGCCAAGAAGGCCGAGGCCGTCAACCTGTCGGCAGAGCAAGCCCGGCAGTTGACGGCTCAACCCGATAGCCCCCAAGGGCGGCGGGATGCCCTCATGATGGCCCTCTTGCTTGAGCATGGCTTGCGGGCGGGGGAAATCGCCGCCCTTACCCTCGGCAACTTTGATATAACGGCGGCCGAATTGCGCTTCTATCGGCCCAAGGTGGATAAGGAAACGGCCCATCGGCTAACAGCCCGAACGCTCAAGGCCTTGCTTGCTTACCTGCCGGATGCCCCACAAGCCGGGCCGCTCTTGAAGGCAAGCCGCAAGGATGNNCCTTGACGCGGCGGGTTAGGGATTTGGGCAAGGCCATAGGGATTGACGGCCTATCGGCTCATGATTGCCGCCATTATTGTGCAACCGATATGGCGGCCAAGGGCTATAGCGTCAAGGAACTTATGGAATGGTTCGGATGGGCAAGCCCGGCGATGGCAATCCGCTATATTGCCGATAATGAAATATCCGAACGGGATAAGGGATAATGATATTTGCAACGGGCGGCCGATGGGTTATACTGTCAGTAACAGAAAGAAAACGGGCCAGAAAGGTGCTGGAAACACCTAACTAGCCCTAACCCCAAAGCCGAGGTAAGCGGCAGTGGAGCTAAGCGAATTTTAGCCACCAAACGCTTACCCGGCAAAAGGGTAAGCGTTTTTTCGTTTCCAAGGGGGTTGATTATCGGAAAGCAATCAAAAGCAGAGCAATAGCAGGATAGGGCCGGGCCGCCCCACCCTGCCGGATGAGAACGGCCCGTAAGCAATGCCGCCCCTCGGCCCGTAGCAGGAAAGGGGGCGGCCCACCTAAAAGGATTATAACGATGTTTACCAATGATGAGAATGATACCTTTGATTTGAGCGGGGATGCTACCAGAGGAACGATAGGAACGGCCGCAAGCTGGCTTGGATGGGCTTTACTCTTGGCTCTTGCGATTGTAACGGCCATTCACGCGGTTGCCATCACCCGTGCTTACACTGGACTAAACACGGCCGGGGGTGATGTATTCTCAATTATCCGGGTTGCAGGGGTTGCGCTTGTTGAGCTTTTTGCCGTTTCAACGGCCGTTCTACTGGCAACCCATCAACTCAAAGCGCGGCAAAAACCTGCCGCAATGGCCCTAGAAATCACTTGGGCGGCCTTTGCGGCCGTCAACCTTATCTCATCCTTTGCGGTTGAGCATGGGGGCGATTTGCCCGCTTTCGTGGCCTCTTGGGTACGATATGGCTTGCCCGTTAGTGCCTTGATTGTCGGCATTCAATTCTACGTGATGCTAAGGCTCAACCCGGATGCCAAGCGGGCCGATGATGAGGCAGAGCTTCAAGAACGCTTCACGCGGATTAAGCATGATGCCCGCCTTGAAGTGATGGCAAGCCCGCAAATGAAGGCCGTCATTAGGCAAATGACGTGGCAACAATTGCCGCCCGTTGTAGGCCGTCAACTCAACCTAACGGATGCCCAAATTGCCGCCCTAACCCGGCAAGCCCCTCAACTCTTGGATTTGAATGGCGACGGCATAGCCGACATTGCCGAGGGCCAAGCGCGGCGGGCAAGCCTTGAAGATTTGGCGGCGGCCTTGGCTCAATACCTGCCGGATGAGGATGAGGGCTATGAGGCGGTTGCCGTCGCTAACCCGCCCTTGGCCAATGGGCATAAGGATGGCCGCCCTTTATGAGCGGCCGGGGATACCATGTGAAGCTATGTGCGAATTGCGGCAAGCGGATGCATGGCGGCCCCAAGCGGCTTTATTGCAATCGGGCTTGCCAGCAACAAGCCTACAGAAAGCGCAAGCGTGATAGTGCCATGCAACCGTCACACTAGAGAATTAGGCCGGGTGGGATGATGATACTCATCCCGCCCGGCAAGCGGGATTAAGACAATGAACGCGGCAGTATATGCAAGGGTAAGCACTAGCGAACAAAAAGACAGGGGCTATAGCCTCGGCTCTCAAGTCAAGGAATGTCGGGCCTATGCAGAGCGCAAGGGGTTCAACATCATTGCCGAATTTCAGGATGATATAAGCGGGGCCACCCGCCTTGATGAGCGGGAAGGCGGTAAGGAATTGATACGGTTGATTGAAGCCCGGCAGGTGCAAGCCGTTATTGTCTATCGTATTGACAGGCTATCACGGCCGCCCGAAGATGAGGCAAGCCGCTTGCTAACAACCATTGAGCATTTTGCCCGGCATGGGGTGACGCTTCACGATTGCGAAAGCGGCCCTATCCGCAACGATATGGCAAGCATCTTTATAACCTTCTTCAAGGGGCTTGCGGCAAGCCAGGAGCGGGCGGCAATCAAGGAACGCTCAATGAGGGGCAAGAGGGAAAAGGCACGGGCGGGGAAATGGGTAGGGGCTTGGGCCCCTTTCGGCTATCGCAAGGTGGGCAAAAGCCGGGAAGCTCATCTAGTCATTGATGAGGCCGAGGCCGCAACCGTAAGGCGCATTTTCAACCTTTACACGGGCCGCTATGGCGGCAAGCCCTTAACCCTTAACGCGATTGCCCGAATACTATCCGATGAGGGCATCCCTACACCCGGCCGGGCAATGGGGGCGGGCAAGGTATGGCTTGCCTCAACCATAACGGAAAGCATCATAGACAGGCGGGCCTATATCGGGGAATTTTCTTTCGACGGCATCAAGGCGCATTTCCCGGAGCTTGCCATTATTGATAGTGAAACATGGCAAGCGGCTCAAGTGCAAAGGCTTCATAATAAGGCAAGGGCAAGGCGGCATCGGCCGGGCGAATGTTACCTAATGTCGGCAAGGATGCTTTGCACTTGCGGCGGGGCTATCAATGGCTCATCGGTTAAGGGGTGGAAAGGGCGAATATATCGATATTATCGATGCTCACGCGCCCGCCATGACGGGGCCAAGGCGGGCTGCACATTGGGGCGGCTTAACGCGGATGAAATTGATGCCAGGGCATGGGCTTGGCTTGTCGGGATTATAGAAAACGATGCCCGGCTTGATGAGGTGATTGAGGATATGGCCGCCCAAGCCCAAAGGGATATTGGCCCGTTCCAACTGGAATTAGGTGACGTGGCCAAGATGCTGGATAAGGCCGAGGGCAAGATAGCCCGGCTCATCAAGGGCTTTGGGGATGCCGATGATGATGTAATTGCCTCGGCCATCAAGCGGGAAATCAATGATACCCGCAAGCTGCAAGGGGCCTTGGAACGGCGGCGGGATGAGCTTGAGGCCTTGATAGTCAATACTGACATAAGCCCGATGATGAAAGACGAAATCAAGGCCATTGCCCGGCAAGCAAGAAGCCGGATTAGGGAAGGGGGAACGGCAGAGAATAAACGGGAATTATTTGAGGCCTTGGATTGCCGGGGGCAACTGATTAGGGATGATAGCGGCAGCCTCAAGGTTAGGATTAGTTGCGGNNCGGATGAGAACGTCGAACATAGTGGTGCTCCTGCTAAAGAAAACGGCCGCCGTAGTTATGACAGGCGGCCGAATAGTGTTCGTGTCAGGTTGGCTTCGCAATTTCGATAAAGTCTATTTCCCTTTGCGAAACCCGTGAAATCTGCGCTGCCTTCTTCTTCTAAAAATCCGGCATCCAGATGGGGCGCAGATCGAGTGAAAAGCCCGGCAATACGGGGTCACCGGCGATCGAGTCGATGTTGCTGAGCAATTCGCCTTCCTTGCCCGGTCGGTACACCATGACGCTGCGGGTCTCCGGCAAGATTAACCACCCCAGTTGCACCCCATTGACGATATATTCTTCCATCTTGGGCTGGAGTTCGGATTGCCGGTCACTCGGAGAGGCAATCTCAATCACCAGATCAGGCGTGACCGGAAGGAATCGTTCTTTCTGGGACGGCGTTAACTTGGCCAGGCTGCTCCGGCGCACCCATGCTGCGTCCGGCGCGCGGACGGCCTTGTTCGCCAAGATAAAACCGGTCGAGGAATCAAAGACGACGCCATGTCCATCTTCGTTTGCCCATTGCCCTAAAGCGATAATGACTTTCGCATTGCGTGCCCCTGTGGCCCCTCCGGATGGCGACATAAAGACAATCTCTCCTTCAGCGGTTAACTCGGCGACCAGATCAGGATTGAGCGCGCAAAACTCATAGAAATCATCGGGCGTCATGGGATAAAGCGGCCGAAATTTGACCACCAGGGGCATGATTTCTGATGTCGGTTTTGGTGGTGCAGGCGCTTCGATCATTGTTGCACTTCCTCATCGGTCGGCGTAGTTCAGCAAGAACATTATAGCACAGTCAGATCGAATCATCGGCGTGAGTGAATAAAAAGCCTGCCCGCGCCGGTGGATTCTTATGCTGCCGTGTCCTTTAACGTCCGCCAATAAATACCCTTCTCGCGGGTCATGTAGTCACTGTCTACTAAATAACGCCGCAGCGTCGCGTAATCCTCATGAAACTGCATCAGCCATTCGCTGAACTCTCTCTCCGTCCAGCGTCGATCGGCGGGAATCTGATCGGCCAGCCAGCGGATGACCACCTGCTTTTTCTTTTCCTGGGCAGGAATGTCGATGATGCGGCCGTCCTTCACCCAGGTGCGCAGGACGCGCTCCTCGTCGGTCATCTCGCTGCGTTTCACCAGGGCGGCCAGGTTAGGCTGCGCAAAGATATCCTTGCTCATGGATTCCAGGGCCTTTGCATTCAGCCGATAGATGCGCATCGTCCCTTTGGCGCGAACGTCCACCAGGCCGATGCCTTTCATTTCAGATAAATGATGAGATACCGTAGGCTCTTTAATTCCAAGGAGGTTTGCCAATTCGCCCACGCTCTTCTCGCCATTGGCCAAATGACCGATGAGCTTGAGCCGGCTTTCATTGCTGAACACCTGAAAGAAACGCAGGAGTTGGTCGAACTGTTCTTCGGAGAAGTTCTCTTTGTCGATACGGGTCATTTCGATAAGCCTCTAATTAGATACAAATCTATTTAGAGAATACCCTAAGTATGATCTCTCGCCAAGAGTCCACTCATGAAGTTTAACCGGGAGCGTAAATCCTGTTACAATCAGATCGGNNTGCGATCGTTTCAGGCCCAGCGCCTGGCGACGACACATGCCGATTTGCTCGCCAGCCCGCGCTATAGTCCGGCAACCCATTTTTTCCTGCAGGACGTCTACGCGCCCCGGGATTTTAGCCAGCGCGACGCCGACCTGTTGCGTTTCTATCAGGGCATCAGCAAGGTGCTGCCCGAAAAGGCGGTGTCGATCCTGGCCGATGTGGTGGCCCTGTCCAATCTGACCAACGACCTGGATGACCAACTGTGCCGTGCCCTCTTTGACGAGGTGGGCGTGACCGATTCGATTTCGCCCCAACAGTACGCTGCGGGATACCGCGTGTGCGATAATTACGACGACCGCTTGCATCAGATCAGGATGATCGATCGGATCGGTCTCGGCATCGACCGGCTTGTCCGCATCCCGTTCGTCGGCGTCACGTTGCGTTTGGCCCATGCGCCGGCGATGATGACCGGCTGGGCCGACCTGCAACTTTTTCTGGAGCGAGGCTTTAGCGCGTTCAAGCATATGAAGGGCGCGGCCGAGTTCCTGGAGACGGTCGACCGGCGCGAGACGACCATCCTGGATCGCATCTTCGACGGCAACCCGGAGCCGTTTGATCTGATCCTGTAGCGTGGGCCGCAGCCCATTGACTGTTATGCGCTTTCTCGTCACCGGCGGGGCCGGATTTCTGGGGGTTGGGCTGGCCAACCGATTGGCGGCCGACGGCCATGTCGTTCATGCGCTGGATGACTTGAGCAACGGCGACGCCACGCGCCTTGATTCGCGGGTTGCGTTCACTCGGGGCGATGTCGATAATATCCCCCTTCTTTGGTCGTTGCTCCAGGACGTCGATTGTGTCTACCATCTGGCGGCGCGCGTCTCCGTGCCCCAATCGATCCTTTACCCTCGCGATTACGAGCGCGTCAACGTTGGCGGAACCGTCAGCCTGATGGAGGCCATGCGCGATACCGGCGTCGGTCGGGTCATCCTGACTTCCTCGGGTGCGGTCTACGGCNNGGCTCCATCATGATATTTGGCGACGGCCTCCAGACGCGCGATTACCTGTTCATCGACGATGTTGTCGAGGCGCTGGCACGGGCGGCCATCGCCAAAGGCATCGACGGCGCCATCATCAACATCGGCCGCGGCCAGGAGACGACCGTTAACGAGCTTGTCGATCAGGTCGAAAAGGCCACCGGCCGTCATGTGAATGTGATCAGGAACGCGGAAAAGGGGGGCGGCGTGTCGCGGCTGGCGGCCGATATCAGCCGCGCCGGGAAGTTGCTCGATTTCCGGCCGCAGATCGATCTGGCCGCCGGCCTGCGGCTAACGATTGAGCGGGATCCGCGGTTTAGCCCGCGCCAGGCTTGATCAAGAGTAGCGGTCAGTCTCTTTTATGGAAAAGTGACCTGGATCTCGGATTCAGCATCGACCTGAGCCAGCCTCAGCCGCACAAAGACCCACGGCGCGAAATAGGTCACCCAGGACAGGAGCAGCAGATAGCGCAGAAAGCGGAACGGCAAGGCCAACCAGAGTGGCTCGGTCGGGAAGACGGCGCGCAAACCGGCCCAGATGCCGAGAGCCACGACAATGCCCAGCAGGTAGCGGGCGACACGTTGCCAGGCCGGCCCGTCAGCTCTGAAGCGGATGCGGCTGCTCTCCATAATAATGCCGATGCCGAAGCCGAACAGCCCGGCCAACGAGGAGACGATCACCTTATAGCCGTCAAGCTCGGCCGCGGGCACAAAAGACGCCCAGGGCACATTCATGTTTGGCGCGCCGATGATGAGCAGCCCGCTTATGTAGACGACAGCCAATATCAGGGGGGCAAACAGGATCACCAGCAGGCGGCGGCCGAGGATCTGCCGGTTGAAACGGTCCAACAGCTTGATCTGCCACACAACGAAGAGGCCCAGGATGATCAGCCCGACCAGGAAGCCAGTGACGGTGTCCTGGATGAAATGGACCCCCAGATAGATGCGGCTGATGGCCATCAACAGGATGTACAATAAGACGACGAGCCAGGCCCACGCGCGCCGAAAATGAGCCGCCACCAGCATGAAGACCACGGTAGCGTTTTGCACATGGCCGCTCGGCATGCCGTACCCTTCCACGTCGTTGCGCTTGACGGCCGGTTCCAGCCAGAACGGTCGCGGCTGGCGAATGAGATTCTTGAGGATGTTATTGATGAGGGCGGAGAGTAGAAAGAAATAGCCCAACTGGCGGCCGAGCCGTTTGTCGATCGACCAATAGATGGCGGGCAGGACAACGAGGAAAAACTCCTCTTCGCCCATGGCCGAGACCGCCGACATGAAGCCATGCAGTTGCGGGTATGACGCCTGAAGCCAGGTCGTCATGGCGATGCTCAATTGGTATAGTACTTCCATTCCTGCTTCCCGATTGGTTAGACCAAGTGGCCAATGGTGGGGAATTGTAGCCCAGGCCCAGAGGATCAACAATGATAGGAATATGGGACAAGCCCTGATAAACCTCGTCCCGTTGTTGTTGAAGCTATGCATGGATTATAATGATGCAGAATGAATGAGAGAATGCTGGAGGTACAGCTTATGTCGTCAACAATTCTGGTCGTCGAAGACGAGGAGAGAATCCGACAATTTTTGCAACGCGGTCTCAGCTTCGAAGGTTATCG
>JRYE01000323.1_pt1 | contig 12082 bp, 8 predicted proteins | sample 235321 | NCBI WGS metagenome assembly JRYE01 (sample SAMN03074214, study PRJNA261473) | activated sludge metagenome | biome: Common Effluent Treatment Plant; feature: Wastewater; material: Activated sludge; isolation source: activated biomass in a lab-scale reactor treating industrial wastewater at... | reverse complement strand
ACTAAAAGAAGTAGCAAGGGAATTTAATAGTCAGTTTTTATTTGAAACCAATGTAGGGGCGGGTCTTCCGGTTATTGCCACTTTGAATGATTTAGTTCGCAGCGGCGACCGGGTGCACCGAATTCAGGCCGTTCTAAGCGGCACACTCAATTTTGTTTTTAATAATTATGACGGTACTAAAAAATTTGCCGACATTGTAAAGCAGGCACAGGATGAAGGCTATACCGAGCCGGATCCTCGTTTGGATTTGGGTGGAACTGATGTGATGAGAAAGATTTTAATTTTGGCCCGTGAAGCAGGACAACGCATTGAAATGAATGAAGTCGTTAATCATTCCTTTATGCCCGAAAAATGTATGCAAGGAACGGTTGCAGATTTTTACAAGGAGATGGGAAAAGCGGAAGCGCATTTTAAACAATTGCTGATTGAAGCAAATCAAAAGCAATGCAAATTAAAGTTTGTAGCCAGTTATCACAATGGCAAAGCATCCGTCGGTTTGCAACATATAGAAGCAAAACATGACCTTTATCATTTATATGGAAAAGATAATGTGGTGCTTTTTTATACCGACAGATATAAAGAACAACCATTGGTTGTAAAAGGTGCAGGAGCAGGTGCTGAAGTTACTGCTGCGGGCGTTTTTGCCGATATTATCAGAGCCAGTAAATCATAAGTAATGAATAAAGTGATTGTACATAGTCCAGGTACCGTTGCCAATTTAGTTTGTGGATTCGATATTCTGGGTTTGGCACTGAACGAACCTTTTGATATCATGGAGGTTACACTTATTGATGAACCGAAAGTGACAATTCAAAACCTTGATACGTTCAACTTACCGGTCGAACCGGAAAAAAATGTGGCCGGTGTGGTTTTGCTTTCGGTAATGGAGAAATTGAACAATCAATTTGGTTTTGATGTAAGAATTGAAAAGCATATTAAACCGGGGAGTGGCATTGGTTCCAGTGCTGCCAGTGCAGCAGGTGCAGCAGTTGCCGCCAATCAGTTGCTTGGCAATATTTTCTCAAAAGCAGAAATGGTACAGTTTGCCATGAATGGAGAAAAACTGGCATCCGGTGTTAAACACGCAGATAATATTGCGCCTTGTATTTATGGAGGTATCAGCCTCATTCGTTCCATTCATCCATTAGATATTATATCGATTCCGGCACCTGAATTATTTGTAACGGTGGTACATCCGCAAATTGAAGTGCGTACATCCGATGCCAGGCAGATTTTGAAACAGCAGGTGCCATTGAAAGATGCCATCAGGCAATGGGGAAATATTGCCGGGTTAGTAACCGGTTTTTTAAAAAATGATTTTGATTTGATAGGCCGTTCATTAGAAGATGTAATTATTGAGCCGGTGCGAAGTATATTAATTCCCGGATTTGATGAATTGAAATCATCTTGTAAAGAAGCAGGCGCCCTGGGTGGAGGAATTTCGGGCTCGGGGCCTTCGGTTTTTATGTTGAGTAAGACTTATGAAACTGCCTTAGCTGTAGCAGCAGTAATGAACAACATTTATTACAGATTGGGAATTGACAATAATACTTATGTAACAAACATCAACCCTTCGGGTGTATCCATACAATCAAAATAATTATTTAGAACTTTTTATCAATGAAATATTTTAGTACAAATAAGCAATCTCCTGTTGTTGATTTTAAAGAAGCAACGATACTGGGTCAGGCACCGGATAAGGGTTTATATTTTCCTGAAACAATTCCAATGGTTGACAAAAATCTAATAGTTGATATTGAGAACATTTCAAATGAAGACATTGGTTTCAGAGTTCTAAAACCTTATGTAGGCAATACGATTCCTGATGAAAATCTTTTTCAAATCGTAAGCGAATCTATCAGCTTTCCGATTCCGCTGGTTAAGATTTCAGATGATATTTATTCGCTTGAACTATTTCATGGGCCTACGATGGCCTTCAAGGATGTAGGTGCCAGATTTATGAGCCGTTGCCTTGGCTTTTTTCTTAAAGATGAAAAAAAGAATGTAACCATATTGGTAGCTACTTCGGGCGACACTGGTGGGGCAGTGGCCAATGGATTTTATAATGTGGATGGGGTGGAAGTAGTAATTCTTTATCCATCAGGTAAAGTAAGTGCGGTACAGGAGCAGCAGCTTACCAGTCTGGGCAAAAATATTCATGCCTTAGAAGTGCAAGGGAACTTTGACGACTGTCAACAAATGGTAAAGCAAGCATTTGCTGATAAAGACATTAATCAGCATTTATTCTTATCATCTGCCAATTCTATCAATATAGCCCGATGGTTGCCCCAGCAGATGTATTATTTTTTTGCTTACAAGCAGTGGCAGGATAAATCAGCACCACCGGTGATCAGTGTTCCCAGCGGCAATTTCGGTAACATTTGTGCGGGAATATTAGCAATGAAATCGGGTCTGCCTGTCCAACATTTTATAGCAGCCTGTAATAAAAATGATGTAGTTTCAATTTTTCTGGAAACACAGAATTTTATTCCTAAAAAAGCAGAGGCCACCATCAGCAATGCAATGGATGTAGGACATCCAAGCAATTTTACCCGCATATTAGAAATTTTTAAACAACAGTTTCAGGAGTTGAAATCAAATTTATCTGCATTATCAGTTTCTGATGAAGCAACGGTTGAAACAATTAATTCAGTTTATTCGCTACATCAATATTTATTAGATCCTCATGGCGCTGTGGGTTATTTTGCATTGCAACATTATCTTACACAACATGAAAGTCAAAAAGGAATATTTCTGGAAACGGCTCATCCTGTAAAATTTCCTATTGCAGTTGCTCAAGCTACAGGCAAAACAATTGAAATGCCCGACAATTTAAAACAATTGATGCAAGCAGAAAAGCAGTCTATCTTGATAAAGCCGGAATATGCTATACTAAAAGATTACCTGTTGAAAGGATAATATATTTGCAAAGAAAAGTAATGCAGCAAATAGAACCATACTATAACTGGCGGCATATATATGTGAGCGAAGAAGATGAACGGTCGCCTTTTTATGGCCGCATCTATTCCGAGTTTGAATTTTCACAAACCGTCTATAATTATTATATCCATCCGCAGTGGGATGAGTTTGGTAGCCGCACACTCTATCTGAAAGTGCTGTTGGCCGATTATGAAGAGCAGTATGCCATAATAGAACTGATAGGAGAGTGGAACGACGCTATTGAAAATGACATTATGAGTTTGAAAAGGGAAGTGCTGGAAAAGTTTATGGAACAAAAGATTTATAAATTTATTCTCATTGGAGAAAACGTGTTGAATTTTCACAGTGATACAAGAGATTATTATGAAGAACTGCACGAAGAGTTGATAGATGAAAACGGATGGATTGTGTGTTTAAATATGCCTGAACAAACGCAATATGATTTTCGTCAGGCAAAACTGAACAGATATTTGGAATTAATGGAATTGGAAAACTGGAGAACCTATAAGCCTTTTCATTTATTCAAAAAAATTAATAACGAACTGAGTGCCCGCCTTACAGAATAATTTTTATACATACAATGATTAAAGTTTTATTATAACTTTGGCCATAGTGCAGTAAATTTGCAACAATACTGATTCTTACAAACACGCTTATGAAATGGTCTGAAATCTTCACGTCCTCTGTTGGCAAAAAATGGATCATGGCGCTGACAGGTTTATTCTTAATTACATTTTTGATTGTACATGCCGGACTCAATGCCTGCATTTGGGCCAATGATGGTGGTACTATGTTTAATGCCGGTGCTCACTTCATGGGCTCTACCGTAGTAATACGCATTGTAGAAGTGGGATTGATGCTGGGATTTGTTTTACATATTGTACAAGGCATCATGCTGGAAATACAAAACAGAAAAACTCGTAAGATTGGATATGCCGTAGCTATGGGCAACAAAGGAAGTAAATGGTATAGCCGCAGCATGGGTTTGCTGGGCACCTTAATACTTATTTTTTTAGTGATTCACTTATCGCATTTTTGGATCCCCAACAGAAGTAATCAAGGTTGGTTACTGGGCAAAGAAATTAATTTGTACGAAAGAATGAAAATCACTTTTCAGGAGTTGTGGGTGGTGATTGTGTATGTTGTAGGTTGCATTTCCCTGGCCTGGCATTTATTGCACGGTTTTCAAAGTGCCTTCCGCACCATTGGAGTTACCAATAAAAAGTATTTGAAAATGTTGAATGCATTGGGAACTGGATTTTCCATTATTGTACCATTCGTTTTTGTTTTGATGCCAATTAGTTTTTACTTGGGCTGGATAAAATAAAAATTCTTATTTCACTATAATCAAAGGTGATTATGCTTGATTCAAAAATTCCATCGGGGCCTTTAGAAAGCAAATGGACTTATTACAAAGGCCATTGTAAACTGGTTAACCCTGCCAATAAAAGAAAACTAGAAGTTATAGTTGTTGGAACCGGTTTGGCAGGTGCATCTGCTGCTGCATCCTTGGGCGAGTTAGGTTATAAAGTAAAAGCATTTTGCTTTCAGGATTCGCCACGTAGAGCACACAGTATAGCCGCACAAGGGGGTATCAATGCTGCAAAAAATTATCAGAACGACGGTGATTCCACTTTCCGTTTGTTTTACGATACCATCAAAGGCGGCGATTATCGTGCCCGAGAAGCCAATGTGCACCGCCTGGCAGAAGTAAGTGCCAACATCATTGACCAATGCGTTGCACAAGGCGTTCCTTTTGCAAGGGAGTATGGCGGTATGTTGAACAATCGATCTTTTGGTGGTGTACAGGTGAAAAGAACTTTTTATGCAGCCGGGCAAACCGGTCAGCAATTATTGATTGGTGCTTACCAAGCTCAGGAAAGGCAAGTAGCGTTGGGCAATGTAAAGCAATATTCACGTCATGAAATGTTGGATGTAGTTATCATTGACGGTAAGGCCAGAGGCATTATTGCCCGCAATCTGGTAACAGGTGAACTGGAAAGACATTTTGGTCATGCTGTCTTACTTTGTACGGGTGGGTATGGAAATGTTTTTTACCTTTCTACCAATGCTATGGGCAGCAATGTTACGGCTGCATGGAAAGCACATGTAAAGGGTGCATTTTTTGGAAATCCTTGTTATACACAAATACATCCTACTTGTATTCCCGTAAGTGGTGATCATCAAAGTAAGCTGACATTGATGTCTGAGTCATTGCGAAACGATGGCCGCATCTGGGTGCCAAAGAAAAAGGATGAGACCCGTAAAGCAGTAGATATTCCGGAAGAAGATAGAGATTATTATCTGGAACGCCGTTATCCTGCATTTGGAAATCTGGTACCGCGAGATGTGGCTTCCAGAGCAGCCAAAGAAAGATGCGATGCCGGATTTGGTGTAGGAACCACTAAACAAGCTGTATATCTTGATTTCAGATACAATCTTATCAATAAATACGGAAGAACAGAAGCTAGTAAACATGGAATTGAAAATCCGGATGAAGCCACACTGGAAAGATTGGGCAAAGAAGTTGTAAAAGAAGAATATGGTAACCTGTTTGATATGTATGAAAAAATAACAGGTGAAAATCCTTATGAAGTGCCTATGCGTATTTACCCTGCGGTACATTATACAATGGGAGGGTTGTGGGTCGATTATGAATTGATGACGAATGTAAAAGGCTTGTACGCATTGGGTGAAGCAAACTTCAGCGATCATGGAGCCAACCGGTTGGGTGCTTCTGCACTCATGCAGGGCTTAGCCGATGGATACTTTGTGATTCCCTATACAATCGGAAATTATCTGGCAGATGAAATCGCAACGAAGCCTATTCCAACCACACATGAAGCATTTGAAACTGCTGAAAAAGTGGTTAGCGATAGAATTACACGTTTGATGAATATCAAAGGAAGTAAATCGGTAGAAAGTTTTCATAAGCGATTGGGCAAAATTATGTGGGAGAAATGTGGTATGGCTCGCAATGAAAAAGGATTGACCGAAGCTATTTCTGAAATTCAGGCATTACGAAAAGAATTCTGGAACGATGTGAGAATACCTGGCATCATTAATGAAATGAATCCGGAGCTGGATAAAGCAGGTCGGGTGGCTGATTTTATGGAACTGGGCGAACTGATGTGTAGAGATGCATTGAATAGAAAAGAAAGTTGCGGCGGACATTTTCGTGAAGAAAGCCAGACCGAAGAAGGTGAGGCAAAAAGAGATGATGCCAATTTTACTTTTGTGTCGGCTTGGGAGTATAAATCGGAAAGCAATTGGGAAATGCATAAGGAAGAACTGGTTTTTGAAGTAGCTAAACCAACACAACGTAGCTATAAGTAAGTAAAAGGAAAAATCATTTACAATTAATAACTGAGTACAAATAGCATATATGGAGAACTATAATATGAACCTCACATTAAAAGTGTGGAGGCAGAAAAATTCGGCAGAGAAAGGCGGATTTCAAACATATCAGGTAAAAAATGTTTCATCAGAAATGTCTTTTCTTGAAATGATAGATGTGTTGAATGAAGACTTGATTAATGAAGGAAAAGATCCCATTGCATTTGACCACGATTGTCGTGAAGGTATTTGTGGTATGTGCTCTATGTATATAAATGGAAGGCCACATGGCCCCTGGCAAAATAATACCGTATGTCAGTTACACATGCGAGCCTATAAAGATGGTGATACAATAGTGGTAGAACCCTGGAGGGCCAATGCTTTTCCGGTAATTAAAGATTTAATGGTAGATCGTTCAGCATTTGATCGTATCATACAGGCCGGTGGTTATATTTCTGTAAATACAGGAAGCCCGGTTGATGCTAATGCCATTCCAATTGAAAAGGATAAAGCCGATGCAGCCTTTGCTGCAGCAGCTTGTATAGGTTGCGGTGCCTGTGTGGCAGCATGTAAAAACTCCTCTGCTATGCTATTCCTTTCGGCAAAAGCATCACATCTTGCTTTACTGCCACAAGGTGCACCCGAAAGAAAATCAAGAGCACTGGCAATGGTAGCGCAAATGGATAAGGAAGGATTTGGTTCTTGTACTAATACCGGCGCATGTGAAGCGGTATGTCCCAAAGGCATTTCTATTGAAAATATCGCCAGGCTAAATAGAGAATATATGTGTGCTGCAGCTGTATCAGATAAGGGGTAGGAGCTTAGATTTGTATTTCAGCACAAGTTTTCTTTGAGCTATTTCAACCACGATTCCAGACTTTGTTTGCCTTCATATTCTAAGGGATAATTCATAAATAAAAATCCTTTTCCAACTCTGGCTGTTCCGTTTATTTTTAGCATGACCTGTTTGCCCAAAAAGGCCGCTGCCATATTTTCAACAAAATGGCTCATATCTAATTTCAATTTTACGGGAATCCAAAAATCAGATTTGGGGGCAATTTTTATCAGTGAGTCCATTGTAAATTGACCTAAAGCCTTACCATCTATCCAGGCATTGCCTTCGGCCTTTTTTAGCTTTACTCCGAAATTATTAGGATTAAAATAATGCACTTTTAAGTTGACAACAGATTCCTTCAGCCCCATTTTATGAATGGATAGATTTTCAATTTCTTTTAGCTCAGGTGATTTAATATTTCTACAGCTAATTATTGAAATAGTCAGAAAAGCTGTAAGCAAAAAGGGTAGGTGGGGCACAGGTTTCATATCAGGTTTGTGGAGGGAAATTAGTGGAATTGTAGTTATCCAAATCTTAAATTTCAAAGAAACGAAATAACGCTTATTACATATAAAGAAAAGGAGTATTTATTCTAAGATTCCATATATATTATAATTAGGAAATTAATAAATTGAGCAATTAAAAATAACCTAAATAATTAAGTGAATATATATTTATTTATAATATTAATATTCAATAAGTTGAAGTATTTTATTAAATATAAATATGCATAATATTTTATGATTTATGAATAAAATTTGCGCCAAAGCAAAAAAAATATTTTAAGAATATAAAATTATGTATATTATTGAAATTTAATTAATAATAGATTATAATTGATTTAAATAATTAATAAATCTATTATATTAATAAAATTTTTAAAATATAAATCAAATCAGCAATTATTATTTCATTTCTGAGTGAGTTTAAACCAGCATTTTACGGAACTATTTTTTCTATTTACGCAGAAATAAGTTTGAGCACTTTTGATACTTCGTTTTCATGTCCAAAAAATGGTAGCCAAAAACTTCTCAATCCAATATTTTAAGCGGTGATTTAGGTTGATAAAGAATTCCTGTTTTGTCCTATCTATTACCTAAATTCGTTGCCTCATTTAACCAAGATTTCATTTCTTGTATGAAAAGAAGTTACTGCTTTCTTAGTGCCCTATTGTTTTCAATTTTTATTTGTAAGTTTTCTATTGCTCAGGATTTTTCAAATAAAGGCAAGGAGTTTTGGTTTTGCTTTCCAAATCATATTCCTTCAGGGTCAAATGGTAGTATGAGTATCTGGATTACTTCTGACCAAGCCAGCTCGGGTACCATTACTATGACAAATGGCGCATTTTCGGCTAACTGGAGCGTTGCGGCAAATGGGATCACTTCGGTTAATATTCCGCATAATCTTGCTCATATAAGCAATGCCGAATCGGGAATGATTATTCAGAAATCTTTAAAATTAAGTGTCAATACCGGGCAGCCCCCGGTTGTGGCTTATGCTCAACAATATGGTAATGCAAGAAGTGCAGCAACCTTACTTTTACCCACAAATGTATTAGGGAAAAAATACAGAGCAGCGAGTTTTACATATTCAAACACTTCATCCGGAGGTCAAAATTCCAGATCTCAATTTCAAATTATCGCCACCAGGCCATTGACACAGGTAAAAGTAACTCCTTTTTCCAACGGAGTAGCAGGTACACCATTCAACATCAATTTTACCAATACCGGCGACATGTATCAATATCAGGCTACTACCGATGTTACCGGCACTTTAATAGAATCTGTTGCCGGATCCGGCGGTACCTGTTTGCCAATAGCTGTTTTTTCTGGTAGCTCGGCCGCTACAATTTTTACAAAAACCTGTACGCCAGGCAACACATCTTATGACCCATTATTTCAACAGATGTATCCAGTATCTACCTGGGGCAAAAATTTTGGTTTTATTCCTTTTGGCGATTACACCAATGGGAATCCTTATAGAGTAATGGCATCTGAAGATAATACTCAGGTCTTTATGAATGGCACTTTGGTAGCAACATTAAATGCAGGCCAAATTTACTCTGGTAGTTTAACGCCATTTGATCTTACACCAGTTACCCTTACTACGCCTACAAGTATAACTGCCGATAAACCTATTTCTGTAATTGAATATGCTCAATGTCGTGATTGTTCGGGCACCAGCAACGGTGATCCTGATATGGTTGTGCTGAATCCCATTGAACAAGACTTAAAAGACATCACCATTTTTACATCTACTCAACAAAACATAAACCGGCAATGGATTAATGTATTAATTCCTACTGTATCAGCAGGAAGTTTTAGAATAGATGGAGCCATTCCTTCCACTCCATTTCAACCCGCCTTCAATATTCCTGGTTATTCTTATTTGCAGCATCAGTTTACACCGGCATTATCAGGCTCACACCGTATTTCGGCTGATACGGGCTTTAATGCCATTTGTTATGGATTTCAACAAGGACAGTATGAATCTTATGCCTATTCCGCCGGTACTAATGTAAAAGACTTAAATAGTGCGCTGGAAATAAATAATGAATTTGGAATAGAAAATTATCCAAATGCCTGTACGGGTTCACCATTTAAGTTTAAAATTTATTTGCCCGATGAAACGAATGGAACACCACCTACTACTATCCGTTACGACTCAATTCGCTGGGACTGTAGCAATGTAAGTGCAATGATTCCGGCCAGTTTCCCTTATATACAATATGGTACACCCTTAGTAATGCCTGATTCTGTCAATATCAGAAATGGGAAAAACGTGGCCTGGTATTCAGTACCCGGAAGTTTTTCATTTATAACGCCTGGTGTTTATACAATTACGATTACTGCATATCGTACTTCAAATGAAGGATGTGGCAATGCACAAACCTATGAATTTCCATTAACGGTAACGGCCCCTCCGGTAGCTGATTTTAATTTTGCAACAGCACTATGTACCAATTCTCCAATACAATTTACTGACGTTACGCCTCCTTCCGGTAGTGTTCCATACAGATGGTGGTGGGAATTTGGTGATCCCCCAAGCGGAGCCAATAATAATTCTAATCTCCAAAATCCAACACATACTTTTTCTAATCCGGGCACCTATTCTGTCAGGTTTTCAAATATTACCAGAGCAGGTTGTTTAAGCGATACAGCAACAAAACTTGTAGATATTACAAACCAACCGACAGCTAATTTTACAGTTCCTGCAATCAATTGTGTAAATACAAGTATTCCATTTACGGATGTCTCTACCTTAGTTGGCCCGGGCAGTATCAATCAATGGGATTGGAATTTTGGTGATCCGGCGAGCGGGATTAATAATACATCTACACTTCAAAATCCCACACATATTTTCGCAACACCGGGAAATTATACGGTTACCTTAAATGTAAAAACAAATACAAACTGTGCAAGTGCTCCTTATACATTTTCGGTAGAAATAAAACCTGATGCCACCATTACATTAAGTTCCGGTGCAGGCACCGATAATCAAACCATTTGTATCAATTCTCCCATTGCAAATATCACTTATGCAGTAGGCGGAAGTGGAACAGGAGGAACTGTTACAGGATTACCTGCCGGCCTTACAGGTACTTATGCTGCCGGAGTCATTACGATTAGCGGCACACCAACAGTAAGTGGTACATTTAACTATACTGTTTCTACACTTGGTCCTTGTCTTAATGTAAATGCAAATGGAACGATTAATGTAACAGCTGATGGAACAATTAATCTTAGCTCTCCCGCTGGTAGCGACAACCAGACTATTTGTATCAATACGCCTTTATCACTTATATCTTATGCAGTAGGTGGTAGTGGTACCGGCGGCACCGTAACCGGATTGCCAGCCGGTATTACCGGAAATTTTGCAGGTGGTGTTATTTCCATTACAGGTACACCAACGGTTAGTGGCGTTTTCAATTATACGGTAAACACTACCGGACCCTGTGTTACACCCACAGCCACCGGAACTATAACCATTACACCTGATGCTACCATTAACCTTACTTCAGCACCGGGTACTGACAATCAAACTAAATGTATAAACACACCCATTACAAATATTACTTATGCAATAGGTGGTAGTGGCACCGGCGGATCTGTTACTGGATTACCTGCAGGTGTTACAGGTACTTATGCCGGGGGTATCATTACCATAAGTGGTACACCCACTGTAAGCGGTACATTTAATTATACGGTAAACACAACCGGTCCTTGCGTTAAACCAAGCGCAACGGGAACCATTACCATTACACCGGATGCAACTTTAACTTTAACTTCCGGAGTTCCGTCTGCAAATCAGTAATTGTGCGTAAATGCAACCATTACAAATATTACTTATGCAGTAGGTGGCACCGGAAATGGAGGAACCGTAACAGGCCTGCCAACAGGTGTTACTGGTTCTTACGCCGGTGGTATAATAACCATAAGTGGTACACCCACAGTAAGCGGTACATTTAATTATATAGTTACAGCCAACGGGCCTTGCCTTGCTGCTACGGCAAACGGAACAATTATCGTAAACGCATTGCCCAATAGTAATTTTAATTTTACCAGCCCAACCTGTGATACCAGAACGATTAATTTTACGGATATTTCTGTTCCAAATTCCGGAACAGTCAATAACTGGCAATGGAATTTTGGAGATCCGGCCAGTGGCGCAAATAATACTTCCGTTTTACAAAATCCTTCTCATTTATTTACGGCTACCGGAACCTATAATGTAGGACTTGTAGTAACCACCGATAAAGGATGCGTAAGCATTGAGCCTACAAAACCTGTTGTGGTAAACCATAAACCTAAAACAGGATTTATGGTTCCGGAAGTATGTATCAATGACGTAGCCACCGTGTTCACAGATACCAGTACAATTGCAGTAGGAGGTTTAGATCCTACAGGATATTATTGGGATTTTGGCGATCCGGCAAGCGGTGTAGCCAACTTCTCAACAGTCAAAAATGGG
>JRYE01019965.1_pt1 | contig 12098 bp, 7 predicted proteins | sample 235321 | NCBI WGS metagenome assembly JRYE01 (sample SAMN03074214, study PRJNA261473) | activated sludge metagenome | biome: Common Effluent Treatment Plant; feature: Wastewater; material: Activated sludge; isolation source: activated biomass in a lab-scale reactor treating industrial wastewater at... | reverse complement strand
ATTGAATAGGGGCAACTTCACTGGATGTACCTGTGGTTAAGAAATCGGCCACACTTGCATAGCGGTAATATGAAGTACCTTCTCTTTGATAACTGTTTCCAAATTTTTGCATTTCAAAACTTCCGCCAACTATAAAATTATGTTTGCCCTTGGTAAGAGAATCGTTATTAAAAATATTCAGGTTGTCGTTAATAACACTATTATTATAGCTAAACAATTCATAACCCGCTGAGATATAGTTTTGGAAAATACCGGATGCTACCGTTGTTAAACCGTCTCCAATATCAATAAACGGAAACTCGGGGCTATTGGCCTTACGGTCGGTATTTATTTTACTGAAAGTAACCAAAAACTGGTTGGATATTTTATTGGAAAATTTGCTGTTAAGCTCCATTGTAAATGACTTTACAGAATTTACCGTACTGTACATAGTGCTTTCAAATGCCATAGAGTTTTGGCCAACTCTTGGATAGTTAGTGAAATTAGTACGTGGGTTAGGTCCGGAGTTAGCATTTACCAATGAAGGAACGTCGCTTTTTGTAGTATTAAACCTTATAGCCAGCCTGTGGTTGTTACTAATATTCCAGTCAATACGTGCCAAAATTAATTTTACGTCAGATTCACTATTGGTATAGTTTTCATACCTGCCCGGGTCATAACCCCATTTATCAATGAGGTGTTGTTTAACCGCTTCAAGGTCGCTTCTTTTTACACGGGTAATGTTTTTATCGGGGTCTGCAACGCCATCTTCTGAGGCTACCCAGTAATTGGTTGCACCGGCGCTTGGTCCCGTCATGGTAATTTTTTCGGCATTAAGGAAGAAAAATAATTTATTTTTTATAATGGGGCCACCCAGGCGAAAGCCCATTGTTTTTGTAGAACTTTCCTGTAAACCCGTTAAATATTCTCCTTTTACTTTACGCCCAATTAACCCTTCATTGGAAAAGAAATAATAAGCAGAACCGTTTAACGTATTGGTACCACTACGGGTAACTGCATTTATACCGGCACCGGTAAATCCGCCCTGGCGTACATCATAAGGCGCAATATTAACCTGTATTTCTTCAATAGCATCAATGGATACACCACCGCCACCAGGTAAGGGATCATCATTTAAACCAAAGCCGTTATTAAAGTTAGCGCCATCAATTTGTACATTATTATAACGGCCATCTCTACCGGCAAATGAATTACCATTTGATTGTGGTGTGAGTTTTGTAAAATCTGAAATACTCCTACTCAATGCAGGCATGGAAGAAATTTGCTGTACGGATATATTGGTAGAAGCCCCCGTTTTAAACCGGTTTAACTTGCTTGTTCTTCCTGTTGCAGCCACCACCACTTCTGTAAGTTCAGTTGCTTTTGATGCAAGTTGTTCATTGGCAATATAGGATTCGCCTAAAACAAGGTAAATATCACTGAGAGTTTTATTGGGATATCCTACATTGCTGATTTCAATAACATACGGGCCGCCGGTGCGCATACCCTGTATAGAATAAACGCCCTTGTTATTTGTTGTAGTAGAATACACAGAACCTGTAGGAGTATGGGTAGCTTTTATTGTGGCACCGGGTAATAACACTCCATTGTCACCCTTTATGGTGCCGGTCATTCCACTGGTAGTAACCTGGGCATTGGCCATAAAACCTACCGAAAAACAAATCAATAATAATAAGTTTAATCTCTTAAGCATAGCAATAAAATTTATTAAGCAAAGAAAACAAATAAAATAACATAATGAACATATAAATAGAAATAAATCATAATAAATAAATGTTTTTTATTACCATTCCATTCACAGCACATTGCTTCAATGTAGGGCATTATTAGCGTTGAATTTGTTGCTAACTTTGCAAAAAAATTGGGTATGCTGCATACAATAGAAGAAGCGTTGAAAGATATTCAGGAAGGGAAATTGGTTATTGTAGTGGACGATGAAGATCGGGAAAATGAAGGTGATTTTATTTGTGCTGCCGAACATGCCACGCCTGAAGTGGTGAACTTTATGAGCAAATATGGGCGGGGGTTAATCTGTGCCCCACTTACAGAAGAACGATGCGATGCATTAAACCTTCAACCCATGGTTAACCAAAACACTTCATTACATGAAACCGCTTTTACTGTAAGTGTTGACCTTTTGGGAAACGGATGTACAACCGGTATTTCAGCATCGGACCGAAGCAAAACCATTATGGCCCTTGCCCACGCCGATACCCGGCCGGAAGATCTTGGCCGCCCGGGACATATTTTTCCATTAAGGGCAAAAAAAGGTGGTGTATTAAGAAGGGCAGGCCATACCGAGGCCACCATTGACATAGCCCGGCTTGCGGGTTTTAAACCGGCCGGCGTGTTGGTTGAAATCATGAATGAAGATGGCACAATGGCCCGGTTACCCCAGCTTTTGGAAATTGCCCGGCAACATCAGCTTAAAATTATTTCTATAAAAGATTTAATAGAATACCGGCTAAAAAAAGAAACGCTTATTGAAGAAGAAGTAAGGGTAAATATGCCTACGCATTATGGCAACTTTAAATTAATAGCATTTAAACAAATAAACACCGGCGATATTCACCTGGCTTTAAAAAAAGGGGATTGGGAAAAAGATGAACCTATTTTAATAAGGGTGCACAGCAGCTGCGTTACCGGCGATATGCTCGGCTCTATGCGCTGCGATTGCGGGGAGCAATTACATCATGCCATGATGCAGATAGAAAAAGCAGGGAAAGGATTAATCCTTTATATGAACCAGGAAGGCCGGGGAATTGGGCTTTTAAATAAATTAAAGGCGTATAAGTTACAGGAAGAAGGAATGGATACGGTAGAAGCCAACCTGGAATTAGGATTTCAAATGGATGAACGGGATTATGGTGTAGGCGCACAAATTCTACGCTATTTAGGGGTAAGTAAAATGAAGCTGATGAGCAACAATCCCAAAAAAAGAGCCGGCTTATTAGGCTATGGACTGGAAATTGTGGAAACCGTGGCTATAGAGATGGAGCCCAATCCTCATAATAAAAAATACCTGGCTACAAAAAGAGATAAGCTTGGGCATGAGATTTTAAAGAATGGAACGCCCTAATACTTCAAAATGATCTAACCCTTAATTGGCCCTTTCTTTTACTTTCTTCACCTCTTCTTCTTTTAATTTTTTGGTGCTTTTAAAAAGGTCGCTTATTTTATCTACATCTTTTCTATAACTTAACTGAACACCGGTTCTATTCCGCTGGCCAGAGGTAAAGTCCACACCGGTTTTATTAAAGCCCACTAAGCGCAGTGAGCCATCATCCCTCAGTAATAACTCTACAGAAATATCAGGTGTAAACAACCCCTTCCGGCTGGCTAAATAGGGATTATTATAATCTAAATTACCANNGGTGGAAACAATTCCATTGGTAGCCCGTTCCAGTTCTTTACTGAACGTACTGGTTAACCAGCCGCTTAACAAGCCCCCAATAGTGCTGGTAGCAATGCCCAAAGTATTTTGCTGTGAAAAGAAATTTTGCTCTTCGTTAATAAAGGCCCCAAATAAAAGCAGGCTAGCCACCTGTTTATTCATAGTGTTGGCATCCTGGGCAAAATCGGCCAGTTTTTGAATTACAATATAATCATTGCGTAATGCACTTCGTTCCGGAAGTTCAAACTCAAAACTTATATCGGGTTTACTTAAAATACCTGTGAGGTGTGAAAGGATGATGATGTCTTCTTTAACCCTTGCGTTAGAAATAGATGAAAGGCTGCTTACGTCAACATTTTTGGCAAGGTACTCCGCATCAATATCAATCAGCGCTGCATAAGGGTCGCCATTCCAGGTTATGGTTCCCCGTTTTAATGTAAAGGGCCGGTTTACGATGGTTTGAAAATTAAAGGTATATTCTCCTTTTGTTAATTCATAACGGCCCCGTATGGTTAACGGCTCCATGGTGCCAACCCGAATATTTAATCTTCCATTTCCTTCACCTTTAATGATATCGCCGGTTTCTTCATCCAGGATTACATCTATTTTACAGGCCGGGTTTGCCACTAAACTTAGATTTACCGTTAAGTTGGAGGATTGAGCGCCCTTATTGTTTACATCCATTTCGCTACCAAACTTAATAAAATCAATATAATCAATTTTATTACTCTCTTTTGTTTCGGTTGTTTGCATGTAAATTTTGCTGGATTCTTAAGCGCTTGGCTGACCGCTGATGTTCATAACCATATCGGATAAGGGCCCTTCCAACGTTAGCAATGCATTACCAATTACCGTACCGTAAAACTGGTTGTTATCTTTTTTAGTGGTATTTAAGAGCAGCATTTTGGATGTTTCCATCCGTACATTTTCAAATGCAAAATCCCTAAAGAAATGATGCTTTATTTTTCCGCTTACCACGCCAGAGTTGCCCAGCGTATCGGTAAGCTGCAGGCCATTGATTTCAATAAGGTCTTTTCCAAAATTTATCTTTTGCCGGTTAAATAAATATTTGCATTGGGTAAAAACAACTAATGCGCTTCCATTGCTGATGGTAGCCGGGCCAACAATATACATATTATCTTTACCCCCGTATAACCTGATATTACCGGTGGCTACACCATTCAATTCACTGAATATGGTTTTTACATAAGGTTCAATTAAATTAAGGTTTAGGCGATCTGCAGCCACGGCTATATCCATTGCAGTTCCGGTGGTATCTTTAAAATTGTACTTTCCATTTATGTCAAAAGCATTTTGATCACCATCGGTTTTTACTTTAAACCCTATATTCCCGGTTTGGGTATTTGCATGAACATCTAAAATCACATCACCCACATCTTTATCATCTAATTGAAAGCGGTCTGCATTGCCCTTAAATTCTATAACCGGGTTAGTAAACAAATTTTTAACCACGGCTTTCCCGGTAAGTTTACCCCGCAATTCCGGTTTGGAAACTACGATGGGTAAAAAGTCTTCAATGTCAATTTGCGTTAGATCGGCAACCAGCTCAGATTCGCCGGTTTGAGGATTGAGCCGGGTATATAAAATAATATTTTGATTGTCGTGAACAAATTTTACTTTATCGGCAGTTACTTTGCCGGGTAGCAGTGAAATAGTTCCATCTTTTTCCAGCAACCATTTATTGCCGTTTAATACAAATGAACTTGGGGCAAATTGAATTTCTATGCCTTCTTTCAAGTGCGTTATAGTAGCATTAAGCTCAGCGCTATCTAAGGTTTTATTGGCCGATGTAACCAGGCTGATATTTGAAATATTATTGCTTGCCGTTACATTTATTTTAGATTTGGGAAATTGCAAGCTATCCTTAAATTTAATATTATCCACCAGCATTACGGCATTTAAAGACTCCCGGTTTCCTTTACCCAAAAACGAAGTATTGGAAAACATTTTCCCATCATAAGAAAAGGAAGGGATATTGGCATCCATAAACAACTCATAGGTATTCAGGTGTACGCTTCCTTTAATATCGGCATAGCTAAAGCCTTTCAGCTTGTTATTGAAGAGCTGTACAAAATCGTCAATCTCTTTGGTTTGAATTCTAAAATCAAAATTTTGCTCACTCAGTTTTTTCGGCGCTTTGAAATAAGCCGGATAATATTTTGCCAGGAAGAACGTAAACGCATTGGGCAATTCCAAAATTTTAAATTTTCCTGAAATATTCGCCTGCATTAAATTGGATTCAATTTTCAATTGCCGGGTGCCGTTTTCTTCCTGTGATACAATACGCAGAGAGTCAAACAATAATTTTGTACTGTCTTTATACAAGCTTGCGTGGTGAATGCTGGCGCTTCCCAGGAAATTATCAATGGTATTCCCGGTAAAGTTCTGATTTTACATACCGGATAAGCTAAGGTTATCTTTTGTGAGCCCTAAGTTTTTAAGATTGATATAGCCCACTTTGGCATCGGCATTTAATATGGTATTTTTATTGGACAAGTCCACTTTTCCATAGAGTTCAGTAATTTTCAGATTAGGGTCGTCAATGGAGAAAAATCCATTAAACGATTTTTTTATAAAATTCCCCTTCATGGTAAGGTTCCTAAAAGCATAATGGTTAAAGTCAACCCGGTTTACTTTTCCATTTACGTTCATTTTTAATTTANNTGAAACCGCCGGTAAATAGTTTTCCGGAGTAAACCGGGTCTTTCCCGTTTTGAAATTTCATGTTAATGTCGGAGGTAAGGCTTCCCAGTGCAGTTTGAAAGGTTCCGTAGGCTACAAAATCTTTAGGAAAACCCGTAAAGGTTCCCTGGTAGGATACTTTACCCAATTTGCGAAAAGCAACACCGCTTTTCTTTATCCCGGGAATGATTAATGCCAGGTCCTGGTAGTCCGTTTGAAGATCATTGGCTTTTAAATCTATAAATGTGGAGTTAAGATCCGGTAAGCCGGCCATGGAAAGATCTCCTTGCAATTTACTGTTGCCGGAGATGATGTTTAAATTTTTAGCTTTAAAATTCTGCACGGCGCCTTTAGCAGTTCCCGAAATTTGAAAAATTCTTTTCCAGCTTTTTAAAGCCGGCGCAAAAACAGCAATATCATCAGAATATACTTCACTATTTTTTAGATGAAGTTCAAGGGTAACTTTTTCGATAAAATCGCCCATGTCTTTTCCAAAATTGTTGAAATGCATAGCATAATAGTCGCCCAGCCGGCTATTATTGGTTTGTAAATCCAGGTTATTAAATTCCATGATATCCGGCGTAAACCTAAAAGCTGCCCGGAGTTTTTTTACCACAAGGCCTCCCCGTTCCCGGGTTTGCAAATTAATATTGGCTTTTATCGTATCCTTTAAAAAAGAAAAATTATTCAACGAACCATTAATGGATGAAAAAATCATGTGGCTGCCGTCAAAATAGGTATGAGGTGTTTTGCCGTTTTGCTTTTCGTTAGCATAAAGCCCATCTATAAGCTGAATATTTTTCCCGGTAATTTGCCAGCCGCCAATATTCCATTGCAAAGCCACTTCCTTAACCCGGGAAACCGCTTTATTTTTCTTTTTGAGGTAATCGGGTCGGTTGCCGGTATAGCTTTTTTGAATAAAATACGGTTGTTCAATAACAAGGCTTTTTACCGCAATATTCTTTTGAAGCAAATCAAAGCGGTCCACCACAAGGTCTAATTTTTTTAATGATACCTGCATATCCTGTCCCACCCAATTATCGGTTTTGTTTATGCTGATATTGCAGAGTTGAACTTCATCAATAGTTATGGCCAGGTTGTTTTTACCGGATTTTTTACTTTCTCCAGAGCTAAAGAAGTCTATTAAAAACTGGTAATTCCAAACACTGTCCGTACGGTTTAAATTAATTACGGCATCACACAACTGCACGTTACTGACTTCTACCCTGTTTTTAAAAATAAACCAGTCGTTTACATTGGCTTTTAGTTCGCCGGCATAAAGCAGGGTATCTTTATTCCGGTCTTCTACCATTACGCCTTTTAATACCAGGCGGTTTAAAAAATCAACATCTACTTTTTGTATACTCAGTTTTGCATTGAGTTTTTCGGATAAACTATGGCCTATTTTATTCACAAGCCAGGTTTGAACGGAAGACGTTTGTAGAAGTGTGTAAAGGACGCCAAAAAATAAAAAGACGAAAATTAAAAACCCTAATTTATGTTTGACTTTTTTGAAAACCATCCACCAAAAAACAATGAACAGGATTAAGAGTAAATAAAAAACAACGGGGGAAACGGATGGTTTTATTTTAATGAAAAGAAATACAAAAGCCATCAAAAATGCCAGCGAAAGTGCAATCCATTTTAATATCGTTAACGTTTTTTGCAGTGGGTGTATGTAAAAACGTAAAAATACTTAATAACCACGGATCAGGAAAATGGGTTTAAAATTTTATCAATTTCTTAAAAACCCCGGGCATCGTCGTCTCCCCGGTTATCGGCAACGGCATGTATGGCGCCATCCTTAAATAAAATGAGTTCGGTACGGCCTATTTTTCCAATATTATTCAAGGTATAGCCCATCTCCGTTAGCTTTTGAGCTGTTGCCGGGTTAAAATCATTTTCTATCATTATTTCATCGGGCAGCCATTGGTGGTGGAACTTAGGCTTATTCACAGCATCTTTTGCTGACATGCCAAAATCAATTACATTAATTATGGTTTGATAAACACTGGTAGGAATTGTGGTTCCTCCCGGGGTGCCCACTACCATAAATAATTTTTTATCTTTTAATACAAGTGTGGGCGTCATACTACTGAGCATTCTTTTGTTGGCTTCAATAGCATTGGCTTTGTTGCCCACTGCGCCATATAAATTGGGTTCACCTTCTTTAATGCTAAAATCATCCATCTCGTTATTCATTATAAATCCTGCAGCTTTTACCACTACCCTGCTGCCATACCTTCCATTAAGGGTTGTGGTTACCGAAACGGCATTCCCTTCTGCATCTACAACACTTATATGCGTGGTTTCATCATGTTCTTTTATAGGTCCTGCACCGGTAAGTTTGCTGCTTCCCGCTTTTCCGGGAATGTAATCCTTCATTCTTTGCTGCAGGTAGGCATCGCTCATCAAGGTGGTTAAAGGAACTTTTACAAAATCATCATCACCCATATACTCTGCCCTGTCGGCAAAGGCCCTACGTTCGGCTTCTACCATAAGTTGTACGCTCTCCGGGGTTTGAAATTGCAGAGCCGCTATATTCATGCTTTCCACCATGCCTAACATTTGCCTGAGTAAAATGCCTCCACTGCTGGGCAATGGCATGGTAATGATTTCATATCCTTTGTAAGAAAATTGTATGGGCTTTCGGAACTTTACTGTATAATTTTTCAAATCTTCTGCAGTAATAATTCCGCCATTTTTAGCGGCATCCTCCACAATGTACTTTGCCGTAATACCTCTGTAAAATCCATTAATGCCATATTTGCTGATGCGGTTTAAGGTTTGTGCAAGTTCTTTTTGCACCAGGATATCCCCCTTCTTCCAGGGCGTTTTTTTTACAAATACCGGTGTAAAATTATTATACTTCAAAAAATCTTCCTTTGAAGCATTAAGTGATTTAGCCTCTGCCTCAGTAAGGGCAAATCCTTTTTCGGCCAATTTTATAGCAGGTGCAATTAATTTTTTGAAGGGTAATTTGGCATATTTAAGCGATGCAAACAAACCGGCAACCGTGCCCGGAACGGCGTTGGCCAAATGCCCGTTTTTACTGAGCTGCGGAAGGGCATTACCGGCGCTGTCCAAGTACATATTTTTAAATGCATTACCCGGCGCTTTTTCCCTAAAATCCAGGGCAATATTTTGGCCATTAGCCAATTGNNGTACCGCTATTACCGCATCCACTGCATTTCCTCCGGCTTTTAATATTTGCAAACCTGCATCACTCGCCAAAGGATGGGCGCTCACCACGGTTGCTTTACTTACCGTTATGGCTTTTTGCGGTTTATAAGAAAAAGGATTGAGTTGTGCATAAGCCGGATGCATTACCGCTACAAACAGAAAAAGCAGCAATACAGCGGTACGCTTTCTAAAATTAAGAAGCATGATAAAAGAATATAAAAATCCCTGCTGTTTAAGGGGCCACAGCAGGGATATACAAAATTATTTCAGTTTTTTCTGCAGGTCTTCATTCATTTTTACATAATCGTCATTGCCCGCTTCTTTAGCCAGCTTAAGTGAAGTATTGGAACTTTGCATTGCTGCGGATTTATCGCCCAGGGCCAGCTCAACTTTTGCTTTATAAATCCAAACCCAAAATGCCTTAGGATTATCTTTTACGGCTTCGCTAACATATTGCAACGCTTTTTTTGGATTGTTATCGTACTCATTATAGAATTGTGCTGCCTGCCAGTTGGGTTTTTTTTCTCCTTTGAGCGCCTCGTCTAATTGTGTTTTAATGCGATCCACCATGCCATAAGGGGCAATGGGTAACCGCACTGCGGTATTTTCCCAAAGAATTTCCAGGTTGGCGCCCATTGCTTTTACATCGGTAAATTGAATGGTAAAACTTTCTACCAATGGTTTTATGTGTGAAGGCTCCACCGAAAATCTTGCCACATCTTCGGACTCTTTATAACCGTCCACACCCCAGTTTTTAATGCCTTTATTTAAAATAATTTCCCAGGTATCAAGATGCGGAATAGTGTATAACGCATAAGTGCCCGAATCAATTTTTTTACCTTTTATTTCCACCGCATCGTTGAAGCGAATGGTAGTGGCGGCATTGGCCCCGGTGCGCCAAAGTTTATCATAAGACACCAGGTCACCAAAAATTTTTCTTCCTTTAGTGATGGGCCTGCTATACGATAATTCAATACTGGAGAGCCCAAAGTCCTGCACAATTTTTTGTGTAGGGGATGGCGCCGGCATTTTTACCTGTGCGGTAGTGGTACCGGCCGTAACCATAAATAAAAGGGAGTAAATTATTTTTTTCATTGTTTTAATTTTTAGGTTGTTTATTGAAAAAATATTTTTACGGTTTGGTAGATAAACAGGCGGTTAAAATCCTGGGCAGCCAATGACTGTTGTTGTTTTTCTGAATACCCCTGCAAGCCCAGTAACCCCGCTGCATTGCCTTTATTGATTGCTATTTCCAAATATCCTGCCGAATTAAACAACGCCAGTTTTTCACCCTGCTGTACATCGGCATAGGTTTCGCTTATTTTATCTATTTCATCATCCCGCCTAAAAGAAATTTTAAAATTCCTGCCCTTTCTTTGCTCTTCAAATTCTTCTTTGCTAATGTTCACCACTACATTTTCGAAATTATCTATAAAAATAATTTGTCCTTCTATCCAATTGGGCCCTAAGGTGGGCTTTAAGGGGTTTTTAACATTTATAGAAACTTCAACATTACCCAGCTCTTCTATTTTTTTTCCATTGTCAAGTGCATGAATAGCTTTGGCAAATACTTCGGCATAATACATCATATTATTTTGCCGGTTACTTTGGAGCGGCAAAGCTACTACTTTTTGGGGCAACTCCTCTAAAACCATGGTAAGCAATCCATTATCGGCGCAGCCAATATAGTGGCCATTATGCTCTGCAATTAATAAATGATCGGTTTTTTCATCAAATACATTCACCAGTATAAGATGGAAGCTTCCAACCGGAAAGTTTTTAATAGCATTTTTACAAACATAAGCCGTACGTAAAAAATTAAACGGTGAAAGGTTATGGGTAATGTCAATAATAGTAAACGAAGGATTTGCCTGCAAGAGTTGCCCTTTAACAGCGGCGGTAATAAAATCCTCCATTCCTACGTCGCTGGTGAAAGTTACAATTGGCATGAAACAAAAAAAGAATTATTTGATGAGTTTACCATCCCTAAAAAAGAATTTTTTGGTGAGCCTGTCGGCCCATGATGGAAAAAACTTGTTGATAAATACGGTTTGCTTTCCCCTGAAGGTTAAAACCAGGGTACGTTTTCTTTCTTCAATGGCTTTTAAAATATGGGCGGCACATTCTTCAGGGCCCNNGTATGGCCTCCATCCAGCCGTTTAAAGCAAATTTACTGGCGCTATACCCACTTCTTCCCGGCAACCCCCTGTATCCTGCAATGGAAGAAATGGCTACAATGGTACCCTGTCTTTCCAAAATAGAAGGCAGTGCAAGTTTGGTGCAATATAATGAACCAAAAAAATTAATATCCATTACCTTTTTAAACACTTCCAACTCTGCATCTTTTAATAAAGAGCGCATGGAAACGCCGGCATTATTAATTAAGATATCAATACCGCCAAATTGTTTAATAGTACTATTGATGAATAAGGCACAGCTGTTATAATCGCTCACATCGGCCACCACGCAATGTAAGGGCATAGTGGAATGGCTCAGTTGCAAATCATAAAGTTTATCCTGGTTACGGGCACAGGTAGCCACTTTAGCTCCCAAATGCAACAAATTATCCACCAATGCTTTTCCAATACCGTCGCTTCCGCCTGTAACCGCTACCACCTTATTTTCGAAGAAATTGCTCATACTAATACGTTAAGGCAAAATTAATGAGATAATCTGCTGCCGGTGAACAAATAGGTATAAAATCTTGTAATTATTATAAATATACCATCAAAACTTTTTTGCAGCAAACCAATATTCCCTTATTTTTGCACTCCTTTTTAAAAAAAGGGGAATGATTCCGTAGCTCAGTTGGTAGAGC
>JRYE01007179.1_pt1 | contig 12134 bp, 8 predicted proteins | sample 235321 | NCBI WGS metagenome assembly JRYE01 (sample SAMN03074214, study PRJNA261473) | activated sludge metagenome | biome: Common Effluent Treatment Plant; feature: Wastewater; material: Activated sludge; isolation source: activated biomass in a lab-scale reactor treating industrial wastewater at... | reverse complement strand
TTCAGGGCCGTCGAGATTGGTGCGGGCGCTGCCGAAGACGACGATGGTGGAGCGGACGCCCCAGGCGCGGAGGAACTGCTCGGCCTTCTCGTATTCGAGAAGGAAGCGCGTGCCCCGCAGCGCGTCCTTGCAGGTCTTCACCAGCGACGGATACACACACACGGCGGCGGCGCTGGGAAAGCCATCGGGGAAATTGGCGGCATCGACGTGCGGCGTGACGGCCTTGCGACACAGGGCCCGGGCCTTCTCGGGAGAGTCCTTGCCCTCGAGGGTCGTGAGGTCCATCATGGACATCGCGCGGAGCAGCAACTCTCGCTTCGTCGTTGTCTTGATGGATCGTTTCGTAAACGAGGCGGCGCGCTCGGCGACCATGACGGCGTCAACAGAAGGAGAAGTACTCGCGTGGCGGAGCATGCCGAATGCTAGGGAGTCGGCGTCTGTGGCTCGGGGTCCGGTGTACGAGGCGAGGGCGGGGGTGCCGATGAATCCTGAGGTCTGGCGTGACTCGCGAGTGTCGAGAGGAACTCGGCGACGCCCCGGGCCGCCGCTTCCGTGTGGATGGGTTCGTTCCACAGGTCGTTGTGCCCGGCGTTCTCGACGAGGGCGAGCGTCGCCTTGGGGGTCGCGGCCGCGATAGCCCGGGCGTCCTCGGGGGGTGTGATGGTGTCGGCGTCACCCTGCAGCACCAGCATGGGCACATCCACACGTGCCGCCCACATGGCTCGATCGAAGAACTTTGGATTCAGCGTGAGGCGGGAGGCGTTGAGCGTGGTGGCGTATCGGGCGCTGGTGATGGCCAGGGCGGCGGCGAGTGTCGGTCCATGCGGCAGGGCCTGTGCTCGCAGCACGTTCCGCGCGGGCGTGAGGGCGAGCCTGTACGGACTCTCGGCGATCACGCCACACAGATTGGGGATGGTTTTCGTGGCGGCGACGACGATGGAGACGCCCGCGCCCATGGACCAGCCGTAGAGCACGATCGGCGTGTCTGGCGGGAGTCGCAGATGCTCGATGAGCGAGCGGAGTGCTTCGGGTTCGCGGAGGCCTTGTGTGCAGACGCCCGGCGCCTCGCCGTGTCCGGGGGAATCCCACAGGATCAGGCGTGAGGCGTGCTCGATGAGGTGCGGAAGGCGTGCGAGAGCGCCGACTCGGGAGTCGCCCCAGCCATGGGTGAGGATCACGACGGGCGCGGTGGAAGCCGTGGCGCCGGCGTGCCCGGGGACGTCCCAATAGGGCAGGTCGAGCACGCCGTGCCGGAACGTGTGCTCGGTGAACGTGATCTCCCGTCCCGAGGCGGGGGCGATCTCGTCGGGTGTGCCGGGACGATTGCGGGCGAGGGCCGAGGCATAGGTCCGACGCGGAGGATGCGCGAGACGCCAGGCCGTCGCAAGGGTCGTTACGCCCACCACGAGGACCAGGCCCAGGATCAGGAAGAGCGCGAGGTCGAGAGCGTCGGCGTGCATTCTGTATGGATGGGCCTGCGAAAATCGGGAACGCGAGGAGAACGGGGCGAAGTCTACATCCCAAAGAGGTTCCGCACGTCGTTGTACGTCACGACGATGAAGACCGCGCCGATGAGAACGAGGCCCGCCATGGTGAGGGCGTTCTGCACCGACGCGGGCACGGGCTTGCCGCGAACCTTCTCGGCGCAGAGCAGGAGGAACTGCCCCCCATCGACGATGGGGATGGGAAGGAAGTTGATCACCGCGAGGTTGATGGAGATCAGCGCGAGGAACCGCAGCAGACTCATGAACCCCTGCTCGGCGACGATCGTTCCGATCTGGGCGATGCCGATGGGGCCTTTGAGATGCTTCACTTTCACGGAGTTCTGGAAGAGGCGGACAAAGGTGAGATAGGTTGAGCGCATGGCCGAGCGTGTCTCCTTCATGCCAATGGCGATCGCTTCGATCGGCGTCTTGCCCTTGAGCAACTCCTGCTCCATTGCGAAGAGGTGCGTGGGTATCGGCGAGTTGTACGACAACGCGCGGAGGCGCTCCACGTCGGCCTGCGGGACAGAGAGGGCAACCGTCGTCGGGGCGGGATCCGGATCGAGCGTGGTCGCCACCGGGCGGATCCGAAGCGTCACGCTCGCCCCGCTCGTTGCCGATGCGGTCGCCTCGCGGAGGGCGCTGCGGAGCGTCGCGAAGTTCGTGACCGGCGTCTCATTGACGGCCAGGATCGTCGAGCCGGGTGGCAGCACGTCGAACGAGGGCAGAACGCGGGGCTCGGCGTCCTTGGTCTTTGGGTCCAGCGCCTTCGCGGGCGATCGCGCCACCAGCGTGGATGTCGTAGCCGTGGTCGTCGCCCGGAATCCGATCCTTCCCTCGCCCGAGACCTCGACCGTGAGCGCGTGCGTGGAGTACGACGCGCCTTTTTCCGAAGTCGCGCCGGGCCGGAGGACCACCACGTCGAGCAATCGCCCCGCGTTCGCGTTGATCTCGCGGATCCCCTGATCCAGGCGCGGAAACTCGATCGGGCCGATTCGTGCGAAGATATCGCCGGGCCGCAACCCGGTGCGAGCCTGCACCGACTCGTCCATGGTCGAGATGGACAGGACGGGAGCAAGCCCGAGCAGGTGCTCGATCACGACGNNCCGCGCCTGCTTGGCGTGGGTCACCGGATTCTCGAAGACGATCTCGATCGGGGTCTGTGGATGGGCCTTCGCGGCGGCCTCGAGTTGTCTCGGAGTCGTCGCGGGGGCGCCATCGATGGAGACCAGCACCGAGCCGGGGGCCACGTCGGCGATTCCCGCCTGCTCGTACTCGCCCTTGAGCAGCGCGAGCGTCTCCTGGTCCTTGGTCGTGGCGAGCGTTGTGCTGTGCGGCGGCTCGATCCCGAGTTCTTGGAGATCGGAAATCACGCCCGTCTCGGGGCGAATCGCGAAGTGCAACTCCGAGGCCATGCCGTCACGCTTCACGCGAAGGTCGATCGGGGTCCCCGGTTCGGCCATCGCGGTCTCGACCATGATGTCGCCGAACTTGTTGGGCTTCACGCCGTTGATCTCGACGATCTCGTCCCCGGGTTGCAGGCCCTTCTCGGTGATGCGCAGGGCCTCGGCGTTGAGCGGCATCGCCACGGCCGCGGNNGGGCTCGGTCGGAAGTCCGATCATGAAGACGATCACGAACAGGATGGCGGCGCTGATGAGATTCATCACCACGCCCGCGCAGATCACGACCATGCGCTTCCAGATGGGGGCGTTCTGGTAACTATCCGGCGCGGCGCTGGTGGCCTCGGGGTTGAGATCCTCCTGGCCAAGCATCTTCACGTACCCGCCCAGAGGGAGGAGGTTCAGGCGATACTCGGTGGGGCTGACGCCGGGGAGAAGGCCGCCAGACTTGCGTGCCCGCTCGAGGTACTCAGGCTCGGATGTGCCTTTGCGGAGGCCCATGCCCTTGCGATAGGAGAGCGTCGCGGGCCCAAAGCCGATGGCGAACGCGAGGACGCGAATACCCGCCCATCGGGCCGCGAGAAAGTGCCCGAGTTCGTGGATGAAGATGATCAGCCCGAACCCGATGACGATCTGGGCGAGGCTGGTGAGTGTGCCAAAGACGGCGAGTGTGGGCGCGTGATGCATCGGATCAATTATCGGCACTGGACCAAGGCTTGGTGACCCCGAGTGGGGGAGAGCGTCAAGAAAAAAACCCGCGGCGTTCGAGGCCGCGGGCACGGGGTCTACGGGACGTAGAGACTCACGCGATCCTCATCGAGTCTCGCGATCACTTCGCGTACTTCACCGAGCAGCCGTACGCCTTGGTCTCGGTCTTCTCGACCTTCTTCCCGGCGAGGAGCGCGTCGAGGGCGGCCGAGACGTAGTTCATCTTGCCGACAGTCTTGGCGTCGTTGTTGTCGTCGATGGCGCCGTGGTAGGCGATGGTGCCATCGGTCGCGATGATGAAGAACTCGGGCGTGCGCTTGGCGCCGTAGGCCTGCCCGACCTTGCCCGACTCATCGAGCAGCACGGGGTACTCGATGCCATAGTCCTTGCGGGCCTTGACGTTGCGGTCCTGGCCATAGCCCTGCTCACCGGGCGCACCGGAGTTGATCGCGACCCAGGAGACCTTCTTGTCCTTGTACTTCTCGTACGTCTCCTTCATCGTCTTGGCGTGGTCGTGGTGCTTCTTCACGAAGGGGCAGTCGGGGTTGAACCACTCGAGGACGACGATCTTCCCGTCCTTGGAGAGGTCGGCCAGCGAGACCTCCTTGCCATCGATTGAGGTGAGTTTGAACTCGGCGGCCTTGTCTCCCACTTTCAGTCCTTTCGCTTTGGCTTTCTCGGCCGATTTGTTCTGGCCCTTGTCTCCCGGATCGGCGAGTGCAAGGGCGGAGGCCCCGACCACGGCGAGTGACGCCGCGGCGATGAGACCGGTGAGCATCCGACGAGAGGCAAACATGCGAGTCATGCGATCCATCCTTTCATGCTCTCGCGCTCGGGCCGCTGGCGACACGCCGCGGCCCAACACACGAGAAGTGCTGCAAAATCCATCACCCAATGGTATTAGGGTGTGGTGGTTCTGGGTGTCTGGGGTGGTTGGGTAGGCGAGGATGACTCCGGTGTCGATTTTGACGGTGACGGCGCCACGGCCGTGGCGTCCTTCGAGACCGGTTTCACGGCCGGCAGGGTCTCATTGATACTGATAAACACCGGGTTCTTCAATCCTGGAAACGCGCACTCGAGCACTCCGCGCACTCGGCGGGACTCGGTCTCGGTCTCGGGCGCCTCGAACCGGACGGTCAGAGTGTCCTTCGACGCTACGGCGTCGGCGAGGAGATTCACCGGCGTGGGAATATCAGAGGCGGGATAGAACGTCAGCGACGACGCGCCGGGCATCGTCAGCGTGAGGGATGTCGGTGTGCTCGTTGAAACGATCGTGTGTTGTGGAACGCGAGCCGGCAGTCGCTCGCGAGCGCCCGCGATGAGCGGTGCGTCCTTCGAGGTCTCGCCGGGTGCCGCGCTGGGCACGACCGAGAGGGGCATGCTCGCGGTCACCGTCTCCGGGACGCACGCGTTCGAACACACGAGGAGATCCACGCGGACGCCGATCATTGCGTCCTTGGGGATCGCCGCCGACGCCTTCACCTGCACCGGGAAGAGCACCGTCACGGTTCCCTCGTAGATGTGATCGTGGATGTCGCCCGGCGAGACGTGGCGATGGGGCGCGGGGAAGATCGGATCGCCGACCGTGACACCCGTGGGGAGCGTCCACGAGAACTTCGGCGTCATCCCCGTGTCGTTGTACGTGTCGCCATAGATGTGCCACTCCGGCCTCATCGTGAGCGAGACTCCGATCGTCGAATCGGACCCGGCTCGAAGGGCCACGGTCTCACTGACCACGCGGGCCGAGACGTGCGTTTCGGATCTGGCCATCGAGTGTGCGGTCATGGCGAGTGAAGACGCAAGGGCGAGGACGATGATGGATGGGCGTGGCATAACGTGCATTCTTTGATGTTGGAGTACCTCCGGGGTTGCACGCGTATCCATCTCCAAAGGTCTCTTCGCGGGCGGCCGAGATGACCCAACCCACGATCCGCACAGACGAAGGTTTCCTACGCTCTTCATGATGAACCCTTGCCCACGTTCCGTCCGGATCCCCAGAATTCCGACCTTTGGTTGGGTCCAGTTTGGGATACAACGCCGAAACAGCCGCGGCAACGTGGTTCGGCGACTGTTCTGTCTCGCAGTGTTCGGGACCGTGCTCGCTAGCACCGGTTGCAGCGCGAGCGGCGTGCGCGACACCGACATCAAGTACGCGAAGTTGGACCAGGTTCGGGCCGTGGTCAACCCGATGACCGAGCGAGAGCGGTCGCAGAATGTCCTGCTGGTCGATCCACGAACCAGGGACGAGTATGAGGCCGGGCACCTTCCGAAGGCCCGCAACCTGCGGACGACCCACGCCCTCCCCGATCGCGACGTGGACCCGGTCTTCAACGGGTACAACACGATCCTGGTGTATGGCACGAACCCCGGTGACGCCGTGGCCCGGGCGATGGTGAAGCGGCTGATCGCGGGGAAGAAGACGGCCGTTCTCTTCGCGGGAGTAATCGAAGAGTGGACGAAGCACGGCGGGCCACTGGAGACTGGGCCGGACCCACTCGCCGACACGATCGACGACACGTCGACAAGGCTGCTGCCCAACTGATTCCGTGCCGGTCAGTGCGCGACAATGAAAAAACGCCCGCGAGTGGCTCGCGGGCGCCTGTGCGTTGGGACTGGCGAAGTGTGATCGGCGGGCGACTGCCGATCGTGGTGCTCGACGGTTACCCGATCTGGGCGAGGGTGTTGACGAGGCCGAAGGGGGTGCCCGTGGTGGTCCAGCCGCCGCCCAGGAGCAGGTCGTAGTGCGAGAAGGCCATGGCGAACTGGGTGTTGGCAGTGGCGTCGATGCCGTAGGAGAAGGCGCCGGTCCGGCCTGAACTGACGAGTTCGGGGCGCTGGTCGAGTCGGAGTTGGGCGAAGCCGCGAGCGTTGACGGTGATCGGGATGAGCGACGTGCCGCCGTCGGAGAAGAGCAGCTTCACGTTGACGGTGACGTTGACGCCCGCGGGGTTGTGGAAGGTGAGGGTGTCGAAGGTAGAGGATCCGGCATTGGCCGGGTTGAGGAAGCCGTCGGCGAAGAGGAATCGTGTGCCGGCGGTCATGAGGGCGGCCGCGGCATCGGCGTCGCCACGACGCGAGTCGCTTCCCAGGACCGAGATCGGTTGGGAGGAGACGAATCGCAGGCCGATCGGCTGGTTGTTGACCAGGCCCAGTTGCGTGCCGGTGAGCACCACCTGGGAGCGGGCCGGGACCGAGACGAGGCGAGAGAGTGGCGTCAGCGGCGCGAGCATGTAGTTGCCGGTGATCTGGACCTGGGCCGTGACCGAGGTCGGGTTGAAGATGACGACTTCGGCCTGGCTGTCGGTGCCCTGAGTGAGGTTGGTGACGGCCTGGATGGTCGCCGATTGGTCGCCCAGGGCGCCGAAGGCGGCGCCGTTGCCGGCGAGGGAGTAGTGGCTGAGCGAGGCGACGACGCCCTCGAAGATCGCGGCATTCGCGATATCGACCGGTGTCGCCGTGAGGGTGACGCTGAACGTACCGACAGGGAAGTTGGCGAGGTCATTGATCGCCCACCCGCCGCGGCGCTGGGCATCCCAGACCTGGGAGATGGAGACGGGCGCCTGCCCGGCCTTGTATGCCGTGAGCGTGACGTTGATCGGGAAGGTGGCGGGGTTGTAGAAGACGATGAAGTCGAGGTTGCCGCCGGGGCTGCGCTCGACACGAGCGAAGTTCCAGGTGGTGTCGAGCTCGGAGGTGAAGGGATCGCCGACCGAGCCGTTGAAGTCGTAGTGGGAGAGCGTGGCCGAGAGCGGCTGATCGGAGACGATCTCGATGGCGTACGGCGTGTCGGTGCGGAGGCCGGCGACGCGCCCGTTGAGAGCGTCGGCGAGGGTGACCCGCGTGGTCGAGTTGGCCGCGACGGTGCCGCCGGGGATCGAGGTGAGCAGCGTGCCCGTCTCGTACCAGATGTTGATCGTGTACGTGGACGCGACGGCATTGGGGTTGCTAATCCCGATGAACTCGCGTGTGGAGTCGGTGGTGTAGCCCTCAGGGTAGAAGAGGCGGTGTACCGCGGGCTGGGTGCTGACGCGGATGGTGTAGGACCCGACCGAGTCGCCGATGCCATCGACGATGACCCAATAGGTGGTGTTGCCCGGGGCGAGGTAGGCGAGGTTCGCCTGAACGCCGGGGAGGCCCGCGTCGTCGAAACCAACGGTGGCCGTCGACGCCTCGGTGGCGGCGTTCACGACGCGGACGTTGGCGTCGAGGAGCGAGCCGTTGGGTGCGACAACCTGGACGAAGACCTGCTGCAGCCCCGAGTAGTTCCCCGTGGTGAAGCGGAAGAGATCGCGGTCATTGGCGACGTCGATGCTGTCGGAGACCTCGGCATAGCCGGTGCGCGGATTGACGCTGAGGACCGCGGGCTGGTTGAAGTCGATGACCGACGGGTCGGTCCCGCCGCCGCCGCCCGTGGTGGGGCCTGCAACGTTGACGTTGTACTGCCCGGTGGTGGTGGCGCCCGAGACGCCTGTGGTCGCCGCAACGAGGATGTAGTAGGTCGTGCCCTGGGTCAATCCCGTGAAGGAGAAGGACGCGGGCTGGAGCGCGCTCGTCGCGACGAACTGCGTGACCTGCGTGAAGGTCGAGTTGAAGATGGTGACGGTGGGGGCGAGGCCCTGGGCCGTGTCGGAGAGAGGCGTGACCGTGATCGACCACGTGCCGTCGCGGATCGCGGTGAATCGGTAGAGATCGGTGTCGCCCGCGTAGTTGATCTGCGGGTTGCCGGCATCGCCGAAGTCCGCCGCGCCGATCTGCCCGACCGCGGTGGTCGGATTGATCGGGATCTGCGTGGCGATGGTCCACTCGGTCGCGTTGGCGTGGTCATCGATGGGGGGCGTGGCGNNACCGCGGTGTTCACGTTCCCGCCGATCTCCTCGATCGGCTCGACGACGACGAAGTAGTTGCGCCCGCGAACGATCGCGAGATCCATCGTGATCGTGTTCGCGCCTGCGTCGTCGGGCATCGTGGCGGAGACGATCTCCGTCACCGGGCCCAGCGCCGGATCGGAATAGACCGTGACGCGGGCGCGGAGGAGGCTCCCCGCGGTTCGTGTGAGCGTGACGGAGCCTTGGCCCGTCGCCGTCCCCGTGAAGGTGAAGAGATCGGTGTCGGTCGCGGTCTCGATGGTTCCACCCAGGTCGCCCAGGCCGGTGAAGGGATCGAGCGGGACGATCGACGCGACGGCGAAATGGCTGGTGTCGCGGTCGGCGCCCACGAGTGGCGCGTCGGGGTGATCGTCGCTGGGCGTGAAGACGAGATTCACGTTGTATGAGCCGATGCCCGCGGCGAGGTCGGCGTCGGTGACGACGATGTAGTAGTACGGATAGATCCGCGCCGGGTCGGCCTGCGGCGGGAGGATCTGGCGATCCGGCGTCGCCGAGAACCGAGCGCGGGCGTTGAGCGTCCCGCCCGTGATGTCGTCGTCGTTGGCGGCGATGAGTTGATAGATCGCGTTCCCCGCCGGATCTTCCGAGACCTCCCACACCTGCACCGCGGGATTGAACCCGGGGCTGGTCGCGGAGACGGTAACGGTGTGGAAGCCAAAGGTGGTGGACGTGAAGCGGAAGACGTCGGAATCGCCTGGGGCTTCGATCGTGCCCGAGCCGGAGCCGAGGCCTTGGAAGTCCTGGACGTCGAGATCCGTCGCCCGCCACCACTTGCCCTCGTCGGCGTGATCATCGACAGGCGGCACGCCCGCGACCGAGAGCGTGTAGGCGCCCTCGGCGGTACCGTTGCCGCCCACGACGACATAGAACCGTTGCCCGGTCGTCGCGGGGACGGTCGCCCGTGTCGTGCCGGGCGCCACGATGATCCCGTTCGCCACGGTGTTCCCGTTGGCGTCCTGGATCGTGACGTCGGGGACAAGCGTTCCGCTGGTTCGTGTGGCGGTGATGCTCAGCGTCCCGCTTCCCGGGGCGATGAGCGTGTAGGTATCCGTGTCGGCGAGGTTGTTGGGCGTGTTGTTGATGACGCCGTTGACGCTTCCCGTACCGATCGTGGACGACCCGAAGACATCGTCGATGGGGATGACCGTCGCCCTCGGGAGGGCGTTGTTGTCGGCACGGTTGACGTGGTCGTCCTGAACGGTCTGCCCGTTCTCGAGATCCGACGGGATCGACGTCATCTGGTGGACCAGGATCTGGTATGACCCGAGGGCGCGGCGCCAGTCGATCTCGCGATCGAGGATCCGCTCACGAGTCGCGGCGTTCTCATCGGTCGGTGAGGGCGAGCCGTCGATCCAAGCCTGCCCCGACTCGACCTGGATGAAGTACGTGTTGCCCGCGACGACGTGGAAGACGGCCCGAGCGTCACGACGCGTGAACGTCACCGGGCCGGCGCCACCGACCGTCTCGGGCGCGACATACGCGGTGGTGACGGCGTTGTTGTCATTGTTATAAACGATCTGCGAGAAGTCGTTATCGAAGATGCGGACGGCAGAGTCGAGCGGGCTGTTGTAGGTCTTGGCCTGGACGGTGTACGCTTGCGTGCCGTCGGTGAGGTTGACGTCGAGTTCGCCGAACAAGTCCGCGATGTTTCGTGTGGCGATGCGGACCTCAACGGTCCCCGTGAACTCCGCACGGAAGTTCCACAGGTCGGTGTCATCGATGGTCTGGATGCCGCCGAGGTCGCTGAAGTAGGTGTGGCTGCTCGGGTCGAACGGGTTCGTAAAGAGCGTGCGGATGGTGCTGCCCGCGGGCTGCGCGTCGGTCCCCTGGTTGGCCGAACCGTCGCCGGTGTTGAGATTCGTCGTGATGTGCAGCGACGTGTCGAAGGACCGCTCGTTGGGCTCCTCGACGAGCGTGGTGCTCGCCGAGTCATCGCGCACGCCATCGGGCGGCACGGAGATGTCGGGCACGAACGCGTCCACCGTCAGCGAGATGTTGTAACGACCCGTCCCGCTGTCGTTGAGATCGGTCACCTCGAGGTAGTAGACCTCGCCGCCCCAGAGCTTGATGCCGCCCAGTCCGTCCGCCGGGAGCGTGCCCGCGGTGATGAGCGGGTTGATCATGCCCGCGGGATCGGGGTTAGGTAGCGCGATGGAGTTTGAGCCGGTCTGATCGAAGGAGAAGACCTCGTCGAGATTCGAGTCGAGGATGCGGATGCGGACGTTCTCGAAGCCGCCGAAGGTCGGATTGACGACGACCGCGAGTCGCGAGGCGGGGCGATCGTGCCGGTCCCAGCGGAGCGGATTGCCGTCGTCGAAGGGCGCGACCACAAAGACCGTCGCGTCCTGCTCGGCGGGATCGCCGGCATCGGCCTGGTTCGTCGGGCCGTAGTCCTCCGCCGTGCTGTTGGTCACGCCGCCGAACATCGCCGAGTAAGTGAAGAAGTCACCGAAGGGACCAGTGTCCGCGGAGACCTGCGCGACGTGGTTCACGGTGAGCGTGCTCCCGTCGGGGAGGGTGATGTCCACGAAGTCGCCACCGATCCAGAGGGCTTCCTGTGGATTGCCGCTGATGAGGGCACGCTCGACGCCCGGCTCCTGCGTGTCAACGAACGTTGTGAGTGAGCGGACCGGTGCATCGAGCGCGCCGAGCCCGGACAGGAAGCCATCCTGCCATCCGCCGCCGTCCCAGATACCAATGAAGCCATCGTGGTCCGTGAAGTCGCCACCGGCGACAAGGAATCGGAACTCGTCAGCCGCCGCGCCGTTGATTTCTGGTGGATTCCACGTCGTGAGTGCGCGAACGGCCGCATTCGCGCCACCTCCCAGCGCCGTCCAGGTGAGGTTCTGCTGCGCGGGCAAGGCGTCATCCGCCGGCGGCGTTCCAAAGGCGGCGATATTGAGCGCCGCAGTGCCCCCGGCGTTGGTGAACTGACCGCCGACAATCAGGAGGTCGGCCTCGGGACGCCCGGTGCCCTCATCCCCCGGGTCGCTGAAGACCGTGAGCGCGAAGACCGCGGGGTTCGGGCCGCCGTTGATCACCGAGGTCGGGACGCCATTTGTATTCGTGCCGAACTTGAGCGGACGCAGCGTGGTTCCCTCGTTGGCGTAGGTGACGATGTTCTGGAACGCCACGTTCGCTCCGCCGTCGAGCCGCTGGGCGGTCCCATTGAACTGTCCGCCGATGACCAACAAAGTTGGAGGATCGNNCCAGGGTCTGATGGATCCCACGAGGTCAGCGCGTTGACCGGCCCGTTGAAGTTCAACACGTTGATGCCGCCACCGAACATCACGACGAAGCCCTGATTGCCAAGACCGCCGCCAATCGCCAGACGCGGAGCCGGGTCATCGCCTCCACCAGCCGGTGCGTCGGGGTCGTACGTCGTCAGCGCCCGCACGGGCCCGGTGATCCCGGCCGTGATCGCCGGATTCAGTCCGGCCCACCCGAACTCGCCCGTGTTGAAGTCCTGCACCCACAACGCGATGTTGGTCAAGGTGACCGGGCCCTGAGGCGTCGGAATCACAAGATTGAAATCGCCGCCGACGACCATGATGTGATCCGTCATCCCTTCGGGCGCGGTGTCCACGCCGGGGGTGGGATCGAAGTCCAGAAGGGTGTAGATCTCGGGATTCGTCGTCCCCGGCGTCGCCGGGTT
>JRYE01020756.1_pt1 | contig 12141 bp, 9 predicted proteins | sample 235321 | NCBI WGS metagenome assembly JRYE01 (sample SAMN03074214, study PRJNA261473) | activated sludge metagenome | biome: Common Effluent Treatment Plant; feature: Wastewater; material: Activated sludge; isolation source: activated biomass in a lab-scale reactor treating industrial wastewater at... | reverse complement strand
CGTCGAGAGCGCGAGCGCCAGGACAACTCCTTGATTGTGTGGAATCCATCGCACTTGGCCTTGATGTGTCGCGGCAGAGTCGGCAGTGTCGTGTCTGCCCGGAGGCCTCCGCGTTGTGCGGACGCCTGCGGGCGAGCACCACGAGCGGGCGCGAAGCCCCAAGGAGACCGCGATGGCAGCAGCGACCACAACAAAGAAGACCGGCACGGCGAAGAAGACCGCGAAGGCGTCGGCCACGAAGAGCAGCGCCCGCAGCGAGACGGGTGAGCGCCTCCGCAAGGCCGCGCAAGCGGAGATCGCCGAGCGCCTCGAGCGCTTGGAGAAGGACGAGGCGACGGGCGATACAGCAAGCGGGACAACCAACGAGGCGGCCACGGACACCGCCATCGCGAAGGACGCCACGGACACGGCACCCGCCAAGCCCAAGGCCAAGGCGGCGAAGCCCGCGAAGTCAAAGCGAGTGAGCGCCCTCGACGCCGCCGCGATCGTGGTGCGTACCAGCAAAGACCCCATGCGGCCCAGCGAGATGGTGGTCGCCATGAAGGCGCAGGGCCTGTGGTCCAGCCCCACCGGCAAGACCCCGGGCGCGACGCTCTACGCCGCGATCATCAGGGAGATCGCCAGGAAGGGCGACGCCTCGCGCTTCCGCAAGGCCGAGCGCGGACGGTTCACGGCGAATGCACGCAAGAGCGCGTAGGCGACGACCACATACATCTGTTCCGTTCTCACGCCCCCGCTCGACGCGGGGGTTCTCACGGTGACGATGACTGGTCCTGGTCCTCGGACGGCTCGTCGATCGGCTTGCCGTCTTCGTCGTACCGGTACCCGAGCATCTCGCCCAGGGGACGCATCGGCCCCTTGCCCGACCCAAAGACCCGCGAGGTCGACGTCACCTTCGGCGCGGGCCGCGTCCGCTCCGGCCCCTTCTCCTGCGCCCGGGTCATCGCGGGCGGGCCACGATCCTTCGCGTTGGAGTCGGCGTTGCTCGTGTCGTTCTCCTTGTCGTTCTCGTCTTCGTTGCCATTGCCCTTCGGGTGTTTCGGTGGCCTGGGAAGCGCCTTGGGCGGGGTCTCGTTCTCGTCATCGAGTTCGCGCCACTCGGTGTCCAACGGCTCCTGCGGCGGCTCTTCCTCGCGGATCTTGATGTCCCGTTCCAGGGCCTCGATACGCTGCGACAGGTCGTCCAACTCGATCGAGTCCCGGCTGAACTTCAGGAGCGCCGTCGCCGCCGCCACCCGCGAGGCCGACGCCGTCGAGTTGTCGGCCATGATCTTGACGAGCGTCTGGATCGCGTGCGGCGAGTACCGCTGCGCGATCGACATGGCGTGCGCGAACGCCTCGCGACGAGCCCGCCTGTACGCCATCGAGAACTCCGGCCGCTCCAGCCACTGGTAGATCGTCCGCTGCGGGATCCCGCTCGCCACCGAGGCCTTCTCGATCGAGGTCTCGACGATGAGCGCCGCCAGCGCCTTCTCCTGCCGGTTCGACAACCCGTCCACGCGCCCGCCCCGGTTGGGACCAACGGTGCTCGCCTGCCGACGCGGCTTCTTGCGCTCTTCCTCGGGCATCACGCGCCTCCTGCGGGAATGCGCGTCGCGCTGTGCGGCGTGCGCTCGGCCTTCTTGCCTGTGAACGACTCCCAGCGCTGCACGATCACGTCGCAGTAGAGGGGATCGAGTTCCATGAGACGCGCCCGCCTCCCCGACATCTCCGCGGCGATCAGGGTCGACCCCGAACCACCGAAGAGATCGAGGACCACCTCCCCAGGCCTCGACGAGTACTCGATGGCGCGCTTGGCGAGTTCCACGGGCTTCTCGGTCAGGTGCACCATCGCGGTGGGCGTGACCTTCTTGACGCTCCACGTGTCCGGCACGTTGTTGGGGCCGAAGAAGCGGTGCGCCGCGCCCTCGTTCCAGCCGTAGAAGCACCACTCGTGGTTGCCCATGAAGTCCTTGCGCGTCAGGACCGGGTGCTCCTTGATCCAGATCACCGCCTGCGAGAAGTAGAGCCCGTTGACCTTCAGCACCGGCGGGTAGTTGGCGCAGTTGGCGTAGCCGCCCCAGATGTAGAACGCCCCGCCGGGAACGAGCACCCGCGCGATGCCGCCGAACCAGGCGCGAAGCAGCCGCTCGAACTCCTCGTCGCTCACGAAGTCGTTGGCCAGGGGGCGGTCCTTGGCGCGGAGTTTCCGGTGCGTGGGCTTGGACTTCTCGGGGTAGCGGTTCAGGTCCGCCGACTGCTGGTCCGTGGCGCTCGTGTCCTTGCGCTGGGTCGCGCTGAACGACGACAGCCCCGCCGCGATGGCGTTGTTGCTCCGCGGCTCGACCTTCACGTTGTACGGCGGGTCGGTGTTGACGAGATGCACGCGGTCGCCACCCAGCAATCGGTCCACGTCGCCCGCCAGTGAGGAATCGCCACACAGCAGACGATGCTCGCCCAGGACCCACAGATCACCCGGCTTGGTCACGGCCTCATCCGGCGGCTCTGGGACATCGTCGGGATCGGTGAGACCCTCGGTCGGCGGCGGTGCCAGGAAGTCCCGCAGTTCCTCGTCAGAGAACCCAAGCAACGACAGGTCCACGTCGAGGTCCTTCAGGGCCTCCAACTCGAGCGGCAGCAGTTCGCGGTCCCACGACGAGAGCGAGTGCACCTGGTTGTCGGCGATGCGAAGCGCCCGGATCTGCTCGGGCGAGAGTTCCTTCGCCACGTGCACGGGCACGGTGTCCAGGCCCAGGTGCCGAGCCGCCTTGAGCCTCGTGTGCCCGCAGACGACCACGCCCTCAGCGTCTACCACGATCGGCACACGGAACCCGAACTCGGCGATGCTCCGAGCCACGGCCTCCACCGCGGTGTCGTTCTTACGCGGGTTCCCCTCGTACGGCACCAGCCGATCGATCGCCCACGACTCGACGGCCATCGTGCCGGCACTGCCCTTGGCACTTCCAGCGACCTTGGTGTCTGCCGGATCCTTCACACTCTCCACAACCTTGCTGCCCGCCATCACCCACCTCCCGGCGCTGCGCGCCTCCGTTGACTCAATCTTCACGATCCGTGTTGCTCACACGTCCTTGGCGACTATTCCTCGTCCCTGTGGGTGCCCCGTACTTGGCCACCCGTCGCCCCACGGTTCGCCGTGCGGCGATCCGCGACGCGAGGCGATCGGTTGGCCCCCGAAGCCGAGAGGCCGCCAAGGCCGGTTCGGCGGAGGGGGTCGATCGATCGGTCTCGCGCGAGCGCCAGAGCAGACACGCACGAGCGACGCGTGAACGATCGCTCGTGCGCTCCTCTAGGGGGGGTGTGGGGGGGATGCGCGCGCACGAGCGAAGGGTTTTTCGCGCGAGCGCTCACGCATCAACCCCCTCTGCGCTTGAGCGAGAACGGCGTGAGAACATCTCCTTGTGGGAACTCCCGTGCGCGCTGCAGGCAACAAGTTCTTGATCAACGCACTGGTTGAGGAGCGAGTCGGTCTCGCGCCAGGTAACCTTCTCAGCCTTGGCCTTCTCGCGGATTTCTTTACGGGTTCTCGGCTCCTCGGAGACGAACTGTTCGGCGAACCTCCTTGGCGTCATCGACGGCTTCGGTTCCTTGGAAGCGGATGGAGCGCCGGATGCTCCCTTCGACGTGCTTGATCGCTTCGAAGTGCTCTTGAGTTGTGTGGGATCGAGACCGGGCACCAGTTCCCAGGTGGGGACGCCTGGGCGGACACAGATCGGCTTGACCGACTCGAACGACCTTGTGACCGCCTCCAACGAGATAACTCCATCGACTTTGTGTGGTCGGAGCACCAGATGTGTATCCGCCGCACGTGATTGGGCACCCGCCCCGGCTCCCACGTCGGTGATGCTCCTCTCCGACTGGCTTCCCTTGGTCGTGTGATGGATGATCACGAACGAGCACCGAAGACGATCGGCGTACTTGTCGAGTTGGTTGTACACCCTGGCCATGGACGAGTTGTTGTTCTCGTCGGTGCCCTCGGGCATGAACCTGTACATCGAGTCGAGCACGATCATGCTGTACTCGCCGGGTTCAATCTGATTGAAGAAGTTCTCCATTTCGTTGATGTCCTGCAGCGCGCCACGGGTGCTCATGATGGACAACGTGTTGCCGAACTCGCTCTGCAGGATCCCACGCTCCTTGGCCACCATGGGGAGCCTGCTCGCGAGTGTCTCTGGATGAAGTTCGTTGTCGATGATGAGCACGTTCCCGCGGCTCGTTTCGAAGGTCCCCAGCCAAGGCCTGCCCGTCGAGACCGCGAGCGCAAGGTCGAGCACCAGCCAACTCTTCCAGGACTTGGGAGAAGCGACGATGTTCATCGTCTCGCCCGCACGCAGGAGGTTGGAGACCACAACCTGCCGCGGCTCAGAATGCGCGTTCAACAACTGAGCCGCGGTGAGCACGGGTGGGAATGACACTTCCGATGTTGCACTGGATTGGGGTATCGGGAAGGGAGTGACGATCTCATTCGAATGGGCCGATGTGCTGCCGTAGCCGTCGGTGCTGAGCGCACGTGCGGCGGCGCTCCAATCTCCACCGTGCTCAAGGTGTGTGTACACCGCGAACGGCGAGTACCCGGTGGTGGGCTCAAAGGGTGGGGCATTGGACGAGAAGACGTAGAACACCCCGTCACTGAGTGTGGCGCTCGTGCCCGAGGCCTTGCCCGGTCGGCGCCAGTGCGCGTTCTCGCCCTCGCGGACAAGAGTCCAACCATGATTAATCAGAACCGCGCGCACGTCTCCCCGCTGGTTGTAGTCGTCACCCGGCCGTAGCGATCCGTGCGGCTCCTGCTTGAATCCCGAGGGAGCGCTGATAATGACAGGCGGGGCTTCGTCGAGTTGTCGGGCCGCGCTCAGGAGCGTCTCCCTTTCGTCTGCCGTGATGGTGGGTGGGGAGAGCGGATCACCTTGAGTGACCAAGTATCCCGGCGATGGCGCGCACAAAAAGAGCCCGCCCTCCCCCCGAGTCTCGATGAGCACGGACTCGGCATGCCACTGGCCGGACACCGGGTCTTGGCGAGGTGTATGCGCTTTGCCCCCGATCGTTACGGGCTCAGACGAACTCGCTTCTACGCGCCGCAGCGCGAGGCGCTGGCTGCCCTCGACCGGATCCACGCAGCGATAGACCACGTGAAACCCGCCGGACGGCGTGCTCTCGATCACCAGCCGGTCGACGAGTCCGGGTGCGTCCAACTCCACGATGGCCTTCCAGCCGTCGAAGGCCTGGCCTTGGCAATCAAAGTCGATCATCTCGAGGTTGCCAGAGACGGCGCCGCAAATGAGAGCGACGGAGTTGCGTGGAGTGCCGAACCATTCGCTGATCTCATGGATAGAGGGCAGACGCGTCTGATACATCGACCATGCGGGGAGGTCGGGTCGCTTGCTGGTTCCGTGCCGGATGGCTGGGACCACCGAGAAGCCGGCGCTGAGCGCGGCACGAGCAAACTCTAGGAACAACGTGCAAGAACTATTGGGGACAGCGTCCATACTCATACTCCTTCTGCGCGAAGCGCAGATGTGTCGCGCGGCGACATAGGAATAAAGTCGCTGGCGAACGCCGCCAGGACTCGTCGAATCCGAACCACATCTCGGTGAACTGTGCCTCGATGGACGCCTCGCTCCCTGGCGATGTCGGCCACGCTCAGCCACATCAGTTGCCGCGCGATCGCACGCAACTTGGGCGGGAGAAGACACAGGAGATGCTCGCAGTCATACCGCCGATCAATGGCCTCGAACGAGGATGCCGAAGATATGCTGAGCGACGACGAGTCTGGGTGCATCTCGTCGATCGAGAACGTGCGGCGCTTCAGTCGAGACTCGGACACCCTCAGACGGAGCCAGTGTTTGATCGCGAGTTTGATGACGCCCGTGGCGAGGGCTCGCCGACTCCCGCGTGACGGATCGTGCCGACGCAGCCCGCGAACGCACTCAGCGAGAACATGCTGGCGAAGATCGTCGGCATCGTGCGAGGAGAGATAAAGCCGCCATGCGAGCCACGCTACTCGTTGCTCGACGGTGTCGATCACCCATGGATCTAGTTCAGTATCAATGGAAGCCTGTTCAGGGTCCGAATCGCCGTTATCGCCCCTACTGAATGTGGGAGTCGAAGACGCATCAGATGCCGTGCGACGACGCTGTGTGGGCTGAAACTGAGGCCAGTGAAACCTCTGGGAATCTCCGGCAGTGAGGATGTCCACCGCACGATCCGAGTGTGTGTCGTAAGTGACCAATCCATTGGGTATGCGCATGATTGACTCCCAACAGGTTGAGGCTGACCCGCTGGTAAGCAGTTTATCTCATCCAAGCATAAATGCTGGTGTCATGCGTACAAAATGCATCCAATATATTTCCGACGTCCTAACAGATTCACGCCATGCGTTAGTATTGTGTTATATATTGCCCTTGCAGTCGATCAACGGCGTTACGCTGATCGCACCACCGAACCATGCCCGCAATCGGCCTCAGATCCCGCTCGGTGATTGGGTCCCGCCCACTTGTGACCTGCGGCAGATGCAGGATCCGCTCCTGAATGTCCGGCGCGAGGTGCAGCAGGTTCATGATCTGGGTCACCCGCGCCCTCGTGACGTGTCCGAGGACCGCGAGTTCGGCCTGGCTCGGCACGGCACCGTTCTTGATGAGCCCATCGAGCCGGATCGCCAGGGCCATGAGACGCGCCACACGCGGCACGCGGCCCACGGACTCGGGAGTGGATACGGCCTCGCGTCGCGATCGTCGCCCCCGCGCCTTGAAGACCCCCGAACTCGTGCGCGGCTGGCTCACGCGACCAGCACTCCGTCTTCGTTGGCCTGCACAGGCTCCACCTCGCGGTAGGTCACGGTGACACGCTCGGTCGACGCGTCCCAGTCCACGCGCTCCACGAGGGCGTGCACGAGCGTGATCCGCTCCTTGGGCGTCATCGACTCCCACACGGGATCGAAGACCTCGAGGGATCCCATCACCTCGTCGCGGTCGATGGCCAGGTCGGGACGCGCGGCTCGGATCATCGCCAGCGCCCGATCGACCACGGCCTCCGCCATCGACCCAGAGCCGGTGACCACGCCCTTGATCTGCTCGACGACGAAGGCCTCCAGATCGCCCGCGGGGAGCGAGGGCGCGGGGCACGTCCCCATCCCGTACTTCTGCGCCCTGGAGCACACGTAGTACCTGTACAGCCTGCGGCCCTTCGATGCGCCCGTCGTGGTGCTCCTCGTCGGCTTCGACTTGGTGTACGTGTGCGTCATCGAGCACCCGCAGGACGCGCAGCGCACCAGCCCCTTGAGCAGGGCGTTGTGGATGTTGCGCTGCTCGGATCCCCCCGTCGAGCCGTTCACCCGCAGCCGCGTCTGGATCTTCCCGAAGGTCTCCCCATCAACGATCGCCTCGTGCTCGCCTTCGTACACCTCGCGCTTGTGACGCACCTTCCCCGCGTAGGCGACGTTGGTCAGGAGCGCGAAGACCGCCCCTTTGTCCAGCGGACGCCCGCCCTGGGCCTTCCCCGCCTTGGTCGTCCACGACTTGGTGGTCCAGCCATGCTTCGCGCACGCCGCCACGACCTTGAGCAGGGAGTGCTCCTTCAAATAGATCGCGAAGACCTCGCGGACGATCGCCGCCTCGGCCTCGTTGGCGACCAATCGGCTCCCGCCCGGGCCGGTGACGATGTCATAGCCCAGGAGCGGGCGTCCACCCGCCCACTTGCCCTTGCGCCGCGCGGCGGCGATCTTGTCGCGGGTGCGCTCGGAGATGATCTCCCGCTCGAACTGGGCGAACGAGAGCAGGATGTTCAGCGTCAGCCGCCCCATCGACTGGGTGGTGTTGAACTGCTGGGTGACCGAGACAAACGAGACGCCCCTCCCCTCAAAGACCTGGAGCATCCGGGCGAAGTCTATGAGGGATCTGGAGAGGCGATCAACCTTGTAGACGACCACGCAATCGATCATGCCGGCCTCGATGTCCTCGAGAAGGCGTTTGAGGCCCGGCCGCTCCATGTTCCCACCGGTGTACCCGCCGTCGTCGTAGTGCCCGGGGAGACACGTCCACCCCGCCCCCTTCTGGCTGGCGATGTAGGCCTCGGCGCTCTCACGCTGGGCGTCGAGCGAGTTGAACTCCTGCTCCAGCCCCTCCTCGCTGCTCTTGCGGGTGTAGATGGCACAGCGGACGACGCCCGCGCGCTTGGCGGCGTGGGATGTGGGAGCGGCGTCCTTGGATGTGGCGTCCTTCTGGCTCGCGATCATGGCCTGGCCTCCGTGGTTCTGGGCGTGCGGGCCGGGGCCAGGCCGAAGAAGTGGTACCCGTTCCAGTGCGCGCCGGTGATGGCGTGGGCCACGGCCGAGAGCGATCGGTAGGCCTTCCCCTCGTACTCGAACCCGCTGGTGAGCACGGTGACACGATGCGTCACGCCCTTGTGCTCGCGCGTGAGAACCGTGCCGGGGATGGGAAGGCGCGGATCGCTGGGAGCGACGTTCCCGACAGCCACGCGACGGTGCGAGGTCAATCGCAGGGTGGAGACCGACGCCACTGTGTCCTCACCCGGTGGCCGGACACGCAGGTCCTCGTCGCGGGCGAGTTCCAGAGCGCGACGCCGGGCCCGCTCGCTGAGGCCACCCTCGGCCAGGGCCTGCACCCGCCACGCGATCCGGCGGACGAGCCACCGGCGGTTCCCCGAGCGCGAGGGCTCGCCAAAGACCTCGGCGTAGCGCTCGCGCAGGCGCGACACCGGCATCGACTCGAGGTCTACGAGTTCGCGGGCGAGGGAGTCCGGATCGATCGCGACGGCCGGATCGGTGGACGACTCCAATGCTGCGGCAGGTCTGGTGGTATTCGTCATCGTGGTCTCCCATGGGCCAGAGCGCCGACTCTCGGCGCGTGCGTACCAATCGGGAGACTGAGGCGTCGATGATTGCCCTGGTCAAGTCGAGATGCTCGGGTATTGGCGAGAGGAACGGACCGTTGGGCCACATCCGCCGCAAGAATGGCGACCTTGGCCATGCCCGTCGCAACCACCTCCATCGCTGCCGTCAGCCTATCGGAGGCCCGGGCATGGTCGCGATACGTTGTTCGCGCATCATCCCCCGAGAATCTGGTCCCCGCGGCACCGGGTTCTCGGGATACCTCGTCGCACGCATTCTGGGCCAACTCGCCGTCCATGGATGAGCCTCCAATGAAGAGTCCTCACCCATACCTCTCTGCGCGAGAGGAAAATCTGTCGCGCAAAATCTGTTCAGTATTCTGGCCAAATTGGTTCGGCGATTGACGATCGATCACAGACGCTATGTGGTGATGTACCCACGCTGCAAATGAACGAGTCTCGTCCTATCAGCGGCGGACACGCAATCCGTGGCGAATTGTCATTGCGAAACTGTTGGGTGATACCATGGCCGCTTCATCGCGTGAAGCCGTTCACAGTTCCCAACCCTCGCGTTAACCAGACCGCCCAACTCTCTGCTTGAGCGCGAGAGTCTCCGGCCTGCACGGTCAGAACCCATAGGGTTCGGAACGGCACCGATTCCACAATCGCGAATCTGAGAGCGCTTGTGTGAGAGGCGCGTATGCCGCGCAGTGTTCGAAAACACCTACGAATCCTGCGGGAAACGACGCGATCGCTTGTTGTACATTGGCTCACCTAGNNGCTCTTGCCGTAAACAAACAGGCCCGCGTCCACTCGGGACACGGGCCTTAAAACTCCCCGTACAAAACCGTTTCGAACGCGCTCTCTCCTGATTTCGAGGGCTGAATCCCCGAAAATGGCTGGTTAACAGGCCTGGCGGGCTCAGAACACGGTTTGGTGGCGGCCGTCGGTGCCGACCTGCTGGGAGATACTGGTCGCGGACGCGCCGGCCGGGGCGCTCTGCGGTGTACAAATACTCCGTCCCGCCTCTCTCGATGCGCTAAACGGTGGGGCCCCAAAAAACTGTAGCCCTCGGGTTAACGGATTGAGAGCGCCAGTGGCTGGATCGACGGTGTACATATAGATGATGATGCCGGAGCGCACCCGGCGTACAAGTCGCCATGTCGAGCCGACTCTACACACGATTCCATCGGGTCCACGCGGCAGGACCTTCGGCGGCAGATCCAGTACCTCAAGGCCGAGAACGAGATTCTGCGCTCGAGGATCGAGGGGCCAATCCGGTTGAAGCCGGCGGAGCGGGCACGGCTGGTCCGGCTCGGCAGGCCGCTCGGGTCGGCCATCAAAGAACTGGTCTCGATCGTGAAGCCCGAGACAGTCCTGAAGTGGATCCGGGAGTCAAAGAATCCGGTGCAACCAGCGGCTCAATCGAACCGCAAGCCGGGCCGGCCGCGCACGCCTGACGAGGTCCGTGCGATCGTCCTTCGGATCGCGCGAGAGACAGGATGGGGCTACACGCGGATACTCGGAGAACTCAAGAAGTTGGGGATCGCCAGCGTCTCGCGATCGACGGTTGTGAACATCCTGCGTGAGGCCGGGTTGCCGAGCGGGCCTGTTCGTGGCGAGCGGAGTTGGGACGAGTTCCTCAAGGCGCACGCCACGACGCTGTGGGCCTGCGACTTCATGGCCACACGCGTGGTCACGCGTTGTGGACTGCGGCTGGCGTTCAGCCTGGTCTTCATACCCCCGAAAACGAGGCGGGCGCACGTGTCGACGAGCACCACGAAGCCCAACGCTACATGGCTCGCCGGCGTGGTCCGGGAGTTCGCGGCGAGTGTGCCGAGGGACATGAGTCCGCCATCGCTGCTGGTGCGTGATAGAGACAGCAAGTTCCTCACGGGCGATGGCGTGCTCGAGAGGGCGTTGGGTGATTGCGGGATGCGGTCGATGCCGTTGCCGTGCCGATCGCCGAACCTCAACGCTCACGTCGAGCGGTTGATCCAGAGTGTCCAGGCCGAGTGTCTTGACCAATTCGTGATCCTCGGCACGCGGCATCTGGACTACCTGCTTCGCGAGTACGTCGACCACTACAACAAAGACCGTCCGCACTCGTCGCTGGAATTCGCGGTGCCTATGGGTCGGAGACCATCAATTCGCGAGGGGCCGGTTGATCGCAGCGATGTCCGATGCCGATCGAGACTGGGCGGTGTGATCAGGCATTACTACCGAAAGGCGGCGTGATGTCGATTACGGCTGAAGTTGACGGCAAGTCTCGCGAGATGAGTATTTGTACAGGAAGATATTTGTACAGGAAGGGTCGCTGACGGTGACGCCGCCGTCGGGGATGAGGGTGGAGTCGCCCCCATCGAGGTCGGCGCGGGAGTTGTTGGTTCACGGAACACTGAAGTCCGGACTACCGGACTTCAGTGCCACGCCCCCACCCACCTCACTCGAGCACTACGTTACCCTCGGCATCTCTCACACATATCGATGCTGCTTCAATAACAAGTGGCACTTCTGATGACACTGCTGCGCTATCCACCGACATGGCGACCACTTCGAATACAAATACAGCCTCCGGCACGTGCTGTGTTGAAGTATCGCGTGAGCTTGCCACCATAATGGATGCAATTTCATCATTTGGCAGCGGTGTCCCGTTCGGAATAGTGAATCGTGTAACGCCACAAAACACGATGGAGCCCTTGGGCATGTCTCTAAGAACTCGTTTATGCCAAGGCCCATCACCGTTCTTCAACGTGGTCAGTTCGTCAAACTCAATGACCACCTCACGACGAATGCCGCACAATCGAATGGAAGTACAACATCGATCGCCGTAGTAGGTCAGCATGAGGACACGATTAATGTCTGCGATAGTGCTCATGGGTATGCCCAATGTGCATCCGGGGAGTTACGAGGTACGACATTTCCTGATGGATCGAGTGATGGACCTTGTCCTCGCATTCCGGGGCCGGTGCCAGGCAAGTGACCGTGGCCGTGCGGCGTCGGATTGTTGGGGTGGCCAACAGGGTTGAGCCGTTGATAGTTGGATCCGTTGGGATACAGAGTGTGTGTGTCGACACCCCCCTTGCCGGCTGATACGGTTCTTCCGCCTACTGGTTCGATCATCGCTGGACCCTTTGGAGTAGCAATGAATCGCCCCACGGGCTGACCAGTAATGGGATCAACAGTAACATGAGGTTCGGGTGTTCTAGGAATACGGGGGGATGAACGTCCCGGTGGAAGTTGTGGTTGAGGCCGCGCTCGCCCTGCCGCATTCTCCGCCTCTCTTGCGAGCCCTCCTGCTGG
>JRYE01001036.1_pt1 | contig 12176 bp, 11 predicted proteins | sample 235321 | NCBI WGS metagenome assembly JRYE01 (sample SAMN03074214, study PRJNA261473) | activated sludge metagenome | biome: Common Effluent Treatment Plant; feature: Wastewater; material: Activated sludge; isolation source: activated biomass in a lab-scale reactor treating industrial wastewater at... | reverse complement strand
GATTCATTTGCTTGGCTCCTTCGGGAATCCACGACCGGCCACTCCGGTCGTGCGTTAACCACTAGACGACGTGAATGTGGAGCGCCTTACTTGTCGTTGCGCCACAGATACATGATGGCTACGGCGGCCAGAACCGTCAGGCCCAATCCGGCGACCATCGCTCCGATTCCGAGAACGCTGCCCCAGTTCACCCCGGCTTTCTCTGTCTTCGCAGGTTCGGTGACGACCATCGCGACGGCCGTTGGTTCGGGGGAGGGAGAGAGCACGGGGGTCGCTGTCTCCAGAATCACGACTTCAGGCGTGTGAGTCGGGGTGGGGGTCAATGTCGGCTCGGGGGTCGGGGTGGGCGGGCGGATCATCAGCTCCTGCCCGACCTGCAAGATGGCNNCGGCGGCGGCTCTTCGCCGGGCAATAGCCGCACTTTCACCTCATTGCCGGGGTGGACGACCGCATCCGGGGGCATTCCGTTGAGCCAGAGCAATGTATCCAGATTCGTGTTGTAATAGGCGGCGATGGCCCACAGGGATTCCCCCTCGCGTACGACGTGGTGGGCCGGGGGTGTGGGCGTTGGCGGCGGTAGTTGTCCGTCGGCCAGGCGAATTGTGAGCTTGTCGCCGGGGTTCAGGACGCTATCCTCGTTCATGCCGTTGAAGAGATACAGGTCGGCCAACGGCACCTCATAGCGCGCGGCAATGGCCCAGAATGTGTGGCCTTCCAGGACGGTGTGGATGATGGAGCCGTCCTCGTTGGGCTGGGCCAGTTCGATCGGGGCGACGATAAACGGCACGTCGACTACCTGTTGTTCCGCTCGCGGTGGTGGTGCGTCATGCGGGGTGCCGAAGACCATGACGTAGAAATTCTGGCCGTTGCCGACGGCGAACCCAACCCCGGCTTCGGTCCAGCGCGGGTTGAGCATATTGCTGAAGTGGATCGCGCTGTTTCGCCACCAGGTCACGCCCTGCTGGGGTGTCAGCCGGGTGCCGCCGACCAGGTTTTCGCCGGCATAGCCGGTGTAGCCCGCTGCCTGGGCGCGGTCCTGCCACGTGCTGCCGTTGATGCCGATGTGGCTGTAGATCGCGTTCTGGGCGATGAAGTTCGCGTGGTTCTGGGCGGCCGTCGCCAGCGCCGGGTTATGCGTTACGGCGGGGAGACCATACTCTGCCCGCACCTGATTCACAAGTTGCAGAATATCGCTGGTTGGGCTTCCCTGGGCTTCGGCTCTGTTGGTGACGCCGACGGCCACCAGAAACAGGCCGCAAAAAACGGCTATGCTCAATCGTCTCGCCATACAATCCTGGAATATAGCCCGATTCTCACCGGTGACAAGAGGCTTTTATCCACCGCTATTTCAGAATCGAAATGACTTCCGGCACGGGCTTGCATAGCCGGCGGATTGCGATATTGTCGGGGATTATGAGTGAACAGGACATTGAACTAACGAAAGATGCTGTGGTCAGTTTCCGTGAGGTTACGAAAGACAATCTGAGTGACGTCCTTCGATTAAAGGTCAAGCCGGAGCAGGAGAAGTTTGTCGCCGGCAATGCCGTATCGATTGCTGAGGCTCACTTTGAGGAAAAAGCCTGGTTTCGGGCGATCTATGCCGATGAAACGCCGGTGGGCTTCGTGATGCTCTATGATGACCCGGAGACGAGCGATTATTTTCTGTGGCGATTTATGATCGGTGCTCGCTATCAGGGCTTGAACTATGGCCATAAGGCGCTCGAATTACTCATCGAGTATGTCAGGGCGTTGCCCGGAGCCACGGAACTCTTGCTTAGCTACGTTCCCGAGGCCGGCAACCCTGAGCCGTTCTATCGGAGCCTGGGCTTCGTGGATACGGGGGAAATCCACGACGGCGAGAACGTTATGAAGTATGTGTTTCAACCCGAAACGTTTTGATTTGTTGCCGTGGCACACGACTGGAAGGTATAAGTATGGAATATAGAAGACTGGGCAACGCGGGAATGAAGGTTAGCGCCATTGCCCTTGGCGGCTGGATCAATTATGGCGAGGGTAAGGTGGCGGCCGATACGGCGCGGGAGGTCGTGCTGGCTGCATACGATCAGGGGATCAACTTCTACGATCTGGCTGATATATACGGCAACGGCGGGGCGGAGGAGCAAATGGGAGCGATCCTGAAGGAATTCCCTCGCCATACGCTCGTCATCTCGACCAAGGTCTTCTGGCCGATGAGCGAAGACATAAACGACCGCGGCTTATCGCGGAAGCACATCATGGAGAGCATCGACCGCAGTTTGCGTCGGCTGGGCGTATCGTATATCGATATTTACTTCTGCCACCGGCCGGACCCCGAGACACCGATCCTGGAAACGGCGCGGGCCATGGACGACCTCATTCACCGGGGCAAGGTGCTGTATTGGGGGACATCGGAATGGTCGGGCGAGCAAATCCGTGAGGCTTGGGACGTTTGCGAGCGCTATGGCCTCTACCCGCCTCAGGTGGAGCAACCGAAATACTCGATGCTGCGACGTGAAAGGGTGGAAAATGAAATCCTCCCCGTGGCCGAGCCACGAGGCATGGGGCTGGTTGTGTTCTCCCCGTTGGGTATGGGAATGTTGACCGGCAAGTACGATGAGGGGATTCCCGAGGCGTCACGCTTTGACCGCGAGGGATGGGCGGCGAAGCAATATGTGAATGATGAGAATGTGACCCGCGTCCGCCGGCTGAAGCCCATCGCCGACTCATTGGGCATCAGTCGCGCGCAACTGGCGCTGGCCTGGACGCTCCGCCAACCCGGCGTCAGCAGCGCCATTATCGGCGCTACCAAGCCTTCGCAGATACTCGATAACGCGGCCGCGGGCGATATAACTCTCTCGCCGGATGTCATTGAGGCGATTGAGACTGCACTGGCATAGCAAAAAGACCCGGATGGTGCGAGGAGAGCGGCTAATCTATAGGATCTCCCGGCCACCCGCGGCTTTTGTCGTTAACCCTCGTCCGCTTTAGTGAAGCCCATCGATGCCGAATTAATGCAGTAACGTATGCCGGTAGGTTGGGGACCGTCGTCGAATACATGGCCGAGATGCGCGCCGCAATTGGCGCAATGGACCTCCGTGCGGACCATAAAGAAACTGCGGTCGGTCTCCTCGCCGATATTCTCGGCTACCAACGGCGCCCAAAAGCTGGGCCAGCCGCACCCGGCATCGTACTTCTGCTCGGAGCTGAATAACTCGGCGCCGCAACCGATGCAGGTGTATACGCCCGTTTCTTCGTTATGGTAAAGGGCACCGGTGAACGGTCGCTCCGTCCCTTTCTCGCGGGTGACGCGATACTGCTCGGGCGTCAGTTGCGCTCGCCACTCGGCATCTGATTTCTGAACTTTATAATCCATATCACACTCCTGGATTGAACTGCCTTGATCATACGAGGCCCGCGTTGGAGAGTCATTAGATCGGGCGTGGCTGTAACCCTTTTGTCATAATCCGCAGCGCGCGCCTCTGAATCACTCCAGCGTCAACGTGCCCCAGGATGTGGGATCGCCGAACCGCCGGTCAGGGGCGCTGGACTTCATCATCTCCTGGACGGCCGTGCCGGGGCGGTCGTTGTCATTCACATTGACGGCCAGGCCGATGACCAGTCCGGCGGAGGGTGTGATATTGAGATCGCGCCAGGGGATGGCTGCTTCCAGCAGATAGCCGGCGCTGCTTGGCGTGGCGGCCACTACGATGCTGTGTTGACCGGGTGCGTCGAGCATTGAGCCGCTTGATGTTCCCTGGAAGCGAAAAGCCGAGGGTGGGACATTGTTAAAGTCACCAGGCGAGAGCGTGATCTGGAAATCATCCGGGCCAAGTGATGGGCCGAAATCACCGGCGCGGTCGGCGTCGATTTGAAGCTCGATGCTGTCCCCGCGAAAGGTCTGATTGCCGAGCTGATTCTGGGCGTGGATGTCGTCAGCCACGTTGACAATCAGGTAGAGGGCGACATCGTCCCAGACCATTTGCCATGAGGCGGCCACATCGTCGCTGCCGTCCCAGGAGTCAGCGGTGAAAACGATGTGGGGTGAGGAAAATACCGGCAGCCCGGCCCATTCGGCCGCGTCGCCGTCGATCATAAGTTGTGTGGTCGCCCGCGGCGCGACGGCATCCAATGCGATTGAAGTTTGTGGCGGCGTCGCGAGATCGCTTGGTAGCGTCACCGTGGGCGCAACGGACAGGCCGCCTGTAGGGGCGTCGGTCACCGCTGCGCCCGGTCCCGCCGCTCCTGTGTCGGCCGGCGTGGTCGTTTCTCCGCCCGGCAGCGACAGACCCGGCTCCGAGGTGGGTTGTTGCAGGACGAAATAGCCGATCGCGCATGCGCCAAGCAAAAGAAAGAGCGCTGCGGCCAATGCTATCCAGTAGATCGACCGTTGCGGCTGCGGCTGCTCCGGTTCCATGCCCTGCCATGCTTGATCCCACTCCGGCTTTTTGTCGTTCATCATACCTAATAAGGTAGCGTTGTTCATGGCGATCGACAAGCGCGACCTTACCCGGTGGAATGATCAATAAATATGCGGTTTGTCGACGGTCTAACAGGATTATGTTAATTCCCGGGAACCCCATCTATTTGGAAGGCTATATCGCTTTGCATATAATGATTCCCAGGAGCCGCGTCGGCTCAATTGCGCCATTTCTGATGGATCAGGCGACCAGTTCCGCTTCTTAATGCTCTATTGGGTGTTTATGAACACGGAATGATGATTGTTATCGCCACCGAACCGCCGGCGTCCGCTCGCGGTCGCTTGTAGGCCTGTGTTCGCTTCCCAAGCCGGGCGCTATGGCGTAGAACCTTCCGACTCTCGGCAAAAGAGGAGATCGTTGAGATAGACCCTATGAATCCCAAAATCGAACAACTTCGACAGCTAAAGCAGCAAGCCCATCAGGGTGGCGGCGCAGACAAGATGGCGGCGCGCAAGGAAAAAGGCAAGTTATCGGCGCGCGAGAGAATCGAAACCTTGCTGGACAAAGGATCGTTCCGAGAGATCGACGCGCTGGTTGTCCATCGTGAGACCAACTTCGGCATGGACAAGAAGAAGATCCCCGGTGATAGCGTCGTTACCGGTTGGGGGACGATCGATGGGCGGCTTGTCTTCGTGTTCAGTCAGGATTTTACGGTGTTTGGCGGCAGCCTCAGCGGTGTCCATGCCGAGAAGATCTGCAAGGTCATGGATATGGCCATGCGCAACGGCGCGCCGATGATCGGCATCAACGATTCCGGTGGGGCGCGCATCCAGGAAGGGGTAGTCAGCCTGGCCGGGTATGCCGATGTGTTCCTGCGCAATACCCTGGCGTCGGGCGTCATCCCGCAGATCAGCGTCATCATGGGGCCATGCGCGGGCGGTGCAGTCTATTCGCCGGCGATGACCGACTTCATCTTCATGGTGAAGGACAGCAGCCATATGTTCATCACCGGCCCCGACGTCGTTAAGGCCGTGACCGGCGAGGACGTGACGTTCGAGGAGCTTGGCGGGGCGATGACCCACAACAAGATCAGCGGTGTGGCTCATATGGCGGCCGGATCGGAAGAAGACTGCCTGTTCCTGATTCGTGAGTTGATGAGTTATTTGCCGTCGAACAACATGGAGGACGCCCCGTTCAAAGCTGCCACCGACGACACCCTGCGCGCTGAGGAGAAACTCAACAGTATCATTCCCGATAGCCCAAACAAGCCTTATGACATTCGCGATGTCATCAACCTGATCGTCGATGACGGCCGCTTCTATGAGATTCAGGAGCATTACGCCCAGAACATCGTCGTGGGCTTCGCGCGGTTGGGCGGTTTCAGCGTCGGCATTGTCGCCAACCAGCCGATGGTTCTGGCCGGNNTGACGGTCATCACCCGCAAGGCGTATGGCGGTGCCTATTGCGTCATGAACAGCAAGCATATCCGCTCGGACTTCAACGTCGCCTGGCCGGCGGCCGAAATCGCCGTCATGGGGCCGGAAGGGGCGGTCAACATCATCTACCGGCGCGAGATCAGCGAAGCCGGGCAACCGGATGCCCGCCGGGTGGAATTGGTTGATGAGTATCGCGATCATCTGGCGAATCCCTATATCGCTGCTCAACGTGGCTATATCGACGACGTGATCGAGCCGAGCGAGACCCGCCCGCGGCTCATCAACGCGCTCAATATGCTGCAAAACAAGCGGGACCAGAACCCGCCCAAGAAGCACGGCAACATGCCGCTGTAGGAGGGCCGGAGCGCGATGGAGAGAAAAGACGGACTTTTGGTCAAGAAATTTGATAAACTGCTGATCGCCAACCGCGGGGAGATCGCCATGCGCATTCTGCGCGCGGCCCGCGAGTTGGGTATCGCGACGGTGGCGGTCTATTCCGACGCCGACCGCGACGCCCCCCACGTTCGCTTTGCCGATGAGGCGTACCATATCGGCCCACCGCCGGCCAGAGAGAGCTATCTGGTGATCGAGAAATTGCTCGACGTGGCCCGGCGATCCGGCGCGGAGGCTATTCATCCCGGCTACGGCTTCCTGGCCGAGCGCGAGACGTTTGCCCAGGCTTGTGTGGATGCGGGCATTGTTTTCATTGGCCCCCCGGCGCGCGCGATCGGCATTATGGGCGACAAGCTCATGGCCCGCCAAACGGTCGTCGCCGCCGGTGTGCCCGTGGTTCCCGGCACGATGCCGGGACAGTCGGACGAGGAGATGACGGCCGCCGCGCTACAGATGGGCTTCCCGGTACTGGTGAAGGCGGCCGCCGGGGGGGGCGGCAAAGGTATGCGGCCAGTGCTGCGCGCGGAGGACCTGGCCGATGCGTTTGCCGGGGCGCGGCGCGAAGCGAAGTCCGCCTTTGGTGACGACACCGTCTACATCGAGAAGATGATCACCGAGGCGCGCCACATTGAAATTCAGCTTCTGGCTGACAGCCACGGCAACACGATTTATCTGGGCGAACGCGAATGTTCGCTCCAGCGCCGCCACCAAAAGCTCATCGAAGAGGCTCCTTCCTTTATCGTTGACGCCGATTTGCGGCGACGTATGGGCGAGGTGGCCGTCGCCGCGGCCAAAGCGGTTGATTATGTCAATGCCGGTACGATTGAGTTTCTGGTCGATAAAGAGAAGAACTTTTACTTTCTGGAGATGAATACTCGCGTGCAGGTGGAGCATCCGGTGACGGAACTCGTTACCGGCATCGACATTGTTCAGGAGCAGTTGCGCATCGCGCGCGGCCGCCGGTTGCGGATTCGTCAGGAGGACGTGCGTCTTAAGGGCTGGGCCATCGAATGCCGCATCAATGCCGAGGATCCCTATAACAACTATTTGCCTTCCACCGGGACAATTACGGCCTCACATTTGCCGACCGGCCCCGGCGTGCGTGTGGACACCGGCGTCTACGTCGGTAACGAGATCTCGCCTTACTACGACTCGATGATCAGCAAGCTCATTTGCTATGGCGAGACCCGCGGCGAAGCGATTTTGCGGATGCGGCGGGCGCTGGATGAATACCGAATCCTGGGCGTCAAGACCAATATCCCCTTCCACCAGCATATGATGGATAGCCACCGCTTTCTCTCCGGTCAGTTCGACACCAACTTTGTTGAAGAGCGGTTCAGCATGGACGACCGCGAGGCCCCCCGCGCCCTGGAGGCGGCGCTCCTGGCGACGTTGGCGGCGCATGAACAGAACCAGAGGGCGGCGCAGATCGTCGCCCCCGGCGCTCGTGATACGAGCAACTGGAAATGGTATAGCCGTTGGGAACGATTGCACCGCTAGAAGGAGGGCCAGGGTGGTATGAAATACATTGCGACCGTTAAAGACAAAGAGTACACGATTGAGATCGATCCTGATCGGGGCATCCTCATTGACGACGTACCGACCGAGATCGATTTCCGTCGATTGCCGTCGGGGGGCGTGTCGTCGCTCCTCATGAACAATCGCTCCATTTCGGCCGTGATTGAGGAAGTGGGCGACTATTGGGATGTCCTCATTGAGGGCGAGCTATATGCCGTCAGAGTGCAGGACGAGCGCACCTATCGTCTGGAGCATATGCGCTCCACGCCCGTCAACATGAGCGGTGAAGCGACTGTCTCGTCACCCATGCCGGGTATCATTATTGCCGTGCCCGTGTCCGTTGGCGATACGGTGCGCCACGGCGACAAAGTCGTCATTCTGGAGTCGATGAAAATGGAGAACGAACTGCGCGCACCATGCGACGGCGTGATCAGCCATATCCACGTGTCTCCTGGAGCAAGTGTGGAGAAAGACCAGCCGCTTGTGGCCATCACTCAACCGGACGACGACTCGCTCCCCTCTACCGGCGAGGTCGAAGTCGAATGAAACCCATCGTGGATGATAATGACATTCTGCCGCATGACCTGCCGACCCGGCAAGCTGGAGATGGGGGTCGGTCTCTGGAGGTGGAGGTCAAGTTCATGCTGCGAGACTTTGAAGCCCTCAGGAGACGGTTGGCCGATGTGGGGGCCGAAGTCGTAGCGCCGCGCGTGTTCGAGCGCAATGTGCGCTTCGACACGGCCGATGCGATTCTCCTGGCCCGGCAGCAATTGTTGCGCTTGCGGCAGGACGCGCGCGTTCGTCTGACATTCAAAGGCCCGGCGGCCGAAGACATGGCAAGCGAAGCAAAGGTGAGGGAGGAGATCGAACTGGAGATCGGCGATTTCGACCGGATGTCGGCCGTTCTTCAGCGTCTGGGCTTTTTACCGGTCCAGGTCTACGAGAAATATCGCGAAACTTACCAATGGCGCGGCGTGGAGATCGTGCTGGATGAAATGCCGTTTGGCCGTTTCATCGAGTTGGAAGGACCCGGCGCGGAACTGAAGCCAGTGGCCGCAGCGCTGGGGCTGGATTGGTCACGGAGGATATTGGCCAACTACCTTGCCCTGATGGAGCTATGTCGCCAGTCATTCGATCTGCCGTTTTCCGATTTGACATTCGAGAATTTTGCCGGTCTTTCCATTGATATGGGCGAGCTGCTGCCGGTGTGCATCTTGCAGGAAGTGGAGGAATGATGAACGGCGAGCGACCTGATCTAAGTGACGTATCTCCGGAAGTTGTGGCTTACATTGAAGCGTTAGAGGCACGGCTGCAAGATAGAGATGGAGGCGCACGGGCAAGTCGCCCGGCCGCGCTGCCCGATGAGCCGCCGACGACGAAGGTTATCGTCACAATCAGCCGCGACGGGATGATCAAGCGCACCCCCCGCCACCTCTATGGCCGCCAGCGGCGCGGCGGCATGGGCGTCTTTGATCTGGATGTGTCCGTCGACGACTCGCCCGCGCAACTGGCCCATGCCGATGCCGATGACACGCTCATATTGCTGACCGATGATGGGCGCGCTTTCCGGCTCCCCCTGTCGTCGATTCCGGAGTCCCCCGTTCGTGCCAGAGGGCAGGCGCTGCGCGATTTACTGCCGTTGCGACCAAACGAACGCATTGTGGGCGCTCTGCCCGAAGGGGGTGGCCAATACGCGATTCTGCTGAGCAAGCGCGGCTGGGTGCGGCGCGTGCAAGCCGCCTATCTGGGCAAAAGCCTCATCCCCGGCACCACCTTTCACGATCTGAAGGAGGGTGGTCCATTAGTCGCCGCGTGCTGGTCGTCCGGCGCGGGCGATCTGTTTCTGGCCTCCAGAGAGGGAAAGGGGATTCGCTTCATGGAGCGACAGGTCCCCGCCCGTGGCTGTCTGGGGATTCGGCTTGATCCGACGGATGAGGCGGTGGCGGCGGCGGCCGTTGGCCCTGAGGACGGCGTGTTCCTGCTGGGCGAAGACGGCCAAGGCACAGTGCGGCTGATGAGCGGTTTTTCGGCCAACAAAGCGCCGGGCGCGGGCGGCAAAATTGCCATGAAGAGCGATAACGTGATCGGTGTGGCTCGTGTCGATCAGGACGATGAATTGTTCATCATATCGCGGCTGGGAAAACTGATCCGTTTCGCGGCCGACGAGATCCCGTTCAAGGAAGGAGTTGTNNTACCAAACGGCCGCGCTGGTGGCCGATACGCTGGCGGAGATTGGCGGCTACACGATTCATACGCAAGTAGGGAAGACAGGCGTCATGGCCGAGTTGGGTGATTCCGGGCCGGTCATCGCCATCCGTGCCGACATGGACGCACTCCCCATCATCGAGGCCAATGACGTTCCTTATGCGTCGCAGAATCCCGGCGTCATGCACGCCTGCGGTCATGATGCGCACACGGCCATCCTCCTTGGCGTCGCCCATTTGTTGCGCCAAAGCTATGCTGAGGAGTCGTGGAGCGGTCGCGTTCGCCTGCTCTTCCAGCCGTCCGAGGAGGATTTCGACGAGAACAACATCAGCGGCGCGACGGCGATGATCACTGACCAGGCCCTCGAAGGCGTTGATGCTGTCATTGCCCTGCATGTCTCGTCTGATAATCCATCGGGGCATTTCATGTTTCAGGACGGGCCGAGCCTGGCGGCCGTCGATTCTTTCAACGCCTGGATTCGCGGCGACGGCGCGCATGGCGCGTACCCGCATACCGGCAGCGACCCCATCTTCATGCTCGCTCCCATTCTGACGGCGCTATACGCCATCCCTTCGCGGCGTGTGAATCCGCTCGATGCATCGGTCGTCAGCCTGGGGCAGGTGGCCGGGGGCGCGGCCAATAATGTGATCCCCAGCGAGGTAGCGCTGCGGGGCACGCTGCGCTCGAAGTCGCCCGAAGTGCGCGAGCAGCTCTGGCGCGATGTTGAGGATGCGCTGAGGCTCAGCGAGTTGATGGGCGGCAGCTACGAATTGCAGATCATCAAGGGCTATCCGGCGATGATCAATAATCCCGAAGCCAATGATTGGATGAGGCAGGTGACTGGCGAATTGCTGGGGCCTGAGGCCGTGGTCGAGAGCCGCTTCGGCATGGGGGCCGAGGACTTCGCCTATATGACGCAGCAGGCCAAGGGGGCGATGTTCATGCTGGGCGCGGCGACTCCCGACGGCCGCGTTCGCCACCACCATACTTCCACATTTGATATCGACGAGGGGATTCTGGCTCCCGGTGCGGCCGTGCTGGCGGAGACGGCGCGACGCTTTGTTACGGGTGCCTTTAGCGCATAAGCCTCATCGACTTTTGGCAGGGTGAAATTCAGGCAAATTCATCCGGATTATGACAAGAAAGAACTTGCGTTCTATAGATATCCGTCCAGTGATTATGTATACTGTCATAACTGAGTGGATCAATGAAGCGTAAGGGCCGGCGATAAATAGTCTGTCGGCCATCGTCAAAGTTATCTCGAGGCCATCATTTCCACCAGAGCGCATAGTCACAGACGCAGGAGGCATCACATGAACCCGCAATTGTCAGCAGATAACACGAATAAAATCGGCGGACGCCGCGTATTGGTTCGCCCGTTATTTCTAATGCTGGGTCTCGTCCTGGCGGCCGCGGCGATCTTCGCCTGGGCGGTCCCGGCGCGTTCCAGCACTATCCCCACCATCAGCATTTCCAGCGTGGTCACGGATCAGACCGTCACGGTGCAGGCCAGCAATTTCCCCGCGAACCAGAACTTCGTCGTCACGATGGGGCCGATGGGCACGCAGGGCGTCAACGGCACGGTGGTGGCTACAACGAACTCCGGCGTGGGTGGTTCGTTCAGCGCGACATATAACATTCCCGATGGGTTGAAGGGATCGGAGCGGATTGCCATTCGCCTGCAAACGAGTCACGCTTATCCTTATTATGCCTATAACTGGTTCTGGAACAACACCACGGGCGGCACCGGCGGAGTCCCCGGCACCCCGGCCATTCCCACGTTCTCTATCGTCAGCGTAGAGGCAGGGAAGAATGTGACCATTGAAACCAAGGACTTTCCGCCCAATCAGGCGTTCGCCGTCACGATGGGGCCGATGGGCACGCAGGGGGTCAACGGCACAGTGGTCGGTACGCTGAACTCCGGCGTCGGTGGTGTGATGCGGGCGACGTTCAACATCCCCGCGCACTTGCAATCGGCCTACCAGATCGCGATACGAGCCCAGACAGCCCATGCGGCGCCATATTTCGCCTACAACTGGTTCTACAACAATACTACCGCCAACGTAACTACTACCACCGCAACCACGGCCAACGTAGGTACAGGCCAACCTGTGCCGCCCCCGCCGCCGGCCCCTGTCTACACGGGCACGCCGACCTTCACCGTCTGTGCGGTAATCAGGGACACGGCGGTCGCCGTCAGGACCAAGGACTTCCCGCCGAATCAGGT
>JRYE01000005.1_pt1 | contig 12184 bp, 13 predicted proteins | sample 235321 | NCBI WGS metagenome assembly JRYE01 (sample SAMN03074214, study PRJNA261473) | activated sludge metagenome | biome: Common Effluent Treatment Plant; feature: Wastewater; material: Activated sludge; isolation source: activated biomass in a lab-scale reactor treating industrial wastewater at... | reverse complement strand
CGCCGCCGTCGCGGCCGACGCGTGAACGGCGCGCGCTGACGACCGCGACACGCTGCCGGCACCGCGGGTCCGGCGGGCGCTTGCGCCGCCGTTCGGCTTCAACCATGGTTCGCGCAACCGGATCGAGGACGGGGGATCGCCATGCCGCGAATGCTGCGCCGGATCGCCGCCATCGTTCTGGCCGTCGCCGCCGTCTATTTCGTCGCCGGCNNTCGCGGTCAGCGCCACGATCGAGCGGGTGGATGAGGAAATGCAGCCGCCGCCGGCCGGCGACGGCGGCTGGCTGCTGCGCTTCGAGCGCATCGCCACCGACTCGCCGCGCCACCTGCGTGCCGGCGCCTTCGACATCGACCTCGGCGGCGAGGCGAGTTTCGCCTTCACCAAGCAGCTGCGCGGGGGCGCGCTGGAGATCCTGCCGTCGAGCGCGGCCCTGAACGGCATCGAGGTGACCGTCGGCGAGCATGTGTTGCTGCGTGACGGCGTGCTCGACGGCCGCCTGGCGATCGCCCGCCATCGGCGCGAGGAAGCGGCCGGCATCGACAAGCTGCGCCTCGCCGACGGCGAACTCCGGCTNNTCCTCGATCCGCGGATGCTGCTGGCGAAGACCTCCGGCACGCTCGACGTCGACTGGCATTTCGCTTCGCTCGACTGGCTTACCCCGCTGCTGGTCAAGGCACCGTGGCTGCAACTCGAAGGCGCCGGCCGGGTCGATGCGGCGCTGCGTCTCGCCGAAGGCCGGCTCGCCCCCGGTTCGCGCGCCGAGGTTCCCGAAGTCGAACTGGTCGCCACCGTGGCCGAGCATCGCTTCCGCGGTCGCGCGCGTGCCGAGGCCGCGCTCGTGCAGGAAGCGGAAGGCGAACGGGCGAAGGTCACCCTGGTGCTCGCCCGCTACGACGTCGCCGACATCGATGCCCTCGACCGGCCCCTCGTGCACGGCAGCGACCTGCGCATCGACTTCGTCGCCGCCGGCGAGCTGCACGACTTCCGCGAGTCGGCGAAGGCGCGCCTGCGCTTTGCCGATGCCAGCGTGCCGGACCTGCGTCCGCTGAATGCCTGGCTGCCCGGCGCGGCAATCGAACTGGCCAGCGGCAAGGCGCGGATCGGCAGCGACCTCGAGCTGGATGCCGATGGCCGGATCGCGCGCGGCCGCGTCACCCTCGGTGCGCGCGGCATGCGCGCCCGCTTCGGCACCACCGCGCTGGCCGGGGATTTCGACCTCGATGCGCAGATTGGCGGCAGCGAACTGCTCGGCCGCGCCTTCCATCTCGACGGCTCGACGCTGCGCCTGCGCAACCTCCATCTGCCCGGCGACGAGGCCACCGCCGGCAAGCGCTGGTGGGCCAGCATCGCCGCCGAACGCGGTCGCATCGAGGCGGCGCGGCCGCTGCGGATCGACGCCGATGCGCGTGTCGGCATGCAGGACGTCGGCCTGCTGCTCGCCCTGTATGCGCGTCACCGAGATTACCCGCGCTGGGCCTTGCGCCTGCTCGATGCCGGCCAGGTCGATGCCCGCGGCAGCCTGCGCATCGACGGCCACAACCTGCTGCTCGACCGCTTCGAGGCGCGCAACGAGCGGTTCGACGTCAAGGGCCGCCTGCGCGTGGACCGTGCCCGGCCGCGCGGCAACCTGCTGCTCGGCTGGCGCGCGCTCGCCCTCGGCCTCGAACTGGAAGGCGAGCGGCGCGAGTTCCACCTGCTGCACGCGCGCGAGTGGTTCGCCCGCCAGCCGGCGCTGATCGCGCGCCCGTGAGTGGCCCGCCGCGGCGCAGGAAGGATCGCGGGGGCCGCGCCGATGTTGCGCCGCCGCGTGGCAAACGGTAACGAATCATTAATATCCGCCCATCGAGCGAATCGACTCGTGGGGAGGGAGACCCGCCGCGGCAGCAATGTCCGGCGGGNNCGCCGGGCTCGCCGAGCGCCTGTTCAAGGCGCTCGGCCAGGCGGATCGCGGCCAGGCGCAGGCGACGTTCGGCGATCGGCCGCATGGCATCGAGATAGGCGCGGCCTAGCTTGCGCGTGCGCGGATAGAGGTCGGTATCGCGCGTGATCCGGCACGATTCCACGGCCCAGTCGAGCGGCGTGCCGCCGCCGTGCATGTCCGCACGCGGCTGGATCGCGTCGGCGTAGGCGGCCCAGCCGAGCTGCCGGCTCTGCAGGATGCCGTGGTCCCAGACCCAGTGCAGGTTGCGACCCTTGCCGGCGAGCTGCACCTGGTGGTGGTTGCCGCCGCGATCGTCGCGATAGCCCGAATGCAGCGGCTGGTGGACGTCGCCGACGAAATGCACGAGGAAGCGCAGCGCTTCGGCCCGTTCGGCCTCGGGGCGCGCGCGGTCGGCGAGCACGCCGGCGTAGCGGTCGATCGCGGCGACGATGCATCCGCCGTCGGGACATTCGCGGGCGTGGCACGAGCGATCGGTGAACTTGACGTAATGGAGTCGCGCGGTCGCCTTGCCGAGCTCGCCGCCTTCCTTGCGCACCTCGTCGGCCCAGGCCGCGACGTCGGCCAGCGAGCGCGCGCCGCTTTCGGCCAGCAGCGGCCGGATCCGCGCCTTCGTGGCCGGGGTCAGCCGCGCCTCGGCCATCGCCGCGACGATGCGATGGCCCGACGCCGACCAGGCCCGGGCGGTGTCCGCTTGCAGGCCGAGCAGGATCGCGACCGCGCAGAGCAGCGGCGCGAGCAGGGTCGCCCGCGGGCGACGGGAGGGAAGCGGGGCGATCGGGCGCATGCGGGCGGATCCGGCGGCGGGAACCGGACAATCTAGGGACACTGCGCCGTTTCGCGCAAGACCGGCCGGTCTCCGGCGCAGCGTGCGGCGGACGGCTCGCGCACGGGATGCGTCGAATGGCCCCATCGCAATGGTGCTGTGCCGGCCATCGGCAGGGCCGATACAATACGCGTCCGGTTTTTCCCCCAGTTTCCCCCACTTCCGCACGAGGAGCCGTTCCATGGCAGTCAAGGTCGCGATCAACGGGTATGGCCGCATCGGCCGCAATGTGCTGCGCGCGCTGTACGAAGCGAAGCGCAACAGCGAGATCGAGATCGTCGCCGTCAACGACCTCGGCAATGCCGAGACCAACGCGCACCTGACCCAGTACGACACCGCGCACGGCAAGTTCCCGGGCGAGGTCGGCGTCGACGGCGGCGACCTGATCGTCAACGGCGACCGCATCAAGGTCTGCGCCGAACGCGATCCGTCGAAGCTGCCCTGGGAGGACCTCGGCGTCGACGTCGTGCTCGAGTGCACCGGCCTGTTCACCAGCAAGGCCAAGGCCGGCGCGCACCTCGCCGCCGGCGCGAAGAAGGTCATCATCTCCGCGCCCGGCGACAAGGACGTCGACGCCACCGTCGTCTACGGCGTCAACCACGACCGCCTCAGCGCCAGGCACGAGGTCATCTCCAACGCCTCGTGCACGACCAACTGCCTNNGTGCTGACCGACGTCTACCACTCCGACCTGCGCCGCGCGCGTTCGGCCACGATGAGCCAGATCCCGACCAAGACCGGCGCCGCCGCCGCGGTCGGCCTGGTCCTGCCGGAACTCAACGGCAAGCTCGACGGCTTCGCGATGCGCGTGCCGACGATCAACGTCTCGGTCGTCGACCTCAGCTTCGACGCCGCGCGCGCGACCAGCGCCGAGGAGATCACCGCGATCGTCAAGGAAGCCTCGGAAGGTGCGCTGAAGGGCGTGCTCGGGGTCAACACGAAGCCGCTTGTGTCGATCGACTTCAACCACGATCCGCTGTCGTCGATCTACGACGCCACGCAGACGCGCGTCATCGACGGCACCCTGGTCAAGGTGCTGGCCTGGTACGACAACGAGTGGGGTTTCTCCAACCGCATGCTCGACATGACCCTGGCCCTGGTCAACGCGAAGTAAGCCGTCCCTCCGCCCGCGGCAGCCGCTGCCGCCGCGGGCAGGACCGGTGCGCCACCCGCCGCCGGTCCGGCCCTGCGACCGGGCGTGCTGTCGCCCCTTGATCGCTCTTCCTTGTTGCGCAGTGGTTCGCCTGCGAAGATGCGGGCAACGACCGCACGGGACGGACTCCGATGAAGGCTGCGACCCGCGTTCTCGCACTCCTGATGGCGGTCGCCGCGTCGCCGGCATCGGTGGGCGCGAGCGATGATTCCGCCACCGCGGCGGAACAGCGACGGTCGAACTGGGTCACCGAGGGCCTGCTCGATCCCGCCGCACCGGCCGCGCATCGGGCCGAGATCGCCAACAAGCTCGAGACCCTGGCCAACGAGGGCAACGACCCGCACGCACTCTATGTCGCCGGCTCGCTGTATCGACTCGGCCGCGAGAACAGCCCGACGTCGCCGTTTCCGCGCAATGCCGACAAGGCCCGCGAATACCTGACCCGCGCCGCCCTGCAGGGGCAGCTTCGCGCGATGGGCAAGCTCGCCCTGTTCGAACACGACGAAGGCAACCGGTTCGAGGCCAACGTCTGGGCGCAGTTGCTCGCCTCGTACAGCGCCGAGTTTGCGCGCGACCGTGGGCAGGACAATGAGTCGAAGCCGTCCGTCGCAGCGACGAGTGTCCTCGCGCTCGTCCAGGAAGGGTTCCCGGAGAACGAAGTGCCGCGGCTCGAGGAACGGGTCGGCAGGATGATCAGGTCCCACGACAAGGCCATTCGTGCCGGCGCCGAGAGCATTCGCGAGGCCCGGCTGCGCAGTCCGTTGCGCAATGCGCGTACCCGCATCTGCAGACACCTGGAAGGCCAGTTGCAGACGAGCCGCGTCCGCCGCACGGCGTACTTCGCCGGCGGTGCCGAGTTCTACGTTTCGTTCGCCGACGATGGCAGCGCGGCGCGGGTCTGGCTGCTCGACGTCTGGCCCGACATGCGCATGGAACGTGGCTTGCGTGCCTGCGCCAGTCGCTACCGGGTCGAGGCGACGGAAGCAATCGCGGGCAAGGGTCTGGTTGCCTTGGTCCCCATCTCGCTGGGAGACCCGCGGGTGAAACTGCGCAACGCCGAGGATTGAGCGCAAAGCGTTTCGCGTCGAACCTGCGCAACGCGCATCACGCCCAGAGCACGGAAAGCTCCAGCTCGATGGCATCGAAGGGTGGCACGCGCACCACATCCTGATCGGCGTGTGTGCCGAGCAGCAGCCACTGACCCCCTTTCAGGGCATAGGCTTCCAGCGTGCGAAGATCCGGATCGACCAGCCACAGGTGCTGGACGCCGGACTGGGCGTAGATCGGCATCTTCTCGTAGCGATCCAACCTCGCCGTGCCGGGCGAGAGGATTTCGCAAGCCCAGTCCGGGACAAGCTCGAACCACGCAGCATCGGGATACTTCGGCATGCGTTCGCGCCGCCACCCGGCCAAGTCGGGAACCAGTACGTGCCGATCGAGATGCAGTTCGGGTTCGTCGATGATCCACCACCCGCCGGGTCCGCCGGAGCCCAGATCGAACGGGCCACCGAGCTTGATGCCGATGGCGGAACTGGCACGCGCATGTTTCGAAGCCGGCCGCGGATGACTGTGCAACACGCCATGCACGATTTCGCCGATGCGGTTGGGCGGCAGGGCACAGAGGTCGTCGTACGTGGCGGGTTTGTGCGCGGGAACGGACATGACGGCACTTTAGCCCCGATGTTTCATGAATTGCACGCGAGTTTCCATCGTCAGTGCGCCACCAGCAGCGGCAGGTCGCTGTGCTGGAACAGGTGGCGGGTGACGCCGCCGAGGACGAGTTCGGTGATCCGCGAGTGGCCCCAGGCGCCGGTGACGATGAGGTCGGCGTCGTGGGCGTGCGCGGCTTCCAGCACCGAGGGTCCGTGGGCGTCGCGTGCCGGCTGGAACGGCACGAAGCTCGCCTCGATGCCGCGGCGGGCAAGCCAGGCGCGCAGGTCGAGTCGCGGCAGGGCGCCGGGACCGAAGCCGTCGCCGCCGGCTTCCCCTTCGAGCACGACCACGCGTTCGGCCTGCGCGAGNNGCGGCGCCACCGGCCTGGGCGTGGACAACGATCCGGGCCTCGTGGCGGAGAGCATCGCCAACGCGCGGCGCGCGGGCGTGGCGGACCGCGCGCGCTTCCTCGAGCAGGTGACTGGCTTCGGAGGCATGCAGGGCGACCGCCTCCGGCGAGGCGAATGCCGCCGGCGACAGCGCGACCACGTGCAGTCCGAGCGCATGCGCGTCGAGGCGGCGGGCCAGACGCAGGCCGGCTTCGGCGGCACCGAGGCCGTCCTCGCAGCGCCGCAGGTGGATGAGGATGTCGGATGCGCCCATGGCGGATTCCTCGCAGTGAGCCGGGGTCGAGCTTACCCCGCTTTCCTCCGGCAGATGAACGGGCCTGCACTGCAGGGCCTGGCACGCATTGTCGATGCCGGAGTCTGCGGCGAGAATGACCGGCGTCATCCGTCGGAGGATTTTCCATGCGCAGCTGGCTGTGCGGATCCATGATCGTCGCCGTCCTTTCCCTGCTCGCGGGGCCGGCACGGGCCGAAGTGCTCGACTGCAAGCTCAGCTTCACCATGTCGGGCTGGTCGGTGTTCTACAAGCAGGCCTCCGGCAGCGGCGTGGTCCGCTGCACGAACGGCCAGTCGATGAAGGTGAAGATCTCGGCGAAGGGCGGTGGCCTGAGCTTCGGCAAGTCGCGCATCGACGACGGCATCGGCACCTTCAGCGACCTCTACGCCATCGAGGATGTCATTGGCGGCTACGCCACCGCCGAGGCGCATGCCGGGGCGGTGAAGTCGGCCACCGCACGCGTCGTCACCAAGGGGCCGATCTCGCTGGCCCTGACCGGCAAGGGTCGCGGCTGGGATCTCGGCGTCGCCTTCGGCAGCTTCATCATCGAGAAGCGCTGACCCCGCAGCGACACCCCGCCTGCTGGCTTTCGCCGCCGGGCAGGCGTATTTTCGTGCGACGCAACATCGACTGCCGATCCGTTCGCCGGAGACCGCGATGACCACGCTCGTGCCGCGCTATGCCCTCGCCGAGGAGATCGCGTCGAGCCTCACCCATGGACTCGGCATCGTCCTCAGCATTGCCGGCCTCGCCACCCTCGTCGCGGTGGCCGCGCTCGGTGGCGACGGCTGGACGCTCGCCGCCGGCATCGTCTACGGCACCACCCTGATCCTGCTGTTCACCGCCTCGACGCTTTACCACAGCATCCCGAATGCCGGTGCCAAGCCGGTCCTGCGCGTGCTCGACCACGCCGCGATCTTCCTGCTGATCGCCGGCACCTACNNGTGATCGGCATCGCCCTCGAGCTCCGGCGCGTGCGCAACCGCCTCGTCATGGTCGCGCTCTACCTCGGCATGGGCTGGGTCGGCATCATCGCCATCGGGCCGCTGCTGGAGAGGCTGTCGAGCGGCGGCCTGTGGCTGCTGTTCGGCGGCGGCGTCTGCTACACCCTCGGCGTGCCGTTCTACCTGTGGCGGCGCCTGCCGTACAACCATGCGCTCTGGCACGTGTTCGTGCTGGCCGGCAGCGTGCTGCAGTTCCTCGCCGTGCTGCTGCACGTGATGCCGGACTGAAGATTCAGAACACCAGCGCCACGACGAACACGCCGAGCATGGTGAAGCACAGGGCGATCTTGGCGACCGTGCCGAACAGGAAGCCGAGCCAGGCGCCGACGCCGACCACGGTCGAGCGGTGAAGGGTGCTGCCGGCGATCAGTTCACCGAGCACGGCGCCGACGATCGGGCCTAGCAGCAGGCCGAAGAGGCCGAGGAACATGCCGACGATCGTGCCGAGCGCGGCGCCGAACAGGGCCCAGCCGCTGGCGCCGACGCGTTTGGCTCCGAGTACCCCGGCGATGAAGTCGACGATCACCGCGATCACGGTCAGCACGCCGAGCAGCACCAGGGTCGGCCAGCCGATCTCGGCGAAACCGCCGGTCCAGGCCGCCAGCAGCATGCCGGCGAACACCAGCGGCACGCCGGGCAGGGCCGGCACGATCGTGCCGGCGATGCCGATCAGGATCAGCAGGGCGGAGAGGATGTAGAGCAGGATGGTGGCGGTCATGCGGCTTGCCGGTCGAAGGCCGGTGCGCAGTCTATCGGCTGGCCGCGCCGGCTGTCCGGGGGCCGGCCCGTGAGGAATCGTGCCGTGGCGCGAATCATGTCGGGGAACGGCGCAAACGCGCCCCGGCAGGCAGCGGATCCGGCACGATGGAACAGGTCATCGACATGATCGACAGGCAAGGCGACACCTTCGCGGAACGCTTCGAGGAACACCGCGCGATCGTGTTCAAGGTCGCCCATGCCTGGTCCCGCGACGCCCACGACCGCGCCGACCTCGCCCAGGAAATCGCCGCCCAGCTCTGGCGCGCATGGCCGCGCTACGACCCGCAGCGTCGCTTCAGCACCTGGATGTACCGGATCGCGCTGAACGTCGCCATCAGCCATGCCCGCGCCGGTGCGCGGCACGCCGAAGTGCCCTTCGACGAGGAGCTGCACGAAGTCGCCGACGAGCATGCCAGCGACCATGAAGCCGCCGAGCACGTGCGCCTGCTGGAAGCCTTCATCGCCCGCCAGCCGGCGCTCGAGCGCGCCCTGTTGCTGCTCTATCTCGACGAGCGCAGCCAGCGCGAGATCGGCGAGATCCTCGGGCTCAGCGAGACCAACGTCTCGACCCGGATCGGCCGCCTCAAGCAGCGCCTGCGCGACGAACTCTGATCCTCCCACCCCGCGGACACGACGATGGAAGCCCTCATGGAAAACGACGACCTCAAGGCTGCCTGGCAGGCCCTTAACCGCCGCCTCGAACGCCACGACACGATCAACCTGCAACTGCTGCGCGAGAAGAAGCTCGAGCGCACGCGCTCGACCCTGCGCCCGCTGCTGTGGGGCCAGGTCGCCCAGGCCCTGTTCGGCGTCCCCTTCATCCTGCTGGCGAGCTTCCTGTGGACGCGCGCGCACAGCCTGCCGGACGGTCTGCCGACCGGCGCGTTGCTCGCCGGCATCGTCGTCCAGGTCTACGGCATCGCCACGGTCGCCCTCGCCGGCGAGACGATCCGGCGTATCCGCGCGATCGACTTCGCCGCACCGGTCCTCGGCATCCAGCAGCAGCTTGCCGCCTTGCGCCGCACCTACATCGTCAGCGGCATGGTCGGCGGCCTGCCGTGGTGGTTCCTGTGGGTGCCGATCCTCCTGCTGCTGGCCGGACTCGGTGGCGTCGACCTGCATGCGCGCGCGCCCGGCCTCGTCTGGGGCGGCCTCGCCATCGGTGCGCTCGGCCTGCTCGCCACGGCATGGTTTCACCGCTGGTCACGCAATCCGCAACGTCCGCGTCTCGCCGCGGCGATGGAGGCGGCGGTCACCGGTGGCAGCCTGCGCAAGGCGCGCGCACAGATCGACGAGCTCGAGCGCTTCGAGCGCGACTGATCCGCGTGGATCTCCGTTGCGGGGCGGCCGGACACGCCGGCCCGCGCGCATCCGCGATAATGTCCCCATGCAGACCGGATTGCTGAAGGCCGATGCGCTCGGCCGCATCGAAGTGGTGGAGGAGGGCGGCACGCGGCGCATCCGTCGCGACACGCGCGCCGCCCGCTTCGGCCTGCGCTGGCTGGCGCGTTCGGCGGCAGCGCGCGAGGCGCGCGTGCTGCGTGCCCTGGCCGGACTCGACGGCGTGCCGCAACTGCTGTCCTGGGGCGGCGGCGTGCTCGAGCGCAGCTACATGGACGGTGCGCCGATGCAACGCGCGCAGCCGCGCGATCCGCGCTACTACCGTGCCGCCCATGCCCTGCTCAAGCGCCTGCGCGCGCGCGGCGTCGCCCACAACGACCTCGCCAAGGAGCCGAACTGGCTGCAGCGCGCCGACGGCTCGCCGGCGGTGGTCGACTTCCAGATCGCCTGGGCGAGCAGCCGTCGCGGCGGCCTGTTCCGCCGTGCTCGCCCGCGAGGACCTGCGCGGCGCCGTGTCGGGACTGCGCGTGCCGAGCCTGTGGATCGGCGGCCGGCGCGACCGGCTCGTGCCGTCCGCCGCACTGGCCTGGTGTGCCTCGCAGGCGCCCGACGCACGTCATCTCGAATTGCCGAGCGGTCACGCGCCGTTCCTCGCCCACGCACGGGAGATCGCCGAAGCGATCGCCGCGCTCGACGCCGGAGCCGCCACATGAACCTGCCGTTCGACCGCCAGCACGTGCGCCGCGCCTTCGGCCGCGCGGCGAACGGTTACGAGGCCCATGCCGTGCTGCAGGAGGAAGTCCAGCAGCGCCTGCTCGAACGCCTCGACGATCACCCCCTCGCGGCGCAGCGCGTGCTCGACGTCGGTGCCGGCACCGGCCGCGGTACCGCATTGCTGCGCAAGCGCCATCCGCAGGCGCAGCTGGTCGCCCTCGACATCGCCCTGCCGATGCTGGTCGCCGCGCGCCGCCATCGCAGCTGGCGGCGACCGTTCGCCCGCGTCTGCGCCGATGCCGAGGCGCTGCCGTTCGCCGATGCCGCGTTCGACCTCGTGCATTCCAACCTCTGCCTGCAATGGTGCGGCGATCTTGCCGGCGTGCTCGACGGCTTCCGCCGCGTGCTGCGTCCCGGCGGCCTCCTGCTGTTCAGCACCTTCGGTCCGGACACCCTGCGCGAGTTGCGCGCGGCGTTCGCCGAAGTCGACGACGCCCCGCATGTCAGCCGCTTCCTCGACATGCATCCGATCGGCGATGCGATGCTCGCCGCCGGCTTCCGCGATCCGGTGCTCGAACGCGACCACTTCACCCTGACCTATGCCGGCGCGCTCGACCTCATGCGCGAACTGCGCGGGCTTGGCGCGACCAATGCCGATCCCGATCGCCTGCGCGGCCTGACCGGACGACGCCGCCTGCAGCGGGTGATCGCCGCCTATGAAGCGTTCCGCGTCGACGGCCGCCTGCCGGCGACCTGGGAAGTCGTCTACGCGATCGCGCGCGCGCCGGAGCCCGGCCAGCCACGCCGCAGCGGCTCCGGCGAGGTGGCGAGTTTTCCGCTCGAAGGCCTGCGCGGATCGCGCCGCAAGCTGCGTTGACGGCACGTCGCGATCGACCGCAACGGTTGTCGTGCGAAGGCGGCGATATACTCGCCCGCTGCCATCGAAGTCCGATTCCACGTGCCGAAACCCTTCGCGCCGGTCTGCATCACCGCCCACACCGCCACCTCGGCGCTCGGCCACGGCCGCGCGGCGCACCTCGCCGCCCTGCGCGGGCGCCGCAGCGGCCTGCGTGCCAACGACTTCACCCGCGAGCCGCTGGCCTGCGCGATCGGCCGCGTCGACGGACTCGAGGACCTCCCCCTGGCCGACGGCTTCGAGCGCTTCGACTGCCGCAACAACCGGCTCGCCTGGCTCGGCGCGCAGGGTGACGGCTTCCTCGCCGCCGCACACGCGGCGGTGGCCCGCCACGGCGCCGAACGCGTCGCCGTGCTGGGCGCCACCTCGACCTCCAGCATCGGCGCCAGCGAGGAAGCCTATGCGCGCCTCGACGACGGCCGCATCCCGGCCGACCTGCGCCGACCCGAAGTGCACACGCCGCATTCGCTCGGCCTGTTCCTCGCCGCGGTCAGTGGCGCACGCGGACCCTGCCTGACCACCGCAACCGCCTGCTCGTCGAGCGCGAAGATCTTTGCCCAGGGCGAACGCATGCTGCGCCTCGGTCTCGTCGATGCGGTCCTCCTCGCCGGGGTCGACACGCTGTGCGGCAGCGTGCTGTACGGCTTCAATTCGCTGGAACTGGTGTCGCCGGAAGCCTGCCGGCCATTCGACGTGGCACGTCGCGGCATCTCGCTCGGCGAGGCCGCCGGTTTCGCCCTGCTCGAGCGCGACGGCGAAGCGTCGGCTCCGCGCCTGGTCGGCTGGGGCGAGTCGAGCGATGCCCACCACATGTCGAGTCCGCATCCCGAAGGCCTCGGCGCGCAGCGGGCCCTCGAGGACGCCCTCGCCCGCGCGGATCTCGACGCCGGCGCGATCGACTACATCAACCTGCACGGCACGGCGACGCCGAAGAACGACGAGGTCGAGGCCGCCGTCATCGCCCGCAGCTTCGGCGCACGCACGCGCGCGAGTTCGACCAAGGGCTGGACCGGCCACACGCTCGGGGCCGCCGGCGTCGTCGAGGCGGCACTGTCGCTGCTGTGCATCGAGCGGGGCTTGCTGCCTCGCAGCCTCCATACGCGCGCCGTCGATCCGGCGATTGCCGGCAACATCCTGCTGGCGAGCCGGGCGGCGCCCGTGCGCCATGTGCTCAGCAACTCCTTCGGGTTCGGCGGC
>JRYE01033208.1_pt1 | contig 12252 bp, 11 predicted proteins | sample 235321 | NCBI WGS metagenome assembly JRYE01 (sample SAMN03074214, study PRJNA261473) | activated sludge metagenome | biome: Common Effluent Treatment Plant; feature: Wastewater; material: Activated sludge; isolation source: activated biomass in a lab-scale reactor treating industrial wastewater at... | reverse complement strand
GTTGAGAAAAATATTTCAAACCCTGCAAGCGGCTAATGCAGCCAGTACTGTTCAAAAACCCCTGTTATTAAAAATTGCGCCTGATTTGTCTATTGAGCAGGTAAATGATGTGGTTTCGCTTACACAGGAAATTAGTATTAACGGCTTAGTGATCAGCAATACCAGCTTAGATCGGAGTAGCTTATCCCCTTCATCGGCCCATAGGGCGGATACTATTGGGCAGGGGGGGCTAAGTGGCTGGCCGGTAAAAAACAAAAGCACCACTTTACTAAAATATATTGCCCAAAAAACAAATGGAAGGCTCCCACTTATTGCCAGTGGAGGAATTTTTACTGCCGATGATGTAAAAGAAAAAATGGATGCAGGCGCTTTACTGGTGCAGGTTTATACGGGATTTATTTATGAAGGCCCTGCAATAGTGAAAACGATTATAAAAAATATATGAGTAAATTTGGCTGAATTTTTGAATTACTATTTTTTAACCATTTAAAATTTTTAAAAACATGAACGAAGAAAAAAAAGAAGGCTTTTTTGATAAAGTTAAAAACCAGCTTAGCGACCTTAAAGACAAGGCGGAGGATGCCAGGGAAAAGATTGAAGATAANNCGGTGAGGTTTCTTAAAAAAAGCCATTATTCAATAATTTCCATCTTCATCCTTATATCGCCTAATGGCCTGTCGTGGCTGTCTCTTGGCGCATTGGCAATTTTTCCAATCACTTCAATTCCTTTTTCAACCTCTCCGAACACGGTATAGTTTTGATCCAGAAACGGAGTGCCGCCCATAGTGGTATATATTTTACGCTGTTCGGGAGTATATTTAATTCCATAAAATTGTTCAATCTGGTTCAGTTCTGCATCCGAACTTATTTTTCCTTCTACTATATAAAACTGGCAGGCGCTGCTGGCTTTTTGAGGATTGTTATCCCTTGCAGCGGCCAGCACCCCTTTTTTATGAAATAAAGAAGCGTTGAATTCTGCCGGAATACGGGTCATTTCTGCGCCACCATTTCCCAGTATGGTTCCGGGAGATGCATTTTTACTTAATGGATCACCACCTTGTATCATAAACTGGGGTATAACCCTATGAAATAAAAGACTGTCGTAAAACCCTTCTTTTACCAGCTTCACAAAATTATCCCGGTGCAAGGGGGTGCTATCATATAGTTTTACAATAATAATACCCGAATCGGTGCTGATTTTTACTCTTATGGATTTGTCGCTTCCCGGCATTGTTGTTTGGTTTTTTTCTGTAGCCATGGATTTGGTTTGTTTTTTTGCTGCAAGGGTTTTTGGGGTTGCCGGCTTTTTTAAAGCAATGGTTTTATTGGCCTGTGCCATTACAGGAGCAGATAAAAAAAGACTAAAAAGTAAGAATAACGTAATTTTTTTCATGTATGTATTTTTAGTTCTCCGTAATTATTATTTTAAGTGTATTCCGGTGGTTTAAAAAATCAGGTCATATAAAATTTAAAGATTGAAAATACAGTAACGCATGATCTTTAAGAAAATTTTCCTGTTCAATCATATTAAATTCCGGCAACGGTTTTAATTGTTTAAAATGCGGCCAGCCTTCTTCATCATTTCCTTCCAGCTGATAATAGCCGCTGGGCATTAAAATAGTGCATACGGCAATATGCATCAGGTCTTGTTTTTCTTCTTTAGAATATTCCCTCGGGCCCTTGCCCAGTTCCTGTATGCCTATTAAAAGCAATACCCCGTTCATGTCGGGTTTAATCCCAAATTTTTCTTTTAGCTTAATCCGTAATTTAAGCCAGCGTACCTGGAGGTCTTCTTCCAAATGTTGCATAGCCTGCAAATGTATAATCTTACGCTTATATATTTAAATGTGTTTGGTAAAAGGAATGATAAATTTTGTTAGGTAAAGGTGTAGGGGTATTTTTTCTTTAAGAAGGGCAGCCACTTTAATACCGGACATAATCCTATCTTTGCCGCTCTAAAAGTGAATAGATATCCATGTTGCAGATAAATTATTTAAGGCAAAATCCGGAAGACGTAAAGCATAGGCTGGGGGTAAGAAATTTTTCAAAAATTCATTTGGTGGATGAACTTTTGCAATTAGATGTGGAGCTTCGCAGGCAAAAAGCAGAAAGCGAAAACCTACAGGCGGCCATGAACAGCGTATCCAAAGAAATTGGCTTACTCATGGGAAAGGGAGAAAAAGAAGCTGCTGAAAAAAAGAAACTTGAGGTTGCACAAAAAAAAGAAGATATAGCCAATGCACGGCTTAAATTAGAGGAATTGGAAAAAAGGACCCATGATCTTTTGGTACAGCTTCCCAATTTACCTCATTCGTCCGTTCCAAAAGGAAACTCGGCCGATGATAATGAAGTGGTGAAAAAAGCCGGCGATATACGGCAATTGGATCCATCGGCTAAACCACATTGGGAACTCATTAAAGATTATGACCTCATTGATTTTGAAACCGGCGCAAGGCTTACCGGTAGCGGTTTCCCGGTGTATAAAGGGTTGGGTGCAAAGCTGCAAAGAGCCTTGATACAATTTTTTTTAGACTATAATACCGACGCAGGTTATACCGAGTTTATACCGCCTTTAATGGTAAACGAGGCCACGGCTTACGGCACGGGGCAATTGCCCGATAAAGAAGGGCAGATGTACCATATCACCGAAGATGGGTTTTATTTAATACCCACAGCCGAGGTGCCGGTAACCAATATCTATGCCGATAAAATAATAAAAGAAGAGGAGTTGCCGGTAAAAATGACGGCTTACACTCCATGCTTTAGAAGAGAAGCGGGTAGCTTTGGGGCCGATGTAAGAGGGTTGAACCGGCTTCACCAGTTTGATAAAGTGGAAGTGGTACAATTGGTGCATCCGCAACACAGCTATGCGGTACTGGAACAAATGGTACAACATGTAGAGCAGTTGCTGCTACTCCTTGAGTTGCCTTACCGTATTTTGCGTTTATGTGGCGGAGATATGGGTTTTACATCGGCGCTTACCTACGACTTTGAAGTGTATAGCGCTGCACAGCAAAAATGGCTCGAAGTAAGCTCAGTGAGCAATTTTGAAACGTTTCAAACTAACCGGATGAAAATTCGGTTTAAAAATACCGACGGAAAAACAACCCTGCTTCATTCGCTCAATGGTTCTTCACTTGCCCTCCCCAGGATTGTAGCTGCGCTATTGGAAAACCACCAGGCCGCAGGTTGTATTAACATCCCCAAGGCCTTACAACCCTATTTTGGGGCTTCAAAAATTTTGTTGCCTTAACTATTTTTGAATGTTTTTTTGGCTTTTATAAGTCAAAATTGCATTAGATTTGTCGATACCAAAAAAAGTTTTAATAGTATGAAATTCATTTCGTTTTTACTGATAACCTCATTTATCTTATTTTTTAGTTGTTCTCCTAAAACAACGCCAACCACCTCGGTTCCTAAACTCAGCACAGAAGCTGCTGCAGGTATGGTAATTTATACCGCCAAATGCGGCCGTTGCCACGAGTTGAAAAAAGTAGATAATTATACCGCAGCAGAATGGGTGCCTATATTGGATGCCATGGCGCCTAAAGCCAAGTTAGACAGTACCGAAAAAGCCAATGTACATGCTTATGTACAAGCTTTTGCCAAGGCCGGATAGTTTCCAAAAAACGTTTTTCAGGTAGCCAAAATCTTAATTTCTGTTAAACCTGTGCATTTGTTTTGAGTCAAACTCAAGATAATTGTACTATTGTATTGCAGTAAATAAGTTCAATATGGCTTCCAACCGTACAAAAAACCAACATTTGTTATGGCGGGCCGGCTTTGGGCCAATGGCCGAAAACGCTGCCAGCCTGGATGATTTTCCTACCCAAAAACTTTGGGAACTCTTAATAGAAACTTCCGTTAAAAAGCCAGCAAAAATTGAAGTAGCCAGGAGCCTTTCAGACGGCCTGGTTAAAGGCGTTGGAGAAGTAATAAGGCTGGAGAAAAAATCTCCCGAAAATAAGGACATGAAAAAAAAGCGGCGCATGGAAAACAAGGAAGGCATTGCCAGCCTTAACCTCATGTGGCTCGATACCATGATAAACAGCGAAGCGCAACTAAGGGAAAAAATGAGTTTTTTCTGGCATGGGCATTTTGCAACAAGGGTAATTAACAGTTATTTCCAGCAGGAGCTCCTGCAAATTATTAGGGAAAATGCATTGGGAAATTTTGGAGAGCTGTTAAGGGCGGTAAGTAAGTCGCCCACCATGCTCCAATTTTTAAATAACCAGCAAAATAAAAAAGGCCACCCCAACGAAAACTTTGCCCGGGAAGTTATGGAGCTCTTTACCATGGGGCGTGGCCATTATACCGAAGACGATATTAAAGAAGCGGCCCGTGCTTTTACAGGATGGGGTTTTAATATGCAGGGAGAGTTTGTGTTTAGGCGCCAGGTTCATGATGAGGGAAACAAAACGGTGCTGGGCAAATCTGGCCCGTTTGATGGCGATGATATCCTTGCTATTTTGTTAAGCAAAAAGGAAACCGCCCAATTTATTACCCGAAAAATTTATCGTTTTTTGGTAAACGAAAACATTGATGAAAGCAGGGTGAAGAGTCTTGCCGACGATTTTTATCAATCGGGATATGAAATTTTACCTTTGCTCAATGCCATCTTTACATCCGATTGGTTTTATGATGAAAAAAATATAGGCAGCAAAATAAAATCACCTATCGAGCTGCTGGCAGGCATCCGCCGTTACCTGCCCATGAGCCTGGATAATGATGAAGCGCAAATGCTATTTCAAAAAGTGCTCGGCCAGGTATTGTTTTATCCGCCCAATGTAGCCGGCTGGCCCGGCGGCACATCGTGGATTGATAGCACCAGCCTGATGGTGCGCCTGCAGGTACCACAGGTTTATTCGGCAAAAGAAGCCATTTCTCTCACTCCAAAAATTGACGACGACCTGGCTATGGGAACCAAAATGGAAGAAACCGTACGCATCAATAGAAATAAGGCTTATATAAACCGAGGCGGGGCAGCAGATATTGAATGGGATTTAATTTTCAAAGCTTTTGAAAAAGTGAAAAGGCCCGTGTTGGTGGAGGCCATCAGCCTTTCATTAATTCAATCCCCCAAAACGGTGAGCGAAGATATTATTACCCGTTTTTCCGATGAATCGTCCAGGGAGGCTTTTATTAAAAGCGCCGTAATCAATATTATGAGTACACCGGAGTATCAAATGTGTTAACCGGTTTTAAAATAAATACTACTATGTTGTTTAAAAGAAGAGAATTTATTCAAACAGGGTCATTGGCTTCAGCCTCATTAATGCTGCCAAAATTTCTAAAAGCATTTGAAAACAAACAACTCGTTCCACCCGGCAACAAAGTTATGGTGGTTATTCAATTAAGCGGGGGAAACGATGGTCTTAATACGGTTATTCCTATAAATAACGATATTTATTACAAGGAACGGCCCAGGTTAGGCATACCCGCTGCCAATGCCTTGTCTTTAACTTCCGATGCCGGCTTAAACCCGGCATTAACGGCTTTTAAAGAGTTATATGATAATGGGAATTTATCCATTTTAAATAGTGTAGGTTATCCAAATCCCGATCGTTCGCATTTTAGGAGTATGGATATTTGGCAAAGTGCCAGCAATGCAAACGAGTATGTTAGCACAGGCTGGGTAGGCCGTTACCTTGATGCACAATGTAAGGGTTGCGATAAACCCACACAAGCTGTGGAAATTGATGACATGCTCAGCTTGGCCTTAAAAGGAAATAGCCAAAAAGGATTGGCGTTTACCGACCCTCGCCGCCTGTATTCCAGCAGCAATGAAAATTTTTATAAAGAAATCAGCAACCATCATGAGCAAAGTGAAGCTGCAGTGGACTACCTGTATAAAACCATGAGGGATACGATTAGTAGCGCCAAATATATTTTTGAGCAAAGCAAATTAAGGCCAAGCGCCCAAACCTATCCTTCAACTAAATTGGCGGCAAATCTTAAAACGATTGCTTCACTTATCATGAGCGATATTAATACCAAAGTGTATTATGTTTCGCTGGGAAGTTTTGATACGCATATTAACCAGGCTGCACAGCAAACCCGGCTTTTTACAGAGTTAAATGATGCCATTAAAGCCTTTACGGCCGACTTGAAAAAAAATAACCGCTTTGATGATGTGCTGATTATGACCTTCTCGGAATTTGGAAGAAGGGTTTCTCAAAATGCCAGCAATGGCACCGATCATGGTACGGCCAACAATATGTTTTTTATTGGCGGAAACCTGAAACAAAAAGGATTAATAAATGCAATGCCCAACCTGGGTGATTTAAATAGCGGCGACCTGAAACACCAGGTAGATTTTAAAGCCGTATATGCTACCTTACTCCATAACTGGTTGAATGCCGACGACGAAACCATCCTGGGCAAAAAATACCCTTATCTCGATTTTGTTTAAAGAAAAATCAAAAATTAAAACGACACGTCATCAAATCGGCCGTCGTTCATGCTGCTTTCTTTATTGATGTAAAGTTTAGCCGCATCATCTCCGCCGCCCGAAACGGGTTTCCAGTTTCCTCCTTTTGGCCTGGGGCCGCCGGTGTCATTAGGGTCTGAGTCGTATTCAATAAACTTTTGAATATGTAAAAGGGCTTTCAGTTTTATTAACTCCAGGCTACCGTTACGGTGCTTGGCAATTTTTACATGGGTTTCCCCTTTGTTTTGCTCACCAAATTCATTGGCGGTAATATCATAATATTCCGGGCGGTACAAAAACATTACCATATCGGCATCCTGTTCAATAGCGCCGGATTCACGGAGATCACTCAGTTGCGGCATTTTATTGCCTTCTTTACGTTTTTCCACTTCCCGGCTCAATTGGGATAGGGCAATGATGGGTATTTGTAATTCTTTGGCAAGGCCTTTAAGGTCTCTCGATATTTTACTGATTTCCTGCTCCCGGTTGGCATTTCGTTCTCCACTGCCGCTCATGAGTTGCAGGTAATCAATAATAATTAAGCCTACATTATGTTTGGTTTTTAAACGGCGGCATTTTGCCCTTAATTCAAAAATATTTAATGCGGCGGTATCATCAATAAAAATGGGCGCTTTAGTTAACCGGTTAATGCCTTTGTTATAAAGCTGTTTCATTTCATATTCTTCCAATTGTCCACGGGCAATTTTTTCCAGCCATATTTCACTTTCGGCGCTTAAAATTCTTTGTACCAACTGGCTACTGCTCATTTCAAGGCTAAAAAAACCAACCGCTGTAGGTTTTGTAGGATGCAGCGCTGCATGGCGGGCAAGGTTAAGCGCAAAAGCTGTTTTACCAACGGAAGGGCGTGCAGCCAATACAATCAGGTCGGTGGGCTGCCAACCGTAAGTTACCCGGTCAAGAGATGCAAACCCGGTAGGCACACCGGTAATATCTTCCTGCCGGTTGCGCATATCTTCAATGCGCTTGATGGTTTTTACCAAAACGGTTTCGATCTCATCAAAATTTTTGCGTAAATGGTTGTTGGTGATTTCAAACAATTTACTTTCAGCATCATCCAGCAAATCAAATACATCAATGGTATCTTCATATGCATCGCCTATAATTTCGCCACTGATGCGGATGAGCTCCCTTTGTATAAATTTTTGTAAAACAATCCGGCTATGGGCATCAATGTTGGCCGAGGATACTACGGCATTGGTTAAGCGGGTAACATAAAAAGCGCCGCCAACAAGATCCAGTTCTTCTTTAAATTTAAGCTCTTCAACTACCGTTAATAAATCTATTTGAGAGTTTTTGCCGGCCAGCGATTGCATGGCCTTAAAAATTCTTTGGTGGGCATCTATATAAAAGCATTCCGGTTTCAGTATTTCAATAACGGTATCAAATGCGCCCTTTTCCAGCATGATGGCGCCTAAAATAGCTTCTTCCGCTTCCTTTGCCTGTGGGGGCACTTTCCCAAAAACCATGCTTCCCAGGTCGGTAGTGGTTTTTCTTATTGATTTTCTGTCTTTATTGAGATTTGTAAATTCCATTTTCTTGCTTATCCGATGTTTTTCATTTTAAGTAAAAAATTTAACTCCTTTCACAGCATTCTTTTACTCCGGCGGCTAAGGTAACAGGAGTACGTTAATCTAAAGGATTAAATAGTTATTCACAATACGGTTTGTACGGTGAATTACGATCTTTTCCACATAAATTCACAATAAAGTTAGTTTATTCACGGGTAATTAACAGGTTATTTCACATCACTTTTACAATAAGAATCGGCTGGGCTTGCTATTTATTCACAAAATCAAATGGCCAAATTTCTTTTTGTTCACCGGCAGTAGAAAATTATTTTTTTTTGATGTTATGATTATTTCTTACGGCAGATAAGTTTTTGTTGCCGAAAGCTTTTTGGGGTCCTAAAATTCGTTATCCCTTCAAAAGGCATTGTTTTATCTTTGCGGCTTAAACCCGCATTACGGTATGACGATTTCATATAATTGGCTTTGTGATTATTTGCCCGAAACGCCTCAGCCGGAAGCATTAAGTAAAATGCTCACGGCAATAGGGCTGGAAGTGGAAAGCCTGGAACATAAAGAAAATATTAAAGGTGGCTTAAAAGGCCTGGTTACCGGCGAGGTGTTGACTTGTGAAAAACATCCCGATGCCGATAAATTAAAATTAACCACGGTAAATACAGGCAATGGCGCACCCTTACAGATTGTATGCGGGGCGCCAAATGTTGCCGCAGGCCAAAAAGTAATTGTAGCGGTAGCCGGCGCTACACTCTACCCCTTAACTGGTGAGCCCTTTACCATTAAAAAAACCAAAATCAGGGGCGCTGCAAGTGAAGGAATGATCTGTGCTGAGGATGAAATTGGGTTAGGTGAAGGCCACGATGGAATAATTGTATTACCGCCCGATACCGCCGTAGGCAAACCGGCGTCAACACTATATTCCATTAACAGCGATTATATTTTTGAAATTGGCCTTACCCCCAACCGCATGGACGCCATGAGCCATTTAGGCGTGGCCAAAGATGTATGCGCTTATTTAACCCATCATAACCGTAAAGAATTAAAACCCAGGCTACCCTTCAACCCCTCTTTTGTAACCGATAATAATGCCGCTCCCATAAATGTTACCCTGGAGAATAGTACCGATTGTAAACGGTACTCAGGTTTATATCTGCAAAATGTTTCCGTTACGGAAAGCCCTGAATGGTTAAAGCAAAAGCTACAAAGCATCAATGTAAAATCCATTAATAACATTGTGGATATTACCAATTTTATATTACATGAAACCGGGCAACCGCTCCATGCTTTTGATGCCGATAAAATAAGAGGAAATTCCATTGTGGTAAAAAGCGCTAAAGAAAGAGAAAAATTTATAACCCTGGATGGCACTGAACGAAAACTCAGGGCTGCTGATTTATTGATTTGCGATGCAGAAGGACCCATATGTATTGCCGGTGTTTACGGAGGGTTGAATAGTGGCGTAACCCAAAGCACTAAAAATATTTTTTTGGAAAGTGCATGGTTCAGCCCGGAAAGCATACGTAGAACATCGTTGGCACATGGGTTAAGAACCGATGCCGCCACAAGATTTGAAAAAGGTGTGGACATCAGCAATACCGTAACGGTGCTCAAGCGTGCAGCAGAGTTAATAAAGGCAGTTTGCGGCGCTTCCATTGGCGCAGTTATTGATATGTATCCGCAGCCGGTGGAGAAAACCATCGTTCAGTTAAAATACCATTACCTCAAAAAACTCAGCGGAAAAAATTATCATAGCGAAGCAGTAAAAAACATTTTAACGGCCCTGGGCTTTGATATTTTTAAAGATGCCATTGATGAATTGTGGGTTCAGGTACCTTATCACAAACCGGATATCAGCATGCCGGCAGATATTGTGGAAGAAATCATGCGCATAGACGGCCTGGATAATATTGAAATACCCGCTGCCATTACGCTGTCACCTGCCATAGAGCTGGAATCGGAAAAAGCTTTTTTTAAAGAAAAAATTGCTGATTATTTAACCGGGCTGGGCTTTAGGGAAATTTTTACCAACAGCCTTACCAATAGCAATTATTATAGCGAGGAGGTTTTACAATCTGCCGTGAAGTTAAAAAACAGCCTGAGTGCAGGCCTGGATATTATGCGCCCTTCCATGCTGGAAACCGGCCTGGAAGTAATGGCCTATAATATTAACCGTAAAAATAACCGGCTAAAATTGTTTGAATTGGGAAAAACTTACCATACCCATGAAACCGGGCTGTATAAGGAACAAAACCATTTAGCGCTTTACATTTGTGGCAACCTTACGGAAACCGGCTGGCAACAAAAACCCATAAAAGCAGATTTTTATTATGTAAAAGCTGTGCTGGAAAAAATAATGGCTTCGGCAGGAGCCAAACGGGTTTCCTATGAACCCGGCAATGAACCGGGTTTTGATGAGTTTATCCTCATTAAACATAAAAATACGGCATTGGGATATGCCGGTAAAATTTCGGCAGCAAAAGCGGCCACACAGCATATCAGCGAAACGGTTTTTTATGCAAGTTTAAATTGGGATGAAATAGCAAATATTTTACAAAACCATAAAATTGTGTACCAGCCCATTCCAAAATTTCCGGCGGTAGAACGGGATTTGGCATTGCTGGTAGAGAAGAAAATTACCTATCACGACCTGGAGAAAACAGTGGCCGATGCTAAAATTAGTCGCCTGGTATCTGTTAAACTTTTTGATGTTTTTGAAAGCGAAAAACTGGGAGCCAATAAAAAATCCCTGGCAGTAAATTTTACCTTTTCCGATGACACAAAAACACTTACCGACGCAGAAGTGGACGAAATGATGCAGCAAATTGCAGGCTTATATGAACAAAAACTCAATGCAGAGGTAAGAAAGAAATAAGGCCTTTTTTGAACACATAACCAATATGGGTATAAACACACTGGATTATATTAATGCCATTTCCGCAAAGGTACAGCAGTTAATAAAACGGCAGGAATCCCTTAAAAAGGAAAACACCGCTTTGAAGGAAAGTTATGAAAAACTGTTACGGCAGCAGGAAGAGTTAAAACAGCGGGTAGAAGATTTGCGCCAGCAGGAACTCCTGCTCAAAGCAGCTGCAGCGCCACTTAACCCCGATGAAAAAAAGGAAATGATCCAAAAAATAAATGCCTACCTGCGCACTATTGATAAATGTATTTCTTTATTAGGCAAATAATCTATTATGGCAGAAATGATACCTGTAAATATTGTAATTGGCGACCGCACTTATCGCATCAAAACCGAAGCAAAAGATGAGGAAAAGGTACGTAAAACCATAAAACTCATCAACGAAAAAATTATTGAGTTCAAAACCCAGTTTGCCGGAAAAGATATGCAGGATTATATTGCCATGGTAATTATTTGGTATGCCACCCAGGCCCAGGATTCCTCNNGAGCTGCTGCTGGACAAATCCCTGTAAACCGGGCCTGATGTGCCGGCCCTTATTTACCTGTACCTTATCCAGGCACACTATATAATAAATTATTGCTATCTCGTTTAAACTTCCTGTAAATTTGTATCTTCGCTAATAACCATCTCACTCTAAATATTTTATGGGTAAAGAAGGGAAGAAACATATTAATAATCAGTTCAAACAGCTAATAATCAATGGATTCAACGATAATTTATATCATCATCGGTGCAGCAGCGCTGCTTGTGGGCATCTTACTGGGTAAGTTAGTTTTTGCCAAAAACACCCAAAAGAAAATTGAAGAAGCCGAAATTCAATCTCAAAAAATCATTGCAGAAGGCCAGTTAAAAGCCGAAACCTTTAAAAAGGAAAAAGAACTGGAAGCCAAGGAAAGGTTTGTTCAGCTAAAAGCCGAACACGATAAAGAAGTGATGCAGCGCAACCAGAAAATTAATGAAGGCGAGAACCGCATCCGGCAAAAAGAGCAAAGCCTTAATTCAAAAGAAGGCAACCTGGAAAAACAACTTAAAGAAAACGATGCCATTCGGGAAAACCTGAACCGGCAAACAGAAATCGTAAACTTAAAGCGTACCGAACTGGAAAAACACCAGGAAGAACATATTCGCCGCCTTGAAAAAGTGGCCGGCTTAAGCGCTGAAGATGCCAAAACCCAACTCATTGAAAGTTTAAAACAAGAAGCCCAAACCAGGGCATTGGCGCTTCAGCAGGATATTATTGAAGAAGCCAGGCAAAAAGCCAATAAAGAGGCCCGCAAAATTGTAATACAAACCATACAACGCACCGCTGCAGAACAGGTGATTGAAAATGCCATTACGGTTTTCAACCTGGAAAGCG
>JRYE01005956.1_pt1 | contig 12297 bp, 12 predicted proteins | sample 235321 | NCBI WGS metagenome assembly JRYE01 (sample SAMN03074214, study PRJNA261473) | activated sludge metagenome | biome: Common Effluent Treatment Plant; feature: Wastewater; material: Activated sludge; isolation source: activated biomass in a lab-scale reactor treating industrial wastewater at... | reverse complement strand
CGCCGGCGGCGGGCAGGAGCAGCGCCGGCGCGGCGGGACGGAAAACGTGGCGGCCATCGCCGGCTTCGGCGCGGCGGCCAAGGCCGCGCTTCGGGATCTCGACGATGCGGGCCGGATCGCCGCGTTGCGGGACCGGCTCGAAACGGAGGTCCGCCGCGCGACACCGGAGGCGATCATCGTCGGCGGGGATGCGCCCCGCCTGCCGAACACCTCGTCGATCGCGCGTTCCGGCGTGTCGGCGGAAACGCTGGTCATGAGTATGGATATGGCGGGACTGGCGGTCAGCGCGGGCGCGGCGTGCTCGTCGGGCAAGGTCGGCGAGAGCCATGTGCTCGCCGCCATGGGGCTTCCCCCCGAGATCGCCAACAGCGCGATCCGCGTGAGCCTCGGGCCCGAGACGACGGAACAGGATATCGCGGCGTTCCTTGCCGCCTGGACACGGATCTGCGGCGCATCGCTCGCCGCGTGAGCTTTAGAACAACACGGCCCCCCGGCCGCACATGAAGGTGAAGGCAATGGCTGCAGTCAAAGAGACGATCGAAACCGTCAAGACGATCGACGTCGACCAGTACAAGTACGGCTTCGAGACCAAGATCGAGACGATCAAGGCACCGCGCGGCCTCAGCGAGGACATTGTCCGCTTCATCTCGGAGAAGAAGGGCGAGCCCAAGTGGATGCTCGACTGGCGGCTCGAAGCCTACGCGCGCTGGCGCAACATGATCGAGCCGAGCTGGGCCAAGGTCTCGTATCCCAAGATCGACTTCGAGAACCTCTACTACTATGCCGCTCCCAAGAGCACGGAGGGGCCGAAGAGCCTTGCCGAGGTCGATCCGGAGCTCATCCGCACCTACGAGAAGCTCGGCATTCCGCTCAAGGAGCAGGAGGTGCTGGCGGGCGTCTCGGGGGCGCGCGTGGCGGTCGATGCCGTGTTCGACAGCGTGTCGGTCGTGACGACGTTCAAGGAGGAACTGGCCAAGGCGGGCGTCATCTTCTGCCCGATCTCGGAGGCGATCCGCGAGCATCCCGAGCTCGTCAGGAAATACCTCGGATCGGTCGTGCCGCAGGGCGACAACTTCTATGCCGCGCTCAACTCGGCGGTGTTCTCCGACGGCNNCAGAACTGGTATCCGGGCGACAAGGACGGCAAGGGCGGCATCTATAACTTCGTGACCAAGCGCGGCGACTGCCGCGGCCATCGCTCGAAGATCTCGTGGACCCAGGTCGAGACCGGCTCGGCGATCACCTGGAAGTACCCGAGCTGCATCCTGCGCGGCGACCATTCGCGCGGCGAGTTCTACTCGATCGCCATCTCGAACGGCCGCCAGCAGGTCGACAGCGGCACCAAGATGATCCATCTCGGCAAGAACTCCTCGAGCCGGATCATCTCCAAGGGCATCGCGGCGGGCCACTCGCAGAACACGTATCGCGGGCTCGTCTCGGCGCACCGCAAGGCGACGGGCGCACGCAACTTCACGAACTGCGACTCGCTGCTCATCGGCGACAAGTGCGGCGCGCACACCGTGCCCTACATCGAGGCGAAGAACGCCTCGGCGCATTTCGAGCACGAGGCGACCACCTCCAAGATCTCGGACGACATGCTGTTCTATTGCAGGCAGCGCGGGCTCTCGGAGGAAGAGGCGGTGGCGCTGGTCGTCAACGGTTTCGTACGCGACGTGCTGCAGCAGCTGCCGATGGAGTTCATGGCCGAGACGCAGAAGCTGATCGGCGTCAGCCTCGAAGGGAGCGTCGGGTAATGAGCGACTATTGGTTCAAACCCAAGACGCACGGATACGGCGCCGCTCCGGCCAACTGGAAGGGATGGGCCGCGACGGCGGGCTTCATCGTCGCGACGTGGGTCATCCTTTGGCCCTGGATCCTTTCGCCGTCGCTCGCCAGCGAGCAACCGAGCGCAGCGGGGATTGCGGCCACGATCGCCATCCTCGCGGTCGCCACGCTCGGGTTTGTCTGGCTTTCGAAGATCAAGACCGACGGCGCTTGGAAATGGCGGTGGGGCGGCAAGGACTGACCTCTCGGCACAGCTGAGAGGAGACAAACGAAACAACGACGGCCGACGGCGGGCCGAAACCGGAAGACGACTGAGGTAACTGGAATGCTTGAGATCAAGAACCTGCATGTGAAGCTCGAGGACGAGGACAAGGAGATCCTCAAGGGGCTCTCGCTCACCGTGCCCAAGGGCGAGGTGCATGCCATCATGGGCCCGAACGGCTCCGGCAAGAGCACGCTCGCGCACGTGCTCGCGGGCCGCGACGGCTACGATGTCACCTCGGGCGAGGTGCTGTGGAACGGCGAGAGCCTCGTCGAGCTGGCGCCCGACGAGCGCGCCGCGAAGGGCGTGTTCCTGGCGTTCCAGTATCCGATGGAGATTCCCGGGGTCGCCGGGCTGACGTTCCTGCGCACGGCCGCCAACGCGGTGCGCAAGAAGCGCGGCGAGGCGGAGCTTTCGACGCCCGAGTTCATGAAGCTCGTGCGCGGCAAGGCTGAGCAGCTCAACATCGACATGGAGATGCTGAAGCGGCCGGTCAACGTCGGCTTCTCGGGCGGCGAGAAGAAGCGCGCCGAGATCCTGCAGATGGCCGTGCTCGAGCCGACGCTCTGCGTGCTCGACGAGACCGACAGCGGCCTCGACATCGACGCGCTGAAGATCGTCGCCGACGGCGTCAACGCCCTGCGCGGGCCGGATCGCTCGATGCTCGTCATCACGCACTACCAGCGGCTCCTGAACTACATCGTGCCGGATCGCGTCCACGTTCTCGCGAACGGCCGGATCCAGGCGTCCGGCGGCAAGGAGCTCGCGCTCGAGCTCGAGACGTCCGGCTATGCCGGCTACCAGGGCAAGGCGGCCTAAGATGAGCATCGCGCAGCAGATCAAGACCGAGAGCAAGGGCCGGAGCGCGCCCGTGCAGGTTCTCAGGACCAAGGCGGAGACGGCGCTGGCGGACGCGTTCGCAGCCGTCGAGCGCCGGCTCCCCGGCGGGGACTGGCTGCGCCAGCTCCGGCGCGCGGCGGCGGGTGCGTTTGCAGCCGAAGGGCTGCCGCACCGGCGCGTCGAGGAATGGAAGTTCACGGACCTGCGGACCCTGATGCGCGATGCCTTCCCGTTCGCGCCGCCCGCGGCCGCGCCGAAGCCGGCCGCTATCGAAGCCATGGTGCGCGACGCGCTGCCGGGTGCCGACCTGACGAAGGCTTTCGCCGCGATCGTCGACGGCCAGGGCGCGGGCGAAGCCGGCCTCGCGTCCATATCCAAGCTCGACGGGGCCTTTCTCTCTCGCTTCATCGATCACCCTCCGGCCTGGATCGAGGCGGAGATCGGCGAGGTCGGCGGGCATGTCACCGACGGCGTGCTGGCGCTCAACACGGCGCTCTTCACGGAGGGCATCGCGCTCGACATCGCGGACGGCCGCGAGATCGAAACGCCGGTGGCACTGATCTTCGGCGACGCGGGCGGGGAGGCGCGGTCCGTCGTGACGCGCAATGCCGTGCGCGTCGGCATGGGCGCGAAGCTCGTGCTCGTCGAATGCCACCTGGCGCCGACGGCGCCGCGGCAGGTCAACACGCTGACCCAGCTCGTCATCGGAGATGGCGCTGAGGTCGTGCACATCAAGCTCGTTGCCAGCCGCGAGGGGTCGATCCACCTCGGCCGCACAGTGGCGCGGCTCGGAGCGAACGCCAGCTACCGGCCGTTCCAGATGGTGGCGGGCGACGGCGTGGTGCGCAACGACCTCGCCGTGACCTTCGGGGGGCAGCATTCGACCTTCGACCTCGGCAGTGCGAAGCTCGTTGACGGGCACGGACATGCCGACACGACGCTGGTCGTCGATCACGCGGTGCCGCACTGCACGAGCCGCGAGCTCGTCAAGTGCGTGCTCGCGGACGAGGCGCGCGCCGTGTTCCAGGGCAAGGTCATCGTGCGGCCCCACGCGCAGAAAACCGACGGCAAGCAGATGGCGCAGGCGCTCATGCTGTCGCCGAACGCGGAGTTCGACTGCAAGCCCGAGCTCGAGATCTACGCCGACGACGTGGTCTGCGGTCACGGCTCGACATCGGCCGAGATCGATCCGGAGCTCATTTTCTATCTGCGTTCGCGCGGCATCCCGCTCGAAGAGGCGCAGGCGATGCTGGTCGAGAGCTTCGTCGGCGAGGCCATCGACAAGGCGGAGCCCGAGACGGTTCAGGGAGCGCTTCGCGGCCTTGCCCGCGGCTGGCTCAAGCGGGAAGCTCCCGGCCGGTCGGCAGTCTGAGTTCGTCGCAACCGCGGCCAGGAGAGGGGACGGCAGGATGACAACGGCAGCGAAAAAGAAGCCACAACAGGCCGCGGCGACGCCTTACGACGTCGAGCGCATCCGGACGGACTTTCCGATCCTCTACCGCGACATCTACGGGAAGCCGCTCGTCTATCTCGACAACGGCGCGTCGGCACAGAAGCCGCTGCCGGTGATCGAGGCGATGGATCACGCCTACCGCTTCGAGTACGCCAACGTGCATCGCGGGCTGCACTACCTCTCGAACACGGCGACGCAGCGGTTCGAGGAAGCGCGCGAGATCGTGCGCCGCTTCCTCAACGCGCCCTCCGCAGACCAGATCATCTTCACGCGCAACGCGACGGAAGCCATCAACCTCGTCGCCTCGTCGTTCGGCGCGATCGAGATCGGCGAGGGGGACGAGATCGTGCTCTCGATCATGGAGCACCACTCGAACATCGTGCCGTGGCATTTCCACCGCGAGCGCAAGGGGGCCGTGCTCAAGTGGGCTCCGATCTCGGATTCGGGAGAATTCCTGATCGACGAGTTCGAGCGGCTCCTCACCCCGCGCACGAAGATCGTGGCGCTGACGCACATGTCGAACGTGCTCGGCACCGTGGTGCCGATCAAGGAGGTGATCGAGATCGCGCATGCGCGCGGCATTCCGGTGCTGGTGGACGGCAGCCAGGCCGCCGTGCATCTCCCCATCGACGTGCGGGATCTCGACGCCGATTTCTATGTCTTCACCGGCCACAAGACCTACGGGCCGTCCGGCATCGGCGTGCTCTACGGCAAGAAGAAGCACCTCGACATCATGCCGCCCTACCAGGGCGGCGGCGAGATGATCGAGATCGTGGAGGTGGACCGCATCACCTACGGCAAGCCGCCGCACCGGTTCGAAGCCGGCACGCCGGCCATCGTCGAGGCGATCGGCCTCGGCGCCGCCCTCTCCTACATGATGCAGGTGGGACGCGACCGGATCGCCACCTACGAGGCCGAGATCGGTGCCTATGCGCTCGAACGGCTCCAGGAGGTGCCGGGACTGACTGTGCACGGCACCGCCAAAGGCAAGGGCGCGATCCATGCGTTCTCGATGGACGGCCTGCACCCGCACGACGTGTCGACCATCATCGACCGGTCGGGAATCGCGATCCGCGCGGGGCATCACTGCGCGCAGCCGCTGATGGAGCGGCTCGGCGTCACCGCGACCTGTCGCGCCTCGTTGGCGATGTACAATACCAAGGCCGAGGTGGATGCGCTCGTCGCCGCGCTCACGCGCGCCAAGGATCTTTTTACCTGATGGAGGAGTGATGTCCGAACTCGAGACACAGCCCTGGCCGGAGGCCACGGCCGAAAGCGGTGCCAAGCCGGACGCCCCCGCGGAGGGCGCGCCGGCGGCGGGCTTCGCGCTGCCGCAAGAGGAGCTGGAGCGGCTCACGGCAGACATCGTGGCCGCTCTCAAGACCGTCTACGACCCCGAGATCCCGGCCGACATCTACGAGCTGGGACTGATCTACAAGATCGATATCGGCGAGAACCGCGAGGTCGCCATCGAAATGACGCTGACGGCGCCGGGCTGCCCGGTGGCCGGCGAGATGCCGCAGTGGGTCGAGGATGCCGTCAATGCGGTGCCGGGCGTGTCCGGCACGAAGGTGACGCTGACGTTTGATCCGCCCTGGGACCAGAACCGTATGTCGGACGAGGCGCGGCTGGCGCTCAACATGTTCTGAAGGGTGGACTTCCGCGCTTCGGGCGAGCCTCGGCCGGGCGGACATCTCGCACCAGGGGCCCCCGCGCGCTATATTGCGTAGGGATCTCGCTTTGCGGGCAAAGCTCGCCCGTGTCACTTCTTGGCGTTGAACCAGGACAGCAGCACTTCCATGACCAACCAGACCTCCGCCTCTCCTCCCCGCCGGGTCCGCCCCAAGGTGCTGACCATGACCGCGCGCGCCGCCGAGCGGGTGCGCGCCATCATGGCGTCCAAGGGGCCTGAGATCGTGGGGCTCAAGATCGGCGTCAAGAAGGGCGGCTGTGCGGGCATGGAGTACACCATGACCTGGGCCGACAGCATCGGCAGGTTCGACGAGGTCGTCGAGCAGGACGGGGCCCGCGTGATCGTCGATCCGCAGGCGGTGCTGTATCTCCTCGGCACGGAGATGGACTACAAGACCGACAAGCTCTCGGCGACATTCGTGTTCAACAATCCGAACCAGACGGGCGCCTGCGGGTGCGGCGAGAGCGTGAACCTCGTGCCGGCGAAAGAATAGGCAGCGAGCAGCCGGCAACAGGCAGGCCATCGGCAGTATCGAATGCGTCCTGCCCGAGTGCCTAGATCGCGACCTGCGTGCCGACCTCGACCACGCGGTCGGTCGGAATCTTGAAGTAGGTCGTCGCATCCTCGGCGGTGCGCGCGAGCCAGATGAAGAGCCGCGCCTGCCAGCGGGGCATCTCGGACTTGGTCGTCGTCCTCAGCGAGCGGCGCGACAGGAAGAACGATGTGGCGCCGATGTCCACGTTGAGGTCCTTGCGCCGGCAGCTCTCCAGAATCTTCGGGATGCTCGGGCTTTCCATGAAGCCGTAGGAGGCGATCACGCGCACGAACGTCTCGTTCGAGCGGTCCACCTCGACCCGCTCGTGGCGCGGCACGCGCGGCGTCTCCTCGGTGCGGATCGACAGCACGATGTTGCGCTCGTGGAGCACGCGGTTGTGCTTCAGGTTGTGCATCAGGGCCGTCGGAGCCGCGTTGACGTCCGACGACAGGAAGATCGCCGTGCCCGGCACGCGCGCGGGCGGCTTGGCCTCGAGCTTGCGGACCAGCCAATCGAGATCGGCCTCGTTGCGGCGGGTGATCTTGAGCAGGATGTTGTAGCCGCGCACCCAGGTGAACATGACGAGCGCCAGGACGCTCGCGATGGCGACCGGGAACCAGGCGCCTTCGAACAGCTTCAGGATGTTGGCGGCGAAGAATGTCTGCTCGATGAGAAGCAGCGGGATCATCAGGCCGGCCGCCTTCCAGAGCGGCCAGTTCCAGTACTTCCAGACGACGAAGAAGGCCATCAGCGAATTGATCACCAGCGTGGCCGTGACCGCGACGCCGTAGGCATTGGCAAGGCTCGACGACGTCTTGAAGGTCGCAACCGTGATCACGACGGCGATCATGAGCAGCCAGTTGACGCGCGGCAGATAGATCTGCCCCGCCATGGCTTCGGACGTGTGCTTGATCGCGAAACGGGGCAGCAGCCCGAGCTGGATCGCCTGGCGCGCGAGCGAGAACGCGCCGGTGATGACGGCCTGGCTCGCGACCACGGTGGCGCAGGTCGCCAGGATCACCATCGGCGCGAGCGCCCACTCGGGATAGAGCAGGTAGAACGGATTTGCGAGCGCCTCCGCGTTCGCGAGCACAAGGGCGCCCTGTCCCATGTAATTCAGCATGAGGGCCGGAAAGATGAAGCCGACCCAGGCCACCTGGATCGGCTTGCGGCCGAAATGGCCGAGATCGACATAGAGCGCCTCGGCGCCGGTGACGGCGAGGAACACGAGGCCGAGGACGGTCAGGCCCAGGATGCCGTGCGCGGCGATGAAGCTCACGCCGAACCATGGATTGAGCGCGGTCAGCACCGCGGGGTTGTCCTGGATGTGCAGCAGGCCGCCGCCGGCGAGCGCCAGGAACCAGACGACGGTGAGCGGTCCGAAGAAGCGCGCCACGCGCGCCGTGCCGTGCGACTGCACGCTGAAGAGCCCGACGATGATGACGAGCGCAATCGGCATGACCCAGTGCTCGAACACGGGCGACACCAGCCGCAAGCCTTCGACGGCGGAGAGCACCGAGATGGCCGGCGTGATGACGGCATCGCCGTAGAAGAACGAAGCTCCGGTGATGCCGAGGGCGAGGAGCAACGGCGTGCTCCGCTTGGCAACCGACTGGCCAAGCGCCATGAGGGCGAACGTACCGCCCTCCCCCCTGTTGTCGGCGCGCACAAGCACGATCACGTACTTCAGCGTGACGATGAGGATCAAGGCCCAGAAGATGAGGGACAGGACGCCGAACACGGCCTCCGAGTTCGCGGGGCTGCCGCCGCTGGCGGCGCGCACGGCCTCGCGGAACGCGTAGAGCGGGCTCGTGCCGATGTCGCCATAGACGACACCGATACATCCGACGACCAGTGTCCAGAACGGTGCACCGTGTGCCGTTTCGACAGGCTCGCCACCGGTTTCGGTGGCCTTAGCGCGTGCCACGATCTGGCCTCTTACGAAGCTGTAAAAATTCCGGCGCTTATACGCCGGTTCCCGGGAGCTTGTAAGCCGTCAAATTCGGCGCGCGCGATGCGGTTCCAGCTTGACACCCACGGCGGTTATGTCTTTCGGCGCAGCCCGCTAGAGCCCCTCTGATAGACTTGGAAGCAAGGCTCTAGGTTTTGGTTTGACGCGTTTTCTTAACGCGAAGTGGTGTCCACTTCGCTTGAAAACGCTTCAGCCGGGCGCCGGCAGGGTATCGCGGATCCAGCGCGCGAGGCCCTCCTCGTCGATCTCGCCGGCCGCGAGACCTTGGATCGCGACCGTCGCCTCGGCCGGCTTGGGAGCGAACGGGATAGCGTTCTTTCGCAAGAAGGTCATGGCCACCATGAAAGCAGCGCGCTTGTTGCCGTCCACGAAGGGATGGTTCCGAGCGACGCCGAACGCGTAGGCGGCCGCCAGCGCGGCGTAGTCGGTTTCGCCGAAAGCCCATTTGTTACGTGGGCGATCGAGGGCAGATTCCAGCATGCCCTCGTCACGCAAGCCTGCAGGCCCGCCGAATATGGCGAGTTGCTCGGCGTGCATGCGAATGGCCTGATCCTTCGTGATCCATCTCGGCTCGCTCATTTGGCGAGCGCTTTGAGCGTTGTGCGATACTCTTTCATGACCTCGCGGGCAATGCGCATGGTCTCCTCGTCGTCATCCGCAAAGGGCGTGACGGAGAATGACCGCTCCGGCCCCTCGGTGACGAGCACATGATCGCCTTGGGCGAGACCCAGGCGCGCGAGCAGCTCCTTCGGCAGGATGAGGCCCGTCGAATTGCCGATCTTCTTGATCTCGAGCTTCATGGGCGTGGCTCCCTATGTTGTACAAATTGTATAACATAGGCGCGCACTGTTGTACAGAATGTAAAATTCGCCCCCCTTTACACCATGGCCGGGTCAAGCTCAGCCATGGTGTTATTGAGGGTTGGGGCGGGGAAACCGTCGCTAGGCCACGGCGCGATCCATGGCTTCCAGCTCGTCGATCATGCCCTCGATCACCTTGAGACCTTTCGACCAGAAGGCCGGGTCCGCGGCATCGAGGCCGAACGGGGCGAGAAGCTCCGAATGGTGCTTCGAGCCGCCGGCCTTCAGGAGATCGAAGTACTTCGTCACGAAGCCGGGGTGGGCCTCCTGGTAGAGGCCGTAGAGCGAGTTCACGAGGCAGTCTCCGAACGCATAGGCGTAGACGTAGAACGGCGAGTTGATGAAGTGGGGGATGTAGGTCCAGAAGACCTCGTAGCCCGGCTTCAGCGCGATGGCGGGGCCGAGGCTTTCGCTCTGAACCTCCATCCAGAACGCGGCCAGATCGTCGCTGGTCAGCTCGCCCTTGCGGCGCGCCTCGTGCACCTTGCGCTCGAAGAGGTAGAACGCGATCTGGCGCACGACCGTGTTCAGCATGTCCTCCACCTTGCCGGCGATCATCGCCTTCTTCTCGCGCGGGCTCTTCGTCTCGGCGAGGAGCGCACGGAAGGTCAGCATCTCGCCGAACACGGAGGCGGTCTCGGCGAGCGTCAGCGGGGTCGGCGCGAGCAACGGCCCCTGGTCGCGCGCCAGCATCTGGTGCACGCCGTGCCCCAGCTCGTGGGCGAGCGTCATCACGTCCCGCGGCTTGCCCTGATAGTTCATCAGCACGTACGGATGGACGGAGGGAACGGTCGCCGCGGAAAATGCGCCCTGGGCCTTGCCTTCGCGCAGCGGCGCGTCGATCCAGCGCTTGTCGAAGAACTCTTTTGCGACGCTCGCCATGTCGGGCGCGAAGGCCCCGTAAGCCTTGAGCACGATCGCCTCGGCCTCGGGCCAGGTGAAGACCTGCTCCGGCTTGTCGGGAAGCGGCGCGTTGCGGTCCCAATGCGAGAGCTTCTCCATGCCGAGCCAGCGCGCCTTCATGGCGTAGTAGCGGTGCGAGAGGCGCGGGTAGGCGGCGCGCACGCTGGCGACGAGCGCGTCGACGACGGGGGCCTCGACGCGGTTGGCGAGATGGCGGCTGTCGGCCACGTCCTTGAAGCCGCGCCAGCGGTCGGAGATCTCCTTGTCCTTGGCGAGCGTGTTGGTGATCAGCGTGAAGAGGCGGACGTTGTCCTTGAAGACTTTGGCCAGCGCGTCGGCCGCGGCGTGGCGGCGCGGCTCGGCGGGGTCCGACAGGAGGTTCAGCGTCGCCTCGAGGGTCAAGGGCTGAGCCGAGCCCTCGACGCCGAAGCGCAGGCCGCTCATGGTCTCGCTGAAGAGGCGGCTGAACGCGCCGCGCCCCGTCTGCCCCTTCTCGGTGAAGAGCTGCTCGATCTTCTCATCGAGCTGATAGGGCTTCTCCTTGCGAAGGTCCTCGAGCCAGGGCCTGAAGCGGGCGAGCGTCGGATCGGCGAAGGAGGCCGCGAGCGCTGCCTCATCGATCTGGTTGAGCTCGAGTTCGACGAAGATGAGATCGCTCGATATACGCGTCAGCTTCTCCGAGATATCGCCGTAGAATTTCGCGCGCGCGGGATCGGTCTGGTTCGCCGCGTAAAGAAGGCCGGCGTAGGAGCCGAGCTTGCCCATGAGATCTGCGAGCCGCTCGTAGGCGGCGATGGCCTCGGCGAGCGCTGCGCCGTCCGCGGCGAGGCCAACGAGCCTGCCCTGATAGGTCTCCTTGATCCGCGTGGCTTCCGCGGCCGCGCGGTCGAGATCGCGGGCGACCGCGGGATCGTCGGTGCCCGTATAGAGGTCGGACAGGTCCCACTCGGGAACGCGCCCCAGATCGGGCGCGGTATGCGCTCCGCCGCGCTGGCTTGCCGTCCAGACGGGGTCAGAAACACGAGGGGCGCGCAGGGTCGGCGTCATCGAGAGCTCCGGTGATCGGGGAAATGAAGCCTTAATCTGCGGGCTCGCGCCGCCGAGTTCAAGCGGCAAGAGGCGCGCTGAGGGCCTTGCTTCGCAGGCCATCCGAGGCCGGATCGTCGGGCCTTCAGATCAAAAAAGGATCAAGGTGAGCTTATTCGCAAGGGCTTGTTTACCCTTTGTGGGGCAGTCTGACCTTCGTCGAGTTGCCGGTCGGCCCCGCGCGTTCCATCGCAAGACACGCGCGCCAGAGACCGGCCCTGTTCCAGTTCGTGTTGTGTACGAGTGCTCAATGGCAAAGCGTATTCTTATCGTCGACGACGATCCCGCCCAGCGGCGCATCCTCGAAGAAACCGTCAAACGTTTCGGCTTCGAAACCCGCTCGGTCGTGTCCGGCGAGCAGGCGCTCGAGGTGCTCGAGGGGCCTGAGCGCACGGCGGTCTCGCTCGTTCTCCTCGATCTCGTCATGCCCGGCATCGGCGGCATGGCCGTTCTCGACAGCCTCAAGGGCAAGCCGTCGCCTCCCATCATCGTGCTGACCGCCAACGGCTCCGTCGACGCGGCGATCAACGCCATCAAGCTCGGCGCCGTGGATTTCGTCATCAAGCCGGCCTCGCCCGAGCGGCTCGAGGTCTCCATGAAGAGCGCCATGAAGATCGAGGCGCTTTCGGACGAGATCCTGCGCATCAAGAAAAAGACCGAAGGCACGCTGACCTTCGACGACCTCATCGTCCGCGGCAACGGCATGCAGCGCGTGGTCGCGCTCGGCAAGCGGGCTGCCGCCTCCAACATCCCGGTCCTCATCGAAGGCGAGAGCGGCGTCGGCAAGGAGCTGATCGCGCGCGCCATCCAGGGCGAGAGCGAGCGGGCGGGCCGGCCGTTCGTCACCGTCAACTGCGGCGCCATCCCCGAGAACCTGGTCGAGAGCATGCTGTTCGGCCACGAGAAGGG
>JRYE01000733.1_pt1 | contig 12405 bp, 30 predicted proteins | sample 235321 | NCBI WGS metagenome assembly JRYE01 (sample SAMN03074214, study PRJNA261473) | activated sludge metagenome | biome: Common Effluent Treatment Plant; feature: Wastewater; material: Activated sludge; isolation source: activated biomass in a lab-scale reactor treating industrial wastewater at... | reverse complement strand
ACGAGCGGTTCACCGCCCAGGCCGGCCGGATCGCCGCAGCGGAATCGCGCCTGTCCGCCATCGAGTCGTCGTTCCAGGAGATGCGCGTCATCGACACGACGCAGAGCAACGACATCAAGCAACTGGCCGACGTGCAGGCGCGGCTGCGGCAGCAGGAGCTGGCGCTCGGCCGCATCGAGGGCACGATGGCCGCAGGCTTCGAGCGCCAGAAGGACTCGCTGGATCGGTTCCTGGTGTCCCTCCAGGGGGTGAGGGAGGAGGTGACCGCGGCCAAGAAGCAGCTCGCCGAGCTTGCCGGCCGCATGCAGTACCAGCAGCCGCGTGGACGGGAGTGAGGCATCGCGATGATGCACCACGATACGTACCCGGCTATGATGATGCCGACCCGGAGACGAGCGGCATGGACATCGGAGAGCTGTTGACGTGGGCGCGCTCGCTCGGGCTGTCGGCCTCCGAATCGCTGCTCGCCATGGGCGTGCTGGTCATAGCATCGGCATTCGCCGGCTACTTCTGGCGGGCGGAACAACGGGACGCGGCGGAGCGTCTGCATCAGCAGCAGGAGCATCTGGCCGGGCGGACCTATATGCAGGCCATGATCGACAGGCTGCTGGACGAGCTGGCCCGCCATTCGTCGGCGGCGCCGTCGACGGCGCGGTCGCTGGAATCGCTGGACGCCCGGATCGAGCGCATCGAGCGGGCACTGATGGAGCGTCGCAGGTGACGCTCGCGGAGCAGATTCGCCGGGACAACCGCCTCAACGGCGGCCGGCACGAGATGGTCGGCCGCGCCCGTCGGGTCGAGGCCGCGATCATGCGCAGCGCGATAGCCAGGGCGCCGCTGCGCCTCGTCAACGAGCGCCTGGCAACGCGGAGAGACGACGATGGCAGCAGCGACGCCGGCGACGGCGCGGCCCGTGACTGTTGAGGTCCGACTGACGGTTCCGGTCGACAAGCTCGATGAGCTGCAGAAGGCGCTGAAGTCGCTGTGCAGCGGCGGCGTGGTAGTGCGGCCGACCTTCGACGGTGGCGGACCGTAGCCCGATGCGTCGGCTGCTGCCGGGCGAGATCGGGCGCATCATGGCGGTGTGGCTCGCCGCCTTCGCCGCCGGCAACTGGTGGCTGCTGCTGGTTGGCCTGATGGAGCGGCCGGCACTGCGGATGATCTACACGCTGAGCTGGGCGGCGCTCGTGCTGGTCATGGCGGCGATGACCCGGCAGCCGGCGGTGTGGGCGGCACCGGTTGCGGCCATCGCCGCGCTGACCCTCGGCGTGCTGTGGGGCGATCCCGACAGCGCGCTCTATTCGGTCGGCATCGGCACAATCCGCGCCCTCGGCGTGGTTGTCGCAGTCGAGATGGCGGCGGCGGCGTCGTGCCGGCGTGCCTTCTGGGCCTGCGTCGGGCTCGGGGCCGGCCACGTCATCGGCTTGCTGGCGTTTCTGCTGTCGCGGTGGGGCCCGGTTCGCTATCAGGACGCCTATTCGCAGCTCGCGATGCGCTTCGGCGTCGAGGCCACCGTGCTGACGATGCTGCTCTGCATCCTCGCCATGGTCATTGCAATGGCCTGGGCCGCTACAGTCCCTGCGAGCGGGCCCACAGACCCAAGGCGATGAGCACGGCGCCGATCGCGATCAGCGTCCAGACCAACTTCATGTGCGCCTCCCAGCATCGTTGGCCGGGGGCTGAGCAGAGGCGTATTACCATCGCCTGATGGCCGTGGATATGCGTAGCGGGTGATGGCGAGGGCCCCGGCTGGAAACGGCCGGGGCTCTTTCGATTCTACCCCCAGAACAGCCAGTCTCCCCAAGGGTCGTTGCTCGTCACGCCGAGCAGCAGCACTTCGCCGTGGCCGTGCGGCCCGTCGACCGTGAGCAACACGCCGCCGGCTGTGTCGGTGAGTGTGATCTCGGCGTCCCGGTCGAAAACGAACACCTGGTCGCCAGGCTGAATGATTTCCGTGTCCATAGGCGTCTCCTAATAGGCCGCCCGAGCATCGCCCGGGCGGCCGTCCGGGTCTAGAGCAGATCGAACATGTAGCCGATGGTGGTGCGGGCCGCGGCCTCGCTACCGAGATCGAGCACCTCGTAGACGGCTGTGCCGCCGCCATAGAAACTCACATGACATCGGACGTCGATCGAGCTGGCGGCGCCGCCGTAGTTCCCGTAGGCCACCGTCGCCAGCCTGGCCTGCGCGCCTGGATCGTCGACGAAATAGGCCGAGGGGTATGAGACCCCGCTGCCCCTGTCATAGTCGAGCGTCACGCCCTTGACGGTGTCGACCTCATTCGGCGCTCCTCGCTCTAAGTGGATGATGTCGCTCCACGGGTCGGCCTTGCCGTGCCGGACCGTGAAGGTATCGCTCCCGGCGCCGCCCCAGAAGGTCGTCGACCCAGCGCCGGCGAGCATCTGGTCGTTGCCTGCCCCTCCCCAGAGGGTATCGCGGTCGACATTGACCGTGCCGCCCCAGATGACGTCGTTGCCGTCCCCGCCCCAGATGGTATCGGCACCGTCCTCGCCGTACAGGGTGTCGTTGCCGGCGTCGCCATAGAGGCTGTCGGTGTAGGCGCCGCCGTAGATGACGTCGTTGCTGGCCTCGCCGTAGAGGGTGTCGATGCCACCGCCGCCGTACATCAGGTCGGTGCCGTCGCCGCCGCGGCCCGCGTCGTTGCCGTCGCCGGCCCAGATGCGGTCGTTGCCCGTGCCGCCGAACAGCCGGTCGGCCCCGCCGGCGCCGTAGAGCCAGTCATTGCCGGCGCCGCCGGCTATCGTGTCGGTCGCAGAGGTGCCCGTGAGGGTATCGACACCGGCCCTGCCATTGATGATCGCCATGCTCGTCTCTCGCTTGCGAGACGAGCGCGGGCGTGCTGCGCTGCCGGCAGCCTCACCGTGGGGCTCGTCTCGCGGTGGGGTCAGGGCCGGGGCGCGAAAGTGTGGTAGCTGGCGCGCTCTGGCCCGCTTCGGGATGCTGGCGTGGTGCGGGTGGTGTCTAGGTGGGCGCCTCCGTGACAACGCGCCGGTACGCTTTCATGTCATCCATGAACGCCATGTCCGGCGACGGCGGCGCTACGGTCTGCCCTTCGCTTACCAGCCGGAAAAACTGGTGCAGCGCCCAGCTCTCGCGGTCGGTGTCGGCCGCCGTGTTCTTCGCCGTCATGTCGGCCTTGGTCTTCGACGACACGGTGCGCTCGATCCGCTGCAACAGGATGTCGCGCGCGGGCGGCAGATGTACGCCCTTCCAATCGCGGTCGCTGGCCGGCGTGTCCGTGCCGTAGAGGTGCGATCCGAAGGCGGTCTCGACGATCCTGATCACTCTTCGAACTCCGAATCGGCCGCGCATTGCAGGCAGGTCAGCCCCTCGGCCCGCCACATCGCGACGACGCTCGGGCGGTCGTCCACCACGAGCAGCGGCTCATAGCCATCGGCGCGGACGCGGGCCAGCAGCTCGCGCTTGGCGATGTGATCGGCTCGGCTGTCACCGTCGGCGCGTAGGTAAAGCGCAGAGAAAGGCACGCCGTGCAGCGTCAGCCACAACTCGGTTACGCGGCGGTGCCGCTCGTTGCGGCCGGACAGCAGCACGATTGCGGTCGTGCGCGACAGCAGCTTGGCGAGCGCGACAATCGGCTCGTTTGGCGTGTCGTCGCCCATCGCGTCGAAAAACGCGGCCCAATTCGGGCGCGGGCCTGCCAAATGATGCCGCCGGTGCCGACAATCCGAGAGCGTCCCGTCGATGTCGAAGAGAACGCACGGCCCCGGCCGCCACTGCGCCCCCAGCACGGCGTCGACCAGCGGGGCGAGGTCGAAGGTGTCGTCGAGCCAGCACTTGGCGCCTTCGAGGTCGCCGACGCCGTGCTCGCTCTGCTCCCGCAGCGCCCGGTGCAGCGCCTCGACATCGGGGCGGGTCATGGGCGTCCTTCCCGCCTGCGCACTTCAGCCGTAGGCGCCATCTGATTCACCTCATCGACCCGCAAAGGCTTCCGCCAATGCGCGGCCACGGTTGTTCCGAGAAAGTCGCTCATGAATTCCTCATCGAGGAACCAGGGCTCATCGGTCCCGCATCCTCGCAAGAGTCGATCCCGCAACGCCTCCATCCGCCGCCATGCCGTCGGGCTCCAACGGAGCACACCCAGCGGCTGGCCTTTCTTGAGATCATGAACCGCGAGGCTCAGATGCCAGAGAGGCCGGCCGCCAGCATAGCGGACTCACTCCATGCCGATGTTGACGGTCAGGCACGCGGTGACGTCGCGGTCTGCCTGCCAGTAGTGCTTGCCTGTGATCTGGCGCTCCGGGTCGAATACCGGGTGCGCCAAGGCATAGAGCGCCTGCTTGATCATCCCTCGATCTCCCGTCTCATCTCCTCCGCCGTCCGCTCGGCCGGCTGGGCGGCGAGGTAGGCGCAACGGTCGCATGCTCCGAAGCCGCTGGCCATTTCCTCGCGACCATCCGGCCAAATGATCCACCGGCGGCCTGTTCCCTTGCAGTCAGGGCAGGACTCCCTCGCCGCCGCCTCGATCGCGGGGTCAGCGGGCATGGTCGGGGGCCTTCCGCAACGGGTCTGGTATCGAGAAGCGCAGCTCGTGGATCTTGAAATCGGGCGGGGGCGGCCAGCTCTCGATGGCCCCGCCGTAGAACTCGGCATCATCGGCATCCGCGGCCTCGATGTCTTCCGGCGCGAGCCTTCGGCCGACGAACTCGAATTGCCCGGCTGCATCGCTGGCGAACCGCAACGGCTCCGACCGGCCGTCGGCAAAGACGCCGAGCAGCCGCATCGCGCACAGCGTGTGCATCGGCACGATGCCAAATCTCTCTTCCAGCTTGGCGATCTCCTCGGCAGCCTTGGCATCGCCTTCGGTCGGCTCGCCATCGCCGCCTCTTTGCCAGCGGGCCGACAGGCGCCAGTCGCCCATCTGAACGCCCCGGCGCTCCCAGGCCATGATGTTGAGCGTCATGGTCTCGGCATTCATAGAGACCATCATGCTGCCGAGCGTGGCGACGGCAAGATGAAGAAGGTCGTCGTCGGGGAATTCCCGCTCGACGGCTTCGGCCAGGACATAGATGCCGGCCACAGGCTCACCCGCCATGCCCGTGCTCCGCGAGCCAGCGGCGGCCGAGGTCGGTGGCCAGCCATGGCCCTTGCGTGGTCGACCGTCCTCCGCTCAGGATCAGCTTGGCGCTGCACAGTCGATGGATCGCCTGCCAGCCGCCGAAGCTCAGTGCCTTGCCGTCCTTGTCACGGTAGCGCGCGCGGTCGTAGTGGATCCCACCGTCGGCCGCGATCCGCAAAGCCTTCAGCTCGTTCTCACCCATCCCGCTCGCACTCCTTCACCAGCTCGGCCAGCATGGCGCGGTAAGCCGACATCGTTTCCGGCAGGAAGCTCCGCCAGTGGTCCTTGCAGCCGTGGCTGCATGAGATGCAGCCATCTTCGCCGCGACCCTCGGAGCAGATTTGCAGGGCACCTGCGGCAGCTGCCCCCTCGCTCGGCTCGCACGCCGCCAGGGCGCGTAGGGCGGCGAGCATCCAGCGCATGTCTTTGCCGCTGGGCTTTATCAGGTCGTCGTTGATTGCGACGAGTGCCGGGCCAACGATGGGGTCCGTGTACTTCGCGAGGTTGTAAGCCCGCGCCATCGCCTCCAAGGCCTTGTTCATGGCCCCTCCACCGCCGCCTCGACCTCGGCCGGCTCGGGGATCGGGAGGTCGGCGGTCACTATCGACACGGACACGAGCGGGTCGTAGCCGACATTACCGGTGACGACCTTGATGATCTCGTCGTCATCGGTCTCGCCGCTCCAGCCGATGGCGTACCAACAGCCGGCCCCATTCACCGCGACGGCGACGCGGACCTTGACGGCGCGGGTCATGGCAGCCTCCGGAACTGGATCACCGCCACAGCCGGATTGTCCTCCCAGCGCGTGCCGGGCTTGGTGTGGAGCGAGGACCAAAGCAGTCTGAATCCGCCACGCATGCTCGCCACGCCCGCGCTCGGGTCGAGACGGCGTGTCATTCGGCACCAGCCATCAAGGCGTCGATCCGTTTCATGCAGCCAATCATGGATGCCTTCTTCGCCGGCATCCGCCTCGCTGATCTCCTGCAACCGCTCGACCCGGACGGCCGTCACTTCGAGGGTGATGCGGCTGGCCCATCTCGGCATGTGGATGGGCGGGACAAGCAGGCCGCGTCGCCCGCGGTAGTGATGCAGGGCAATCCACTGCTCGGCGGCTTCGGGGCTGTTGCCGATAGGCAGCCAGACCTGATCGGCCTCGTAGCGCACACAATCCAGACCATCGTGCGACTCGACCGCTTGGCACGTCTCGCGCACCCAAAGCCGGTCGCCAACCCCATAGATCGGCCGGACCCGATACCGGCACTTGAAGTCTTCGATCTTCGGGCCGGTCGGGTGCCACCAAGCGACATCGGCGTGCGGGTCGTAGGGCGCATCCTCCCCGCAGACCGCCATCATCAGCGCGCTCTGCGTTCGGATGATGCAGTCGGACCAATCGAGGCCGGCCCAGGCCGGGGCTCTGGGAGCGAACCGGCTGCCGTTGATGGTCGCCGTCCCTGGCGTCAGGAGCCGACGGGTCATGGTTTTCCTGCCAGCCAGCAGGGCGCGAATCATGGGAGCGCTGAAGATGATCGGGTGTTCGCGGGCGGTCATGAGCGGGGGTCCGGGGTGGGTTGGCTAGTAGCGAACAGCACCAATTCCCGCAGGGCGAGCCCGATGAAAGCTGCCGCCGCGCGAGCCTCGGCGGTAGAGAGGCCCCTTCCCGCTCCTGCGCAACGCCTGCAGCGTGCGTCGGCTCAGCTTCAGCCTGTCCATCACCTCGTCTTCTGTCAGGAAGGTCGTCATCCCGTCACCTCAGAAACCAGTCTGTCGATGGCGTTGCGGTGCGGAGCGGTGCGTCACGCTGCGATGCGCGGCGGAGCGGTGCGCGGCGGCGTGATGTGGCGAAGCACGGGGTGCGGTGTTGCGTTGCGACGGGCCGCGATGTGAAACCGTGCGATATGCCTCGAAGCGTAGCGCTTGGCTGAAAACTGGTCATGGTATCGTCGCGGTGCGAGGTGTCACGAAGCGAGACGTCGCCGAACGCGATGGCGCGTAGGGGCGTGGCAGGTCGTGGCGCGTTGCGCTGCAAATCGTAGCGGTACGCAGCGGCATGGAGTGCGGCGGGAAACAGAATGCGAAACTGTCCGATCATGGCGTTGCGTGGCGATGCGTTGAGCTGCGGCGTACCGTGGTGCGCGATGCGGCGAGGAGTCGCGTGACGAGGCGATGCGCAACGTGAACTCTAAGCCGGCGCCTTCACCCCGAAGGCCGCTAGCGTGGCGGCAATCGGAAGCGGCGACGCGGCTGTGACGCGCTGCTCGACCTTCTTCACCGCCCCGGCCGAGCTGATGGCTTCGATGGCACCCAGCACCGACAGGGTCGCGTTGTGGCGCAGCTTGTCGGCCGGGGCGAGCGCGTCGAAGTCCGAGACCGCGGTGAGCATCTTGGCCCCGCGACGCGCGGCCGAGCGGACGCGATGCACGCTGTGCGAGCCGGTCTGCACGATCTCGGCGTCCGACAGCCGCTTGAGCCCGACGCCGCGCACGGTGCCGAACACGATCTGATGATCACGCTGGAGCATCCGGCGGGCGGTGGCGATGCAGCCGCGCCCGTGGTCGTTGGTGGCATCCTGCCTGATGACCTCGGACAGCACCTCGTAGGTGACGAGCTGGCCGATCTCGACCTGCATCAGGCGCTCGGCGATGAGCTGCGAGTCGATGGAGAGCTTTTGGATCGAGGGCTTCATGCGGAAGCTCCTGGACTAGGGCGTTGCGGGGCGAAGCGTAGCGATGCGCAGCGCGACGTAGCGGTGTGGAATGGAGCATTGCGAAGCCATCAAAACTCCTGTGCCCATCGGGCGAAACTGGTCGTTGCGTTGCGAGGCGACGAGATGCGCGGCGCAGCGTTGCGTCACATCGCGCAGTGCGGAGCAGCGCTATCTACGCCGCCTCGGCGATCCTTTCAGCCTCGGCGAACTCGATCCGGTCGACCACGAACCGGCCATAGAAGCCGCCGTTGCGCGGGCGGAAGCGGCCGAGGCCGATGAACTGGCCGGCTTCCTTCAGCACCCGCTCGAACACGTCGGCGGTGATCGTGTCATCGAGGATGATGAACTTGGCGGCCCCGGTCCAACCGCTCGGGATGCAGGGGAAGCACCGCTGCACCCGCTTGCCCGAGCCGCGCACGCCGTCCGAGTTGGCGTTGATCCACTCGCCCTTGATGTCGGCCTTGTTGATGCCGAGCATCATCGGGTCCATGCAGAGCACCCCGGCCTCGAAGTGCTTGGTGTAGGTGGCCTTGCCTTTGCCGGGGATCTGCTCGCCTCGGAACTTGGCGGCCTCGGCCAGCGCCATCTTGAGCGCCATCGGCGGAACGAACGCCTCGCCGGTCTTCTCGTCGTAGTGCAGCTTCTCCAGCCACGTCCGCTTCTCGTAGGCGTCGTGGCTTTCCTTCTCCTTCATCTCGATGCGATGCTGGCGGCTGTGGCTCATGTTCGAGACGCCGCGAAGATGCGCTGTGACGAACTGCATGGTTCAGTCTCCTGGGGGTTGAAGGGCGTTGTGTCGTGGAGAGACGCGAAGCGCTGCGATTCGGTGTGTCGCGTGGCGCTGTGGGAAAGGCGACGCCCCGCACATCGCCGCGACCTCGGCGGCGGAGAGGAGCGGGTCAGGCATCGGGCTCAACCTTGCGATAGAGCCCGACCATTCCCCCTCGCTCCAACTCCTCGACGGTGAATGTCTCTGTCGCCTTCGGCGGGCCTTCGACGAACTGGCTGCGCCATTGCAGGTACCCGGCACGGCTGTAGCTATAGCTATAGCCACCAGGCACCTCGAAGCCCTCGAACAGGCCGTCGCTCTCACGCGGCGCGTTCGTGACCCACACGAGGCCGCTCACCGCCCCGCCTCCCGCGCCCGGTCGAGGGCGGCCAGAACAGCCCGACACTGCCCGAGGGTGAATCCGCTCACAGGCGCATCGTCTCGCCATCTCGGCAAGTCGCCGGCATCCGCCTGCGCGTCTATGGATGCGGCATGGGCTGCAAATGGCACTGCCGCCTCCGCCACCGCGCGCAGGGCGTCGAGTTCGGCGGCGATCCGCTTCGCCACCAACTCCTCGATCTCCGCCGCGAGCTCGTCAGGGCTGCGCATCACAACCCCACCACCCACCTCACCACCGGCACCACCAGCAGCGCCAACGCCAGCCCGGCCGCCAGGATCGTCAGCACGATCCACCACGGGCGGTCGTCGCTCTCCTCCCAGCCGTCGAGGTCGGTGGTCAGGTCCTCGAAGCGCCAGCCATCGGGCACGTCCTCGAAGCGGGCGGGCTCGGCTGGGGGTGCGGTGCGGCGGGTGAGGGTGTCGAGTGCGGTCATGCTCGCCTCATCTCGTAGGTGTTGTCCGGATGCGCCCGCCGCAGCAGCCGCAGCATGCGCTTGGCCTCGACGGGGCTGGTGGTGACGTGCCACAGCACCGGGCGGGCGTGGCGCAGGCCGCGGTAGGCGGTCTGGAGGATCAGGTGGCGGCGCATCATGCTGCCCTCACCGCTCGCATGATGTCGCGCCGCAGCCGCCCCACGGCCTCGGCCCGCTCGAAATCCACCTCGCTGTCGTCGGCCGCGAGCCGGAGCGACGACGAGGCGTCCTCGAGGCTCTGCACCGCGCCGCCGGCCAGGCGGCGCAGATCGGCCGCGCCCCGGCCCTCGGCACCGTCGCACAGCCGCTGCACCTGGTCGGCGACGGCATCGACGATCTCGGCGAGGTCCTGGGGGTGCGACAGGGCGCGGATACGGGAGACGGCCTCGGCGACGGGGTAGGTGTAGATGATGCTCATGGCCGCGCTCCCGCTCCTGCGATTCTCGCAATCAAGCCGAGCCGCTGCGCCAGCCTGTTGCGCTCGGCGGTGAGGCGTTCGATCCTCGCTTCCAGCAGCTTGATGGTCTCGTCGCGACATGAGATGCCGTCCGGGATCCCGTCGGGCGCAGGGACGCGGGCGCCGTCCTTCCAGACGGAATCCAGCTCCAGACGCGTCCTGAGCTTGTCGCGCTCGGACTGGAGGCGGGCGTGGGTGGCGGAGAGGCTGGCGATCAGGGAGTCGCGCTTCCGCGTCACTGCAGCGGCAATATCCGCATTGAGGAATCTAGCGACCCCGTCGCTGGGGTAGCCGCACAACTCCCGCAGCTTCGTCTCAAACTCCCCGCCCGCCACCGGCTCGGAGGCGTCGAGGAGGGCCAGGATCACCTGCGAGTCGCAAGCAGCGCCAAGATCGGCCTTGGCGCGGCGCCAGTCGTTCCACGCCTCTGGAGTGCTTTCGTCGCCGCGATCCAGATTGGCGAAGCGATTGGCGGCCAGTTGCGCCTTCTCGGCCTTCGCCCGCAGCTCGGCCCGCGTCTCGGGGGTCAGCACGACGATGCCGCCTTGAGCGCTTGCCTGCCGGCCTCAGTAGCGATGCAGCCGAAGTAGGGCTGCCGCATGTGCCCAGGCGGACGCTCCATGGCCGGAACGATCTCAATCAGCTCGGGGCGCTTCGCCTGAACGGATCTGAGCAATCGTGCATCGCGATAGCCCCAGACGTCGGCGCCATCCTTCACGCCGGCCAGGACTTCCAGTTCGTCTTCGGTGAGGTTGGTCGTCGTCACGTCACCATCTCCAGCTCATAGAGGTACGCCGGCACCCGGTGCCCGAGGTCGAGCGCCACCAAGGCGGCCATCCAGGGCCGGCAGCCGCGGAACTGGCGGCCGTCGATGATGCTCTCGACCATGCCGCAGGGCCCGCGCACGAGCCGGCCGTCGAGCCAGTGGATCAGGCGCACCCGCTGGCCGGGCGAGAGGCGGTCGGGGGTGGGCATGGCTCAGACAGCCACGACGACCGTTCGCTCGGGATCGATCCCATCGAAGGGGCCGACCGCGAAGTCACCAAACGGGCCGACTTCCCTGGTGTTCACATACAGTTCGGGATGGGCGGCCTTCCACGCCTCGAAAGTCTCGGCCGTGCAGCCAGAGACATCGACGGCCGCCAGGTCTGGGAAGGCTCGTTCCATCGCAGCGCGCATACGGCGCGACACGTCGGGCAACTGATGCGTCCAGACCGGGACGCCGGCCATGGCATCGATCACGCCATGGACATCGCTGAATGGCAACGTGATCAGCCGGCCGGTGATGGCCGAGACGATTGCCGCTTCGGTGAACTTAGCCATCTGCATCCTCCCTTATGCCACCTGCCGCGCCGCACTCACCAGCCCGGCCGCCCGCAGCAGCCGCAGATCACGCGAGCCGGCCAGCTCGGCCAGCAGCGCGTCCGGGTGCGCGGCCGCCCATTGCTCCTCCAGCGCCGCGTAGCGGGCCGGGGTGAGCACCACGTCGTAGCTGGCCTTGAGGCGCGGGCTGGCGTGGGTGGCGAGACACCAGCTCGGGCCGACGGTGGCGGTGATGTAGGCGTGGAGGGGCATGGTCAGGCGGCCTCGGCCACAGACTCGCCCACCGGCCAGCCCAGGTCCCGCGCGATGGCGAGCCCCATCTCGATCCGGGCGATGCTCTCGCGGCCGAGCTGCGGCCCGCGATGATAGTCGGGGTCGCTCCACCGCCCTCGGGCCGCGGCGACCGTCAGCCACCGGCAGCCGGCCTTGACCATCGGGCCGCCGTCGTGCCGCACGAGGACGAAGCGGTAGCCGTCCGTGCGCTGGCCGAGGTCGATGATGTTTTTGGCCCCGGTGAGGTCGGCCCTGGTGAGGTTGGCCCCGTCGAGGTCGGCCCCGTTGAGGTTGGCCCTGGTGAGGTTGGCCCTGGTGAGGTTGGCCTCGGTGAGGTTGGCCCTGGTGAGGTTGGCCCCGTCGAGGTCGGCCCGGGCCTCGACCGCAGCCTCGACGCACAGCTTCAGACTGTCGGCCTCGCGCTCGAACAGCACGGAGCCGGTGACGCGATGGAGGATCTTGAAGAGCATGGCTATGCAATCCTGGCAAACTCGCCGTGAAGCTCTACGGCGGCTTTGGCGTGGGCGGCGACGCACCAGCTCGGGCCGACGGTGGCGGTGATGTAGGCGTGGAGGGGCATGGTCAGGCGGCCTGCCTGCGCTGTGCGGCGCGGCTGCCGCTCAGAAAGATCGACCCGCCCGTCTGCGCGTAGACGGCAGCGGCGTGCTTCGACAGCGCATCGATCTTGTCGCAGGCGAGATTGTATTCGTCGTCAGTCCAGCGCCGAGCCTTCTCGCGCTTCCTGGCGTTGGCGATCTGCCCACACCGCTCACGCATCGCGCGGTTCGCTGCATCTTCGCCTACGGCCATGATCAGGTGGTAGTCGGCCTTCAGGAACTCGCCGTAGGGGCCGCAGATCGTTTCCTGACTCGCCATCCGCTCTCTCCCGCCCCGGCTCGTCCGGGGTGT
>JRYE01000747.1_pt1 | contig 12433 bp, 11 predicted proteins | sample 235321 | NCBI WGS metagenome assembly JRYE01 (sample SAMN03074214, study PRJNA261473) | activated sludge metagenome | biome: Common Effluent Treatment Plant; feature: Wastewater; material: Activated sludge; isolation source: activated biomass in a lab-scale reactor treating industrial wastewater at... | reverse complement strand
CAGGCTAATTTACCCGTAGATGTAGATCACCTTGGTGAATACTATGCAGTAGTGGAAGATGTAAATGGTTGTATGGCCACATCGTCATCTTACACAATCAGGGATTCAGTAACTGCAACTTTATTTATTTATCCAAGCCCGGCGCCTAATGGACAGTTTAATGTGAGATATCACAGNNGCCCTCCCAATTGGGAGGGCTTTTTTATTGATTACCAGCTATATATATAAGCAATAAATGCCCATTGACATAAATATAAAAAGCCGTACCTTTGCAACCCCGATTAAAAAACACGGGATTATATTATGTCATTCAATATTATTAAACAATTAAACGCAGAAGAACAGGAGCCTAAAGCTTCAGAAATTGCCGAAGCTACTGCGTCAACAAATGCACCTGTTCAGGAAACCGAAACCCTAACCACACCCGTTGAAACCGCTCATGATGATTTTGACTGGAGCAGGGACAAAAGAAATGTATCGGCCTACACTAATGAAGAAAAAGAAAAGTACGACAAAGTGTATGAGGCAACGTTCAGGCAAATTAACGATGGTGAAATGATTATGGCCACCATTGAATCCTTAACCAAAACCGATGCTGTTGTAAATATTGGTTTCAAAAGCGATGGTTTAATCTCTCTTAATGAATTTAGGGATATGCCAGGCGGAGTGAAGGTAGGTGATGAAGTTGAAGTAATGGTTGTAGAAAAAGAAGACCGGGACGGCAACCTTAACTTAAGCCGTAAATCGGCCCGTATTACCCGTGCATGGGAAAAAATTGTAGAAGTAAATAAAACCGGAGAAATTGTTACCGGAACGGTTACCAGCAAAACCAAGGGTGGCCTGATTGTAGATGTGTTTGGTTTAGAAACCTTTTTACCCGGATCACAAATAGATGTGAAACCGGTAACGGATTATGATCAGTTTGTAGGTAAAACGATGGAATTTAAAGTGGTAAAAATAAATGAAGCCATTAAGAATGCCGTAGTAAGCCATAAAGCCCTTATTGAAAGCGATATTGAAGCCCAAAGAGCTGAAATTATCGGTAAACTGGAAAAAGGACAGGTACTTGAAGGTACTATCAAAAACATCACTGACTTTGGTGCATTTCTTGACCTTGGCGGCTTAGACGGCCTGTTGTACATTACCGATATTTCATGGGGTAGAATTACCCATCCGGCAGAAGTGCTGAAGATGGATCAAAAATTAAACGTAGTGGTTTTAGATTTTGATGATGATAAAAAACGCATCAGCCTGGGTTTAAAACAACTCACTCCTCACCCCTGGGATACTTTGGCAGAAAACATCCACGAAGGTGAAATTGTAAAAGGTAAAGTAGTGAACATTGAAGACTACGGCGCTTTCCTTGAAATTAACCCCGGTGTTGAAGGCCTGGTACATGTAAGCGAAATTACCTGGGCCAACACTCCTATTAATGCCAAAGAATTCTTCAAAATAGGTGATGAATATGAAGCAAAAGTAGTTACCCTCGATAAAGAAACCCGTAAAATGAGCCTTTCTATCAAACAATTGACAGAAGACCCATGGAGCACTATTGAAAACAGGTTTCCGGAAGGAAGCAAACACATTGGCGTTGTGAAAAATATTACGCCCTATGGTGTGTTTGTTGAATTGGCTACCGGTATCGGCGGAATGATCCACATCAGCGATTTAAGCTGGTTGAAACGTTTCAACAACCCTAACGAATACACAAAAGTGGGTAACGAAATTGAAGTGCTCATTCTTAGCATTGACAAAGAAGGACGTAAACTTCAATTGGGCCATAAACAAATTGAAGAAGATCCCTGGGTAGGTTTGCAGGAAATCTTCAGCATTGGCTCTGTTCATGAAGGAACCGTTATTAAAAAAGATGATAAAGGCGCAATGGTTTTATTACCTTACGGACTTGAAGGCTATACACCCGGCCGTCATTTAATGAAAGAAGANNGGGAACAGGAAAAAGAAGAAGAAAAGCAAGCGCATATTAAAGAAAAGAAAGCGGAAGCTGAAGTAACCAAGAAAGTGGTTAAGAGTATTCAAAGTAAAGTGGAAAAAGCAACGCTTGGGGATCTTAGCGCTTTAGCGGATATAAAAGCCAAATTAGATAATGAAGCTCCTTCTGCTTCAACTGATGAAAATAAAGAAGCGTAAGAAAATACCATAAATTTTTTCTATAGCGGATGAATAAAATCATCCGCTTTTTTTATGCAATAAGAATGTTTGCAAAAGCAGGCCCTATGCTTTATAAAAATAAAAAAGGCCGAAATTCTTCAGCCTTTAATAAAATTGTTCTATTGGTTAATAGTCATTTGATTTTTCTTCCTGCTTTTTAGGTGCCGTTTTATCCGGCTTTTTACTATCGGATTCTTTGAGCGACTCTTTACCCGGAGGTGTTTTTTTTGAAGTATCCGAAGGAGATTTGTTTATTTCACTTGCCCCGGTATTCTCTTCAATGCCCTCGTCATTAAAAAAATCACCACCATCATTTACCCCGGAATCTAAGGTAAGGCTGTCGCCCTGGTTTAATAATTCTGCAAACCGGCTGTTATCGGCATAAATGGGGTCCATCTTCATTTCCGGGGGTTCATCAAAATCTTTCTTTTTATTATAATCCAGCTTTTTATCTGCTGCTACCTTGCTCATAAAAATTCCCCAGCGTGGGGCGCTCATTTCGGAGCCACCGGCATTGTTGGAATATATGGGTATGAAAGGATCGGAGCATCCCACCCAGGTGCCTGCAAGCAAATCAGGTGTGTAACCTATAAACCAGCCATCGGTATTATTATTGGTGGTTCCGGTTTTACCGGCCTTGGCAACAGGAATATTATAGCTGTTTAATGCACGTGCTGTACCCGATTTAATAACGCCTTCCATTAATTTTACCATGGTATAATCATCCACTTCGCCAATTATTTGTTTGCTTTGGGCCAATGGAAATTCAAAAACCAGGTTACCGTTTTTATCTTCTATCCGGGTTAAGTAAACCGGCTCCGTATTATATCCCCGGTTGGGGAACATGGTATAAGATTGCAACATCTCTATCATAGGGATTTCGGCAGAACCTAACGCTATGGAAGGATAAGGGGGCAACTTTGTTTTAATACCGCATTGCTGGGCAAACTCTAAAGTTCTTTTTACGCCAATAACCGACATTAAACGCCAGGCAGCAGCATTTTTAGATTGTGCCAGGCAGTAGGCCATAGTGCCGCCGCCACCGGAAATGGTTTTACCGTTTAACGTTAATGCCCCTCCGGGTATTACGGTTTCCGGCGTGTAGCCCGCATCGGTAACGGCAAGGGTATAAAGTAATGGCTTAAAGGTAGAACCCACCTGGCGCATAGCCGAAGCATTATCGTACTTAAACCATTTATAATCAAAGCCACCAACATAGGCTTTAATTTCGCCGGTTTTGGGATCCATAGCAACAAAGCTCACCTGCATGAGTTGCTTATGATATTTAATGGAGTCCAGTGGAGTCATTACGGTATCTTTTTCATGCTTAGGATTATCCCAGGTAAAAATTTTCATTTTTACGGGTACGTCAAAAGATTTTCGGATTTCTTCTTCACTTAAGCCGGCTTCCAGCATATTTTTTCTACGTTCCGAATACTTTATCCCGTTTTCCAATACTTCATGATGCTTATCCCACAATTTATTAACCCTTCCTTTAAGAAAAGCGTTGAGTTTTTTTTGCAGTACCGGCATATGCTGCAATACCGCCTCTTCAGCATATTTCTGCATACGGGTATCTATAGTGGTATAAAACTTGAGGCCATCCCGGTATAAATCATAGGGTTCTCCGGTTTTGGGGTTGGTATGTTCTTTACACCATTTTTTTATTACGTCAATTAATGCCCTGCGGTAATAGGGTGCAATACCAATAGCTTCATCAATGGGCTTGTAATTGGTAATAAGCGGCTTTGCTTTAAGTTTATCGGCTTCGGCCTGTGTGAGGTAATGTTGCTTGGCATCAACCATTCTTTGTATCACAGTATTTCTCCTGTTGAGCGCTGCATCCGGCCGTGAAATGGGGTTATAGATAAACCCTTTTAGCATACCCACAAGAACGGCAGCTTCTTCCAATTTAAGCGCAGAAGGTTCTTTTTGAAAATAAGTACGGCTGGCATTTCTAATTCCATACAAATTACCCCAGGGCGCCCTGTTGAGATAAAGGGTTAAGATTTCTTCCTTGGTGAAATTACGTTCCAGCCTTACGGCTACAATCCATTCTTTCATTTTATCTATTACCCGTTCTACCACATTTCCACTTCCCTGCCGAAGGATCATTTTGGCCAGCTGCTGTGTTATGGGGCTTCCGCCACCATCGGTTCCCAACTTAAAAACCGCCCTTGCAACCGCTTTGGCATCAATGCCGGAATGATCATAAAAATTCTGGTCTTCTGTGGCAATTAAGGCATGAATTATATTGGGCGAAATTTCATTGTACTTTACTTCGCTTCGGTTTTCAGAATAATATTTACCCATGAGCAAACCATCTGCACTTATAATTTCGCTGGCAAGATCGGCTTCGGGGTTTTCCAACTCTTTTAATGAGGGCATTTTTCCAAACACGCCAAAATAGGCGAGTGAAAAAATGAAAACAACCAATAGCAGGCCCCAAAAAAAGAAACGCCACAAAAGCTTAACCGATTTTTTCATACAATTACATTGAGTTTAGTACGGCAATAACCTAATCAAAATTTGTTCCCAAAATTGTTATTGAGTAAAATTTTATAGGCAGTGATATCTTTATTATTTTTTAGCACCGTAAGATTGGCCTCAGAAATGATTAAAAAATAATATTTTGAAGGTTGCAGCCAGGCCATTTCGGATGGCGCCGCCTTTTTCACTTTATCGTAATAGGCTATGGCCTCATTTGCATTGCTAAATGATGCAAATACCAGCAGGGCTTTTTCAGCATCCAGAGCATCTTTATTTACGGTAATTGCCCTATAGTTGGAATTTCCCCTGTTATAACGGTTCATGGCGTTCCTGGCTTCATTTACATAAACAGGATCCACTTTATCAAATATCATAATTACCAAATGGGGCTTTTCGGGCTCCAATACAAAAGACCCGCTTTTAAATTGCGGCAATACTTTTACTAATGAATCGGAAGTGACAGGCTTTATAACCGTAGGAGAAATGGTTTTAACCGGGGATACGGAAACCAGTTGCATGGGCTTATTTTTCTCTACAGGCTGTGCGGTTTCATCTCCCACAATAATTTTTTCTTCTGTAGCACGGGTAATTTCAAGTTTATTGAGATAGTCTTCAATTTGTGCCCTGCGACCCAATACTTCAATGAGATTGGCCGCTTTTAACGATAATGGAGAAGTGCGGTATAAATTCTGTAAATCGGTTAAAATCGCAATGGCAGCGCTATCTTTTCGCTGATGAATGAGTTGTACGGCTTCAATGTATAATAATTGTGGCGTCCAATAGTTATTTCCATAAAGGCTGTCGGCCTTTTGTTTAGCCAACGCAGCGCTATCAAACTTACCCTCTATAAACATGCTGTAAATATTTTCATAAACAGCAGTAATGGCCGGATCTTTATAATTGGGATCCAAAGATTTAGGGTTTTGAATAATGGTATTATAGGTAGTGCCTGCATACTTATTTGCAATGATATTCTTATAATACTCTGCCTTACTGGTCATTCCCAATTTGGTATAACAATAGTAGAGGCCAAAATAGGCATCCGCCTGTTTATCGGAATCTTTAAACCGCTCCAGGTATTGCAGGTAGGCGTTTATGGCTTGCTCATAATCCATCAATTCATTTTGAAAAATGCAGGCAATAGCCAAAAGATTGGATGCAATTATATGGTTACTGGTATCTTTTTGCGCCTGGCTGATGGGGAGATTGGCCATCATGCCTTCAAAGCTATAATCGGCTTCTTTTGCCGCTTGTGCATTACTTTCTTCATCAGCCCCTGCAGGCAGCGGCTCATCGGGATTGTTATTATTTTGTGCGGCAGCTTTTTGCTTTGCCAATAAGTCTATAGCAGCTTTGCGCCTCCAATTATCTACATTTTCCCGTTTCCCCCAAAGTGATTTAAACTCCGATGAGCCACGGCTTTTTGCACTGGCATCGGAGAAATACCAGCCGGCGCCATCTTTGGAGTTTTTGTTTTTGGAATCCTTCTCAAACATATCGCCCTTTTTATCCTTATCGTTTTTAAACTCAATAGGCGAATAGGCAGTGTTTTCTTCTGTATCTTTTTTTCCAAGGAGTTTTTTATGTTTTTTTTCAAGGGCTCTTACAAAGTCTTCCCGTTCTTTTTCGGGCATTGCAGCAATCATCAGCAGGCTGTCTTCCCGTTCCATGGTTTCATAATGCAGTACCAGTTTATGCAACACTTTTCTTTTGGATTCTATATCTGCTGCCACATCGGCCATTTCGGGGTCATTGAGTTGAAGGCTGTCATAATAGGCCGATGCATTACGGTATCGTTTTTGGTTATAAGCAATATCACCCAATGCAAGAAAGGATTTATTTTTATAGGAGATCCGTTCTTCGGGTGAAAACCGGGTTCCTTTATCGTATAAGGCAATGGCTTTAATGGTATCGGGTAATTGCATAGTGAGAACGGCTGCAGAGTAGAAAAGAATATCCCTGTAATTTTCATACTTATCTTTCTTAGCCATTCGAACTAAATTGCTGATCACATTATTCAGTTCTTTAAAATCGCCTTTTTTCTCCAGCATTTTAGCACTGTTCAACTGGCCGTAAATATCCATTTCGGGAACTGTAGTGTGGCGTGATGCCTTGCTGTAATAATCTTTTGCAAGGTCAAAGCGGCCTTTCATTTCATAAAGTTGGGCCAGCAAATATTCCCAGCGGCTTTGGTCTTGACGGGTATCGGCATTGGATAAAGCTAAAGAAAGGTGATTGGCTGCACTGTCAAAGTTCTCCTGTGCAAAAAACCAATATGCGGTAACTTCTTCCAGGTTATTTTTCAGCCGGTTTGGTAGGTTTTTATCGTTTTGTAAAATATTGATCAGCCCTGCTGCATCGCCGTATTCACCCGCTTCGGTNNCATCATTTCGGCTTGGCGGCAAGGTAAATGCCCGCTGGATGAAGTTGCGTTTTTCTTTATCGGCAATAGTCAGCCCCATACCCGGGGAAGAATTAGTACCAATCACTTTGCTCTCATCATCATTTTTTCGTTTACGAGGAAAAAGGTTGTAATTGATAAACTGGAAAACCATGGTTGCAGAGTCAAAGTCTTTACGCAGGAAGTATGATTTACCGATGAGAAAATAAAAATTATCCACCCAATCGGTTCGTAAATCATGTAATAAAATACCTGCCGTACATTTATAAATTACGGAATCCAGTTCGGTTTTTTGCTGGGCAGTAACGTCAAGGCTGTAAGGGTAAAAAGAAAGCAGTTTGCTATAATCGTCTTTATGGCCGTATTTTGCCTGGTCAATTACGGCGTTTAATTTATTATTGGCATTAAAATAATAATTATAATGTGATACGGTATTTTGAATCACACGCCGGGTTACCGTAAACTTTTTATCGGCTGTTTTTTCTGAGCCTAATTTTTTATTTTCATATTCTTCAGGCTTTTTTTCTTTTCCAAATGGGTCAATGGTCCAACCGGGTTGCGCTATGGAATGATGCCCTGAGAAAACAATAAAAAGGAGGCAAAAAATACGGCTCAATGGTTTCAACATGTTTAAATGCGGTTAGATATAACCTTAAATATCGGCTTTAAAATATGAATAGCCAAAATTAAGCTCTAAGGTATGAAAATCATAAATTTAGATAGCTAAATTATGTTAAAAACCCTACCCCTATGCGTTTAAAAATGTGGGTTTACGATGGCAAATGACTAATTTTAAGCTGATTTACAAAACTATGGATACCAATACCACCTTAAAAAGACTGAGAAATAAGTACCGCCTCATCATTATGAACGAAGATACTTATGAGGAGGTTGTAAAGTTTAAGTTAACCCGTTGGAGTGTTTATACTGCCCTGAGTGTAATATTTGTGCTTTTGGTAGCTTTAACAACTGCGCTTATTATTTTTACGCCGTTAAAATACTATTTACCCGGCGTAGGTTTGGGAAGCGCCAGGCAAATAAAAGAGTACAGGGAATTAAAAATGCGAACCGACTCCATGGAACATGCCTTAAAATTGCAACACCAGTATTTGGATGACCTTCAAAAAGTATTAAGTGGAAAAGTTATTAAACTGGATACCAATAAATTAGCATTGCCAAAGGTGGAAAATTCGGATGATTAAGAATAATTTGGGGAAGCTGGCGTTAACATTTTATTCGATCACTTTAAAACCACCAATATTTACTATGTTTACTTCAAAATCAAAAACTTCGCAGGAAGAATATGCAGCTTGCAGCATTATTGCACAGGGCACCGTAATTACCGGAGATATTGAAAGCAATGGGGATATAAGGATTGATGGAAGTATTAAAGGCAATATTCGCAGTAAGGCAAGAATCATTATTGGCGCAAATGCTTTAGTGGAAGGAAATGTACAGAGCAAAGATGCCGACATCTTTGGCCACGTTAAAGGCCATTTAAATATTACTGAATTGCTACAATTAAAAAATCTTGCCGTTATTGATGGTGATATTAATACCGGGAAATTACAAATGGAACATACGGTAAGTTTCAATGGACAGTGTAAGATGGGCGCCAATGTGGTAGAACTAAATTCTTCAACAGGGTTGCCTGTTGCCGTTAATGAATAAAAAAAACAACAACACGTTATTGTGGAAATATTTAAGCCTGAGTACACAAATTATTGTGGCCTTGGGCTTTGCTCTTTTTATAGGAATAAAAATTGACCACTGGCTGAAATTTACTATGCCATTAGCCGTTTGGGTGCTACCTTTGCTTTGTATTCTTGTTGTTATTATAAAAGTAATAAAGGATACCACACCCAAAAAATGATTGAATGGATTTAAACAAACAATTGTATTTGCCCTTCCTGGTGGTTTTTGCATTCTTTACCCTGCTCATCCTTATTCTTTGGGATTCCATTGAAAAATGGGGGTTGCAGCGGCATATTTTAATGCTCGCCAATATTTTTTTCCTGCTTTTATCCCTGCTGGTTTTTTTTATTCAAAGAAAAAGCCTGCATGCGGCAAATCCGCACCAATTTATACGAAGTATAATGACCGGTATGATGCTCAAAATGTTTTTAACGGTTGCAGCTATTCTTATTTATTATTTTTCAGCACGTCATTTCAGCAGGTTATCCGTTGTAGCCGCAATGCTGATGTATCTTTTTTACCTTTCGGCAGAAATAAAATCATTATTGAAATTGAACCGCAAACCCAATGCCTAAAGAAGAGCATCCGTTTTCTGCATTGGTTGCGTATTTGCCACAGGGCAGCTTTGATGCCGTTATGCATTATATTACCCAATATAAAGTACAGCTTACCGTTACCCAAAACCGCAAAACCCTTCTTGGAGACTACCGCCATGCAACCGCCCATAAAGGCCACCGTATAAGTGTAAACGGCAATCTCAATTGCTATTCTTTCCTCATTACGTTATTGCATGAGCTGGCACATCTTTTTACTTTTGAACGATATGCCAATACCGTATTGGCCCACGGTAAAGAATGGAAATATGAATTCGGGAATATACTTTCCGAATTTATCCAGTTAAAAATATTTCCGGATGAAATTGAAAAAACACTTTTAAGCACCTTACAAAACCCCGCCGCAAGCAGTTGCGCCGATACCCGTTTGATGCGTGTTTTAAGCAAATACGATATTAAAAAAGTGAACCATTTTTTGGTGGAACAATTACCCGATAATGCTTTATTTGCCACCGGCGACAGGCGTATTTTTAAAAAAGGACCCAGGATACGTACCCGGTATAAGTGCTATGAACCTGCCAGTAAAAAATATTATTTATTTAGCGCAGTATATGAGGTAAAACTGGTAGAAGATTAAAATTTGTTTGTACAAAAAAATAAGCAAACCGGCATTGTAGCTCAAAGAAAATTAATCCGTTGCATTTTTCTTCAATATTAAACGGAGTATTAAATAGCCTAATACCCCGGCAATAAAAGAACTAACTAATATGGCCAGCTTTGCATTATTGATGACTTCACTTTCATTAAACGCAAGCAGGCAGATAAATATGGACATGGTAAAACCAATTCCGCCTAAAAGACCGGCGCCTAAGATATGCTTCCAATTTAAGTAATCGGGCAACTGGCTTGCGCCCAATTTTACCGCAAGAAAACTAAATAATAAAATACCCATAGGTTTCCCCAGTAGCAGCCCCATTGCAATACCCACGCTATAGTTAAAGCTAAACAGGTGCGAAAAACTTCCATTTATAACAATTGCAGTATTGGCCAACACAAAAACGGGAATGATAAAAAATGCCACCGGTTTGTGTAAGAAATGTTGTAACCGGTAGGAAGCAGATTGAGGCTTTCCACCCCCAAAAGGAATAGCAAAGGCCAGTAAAATACCGGATATTGTAGCATGTACACCGGAGTGGAGCATAAAATACCACATGGCAACAGCACCCAGTAAATAGGGAACCAGGTTATGTATCCGCAAACGATTTAAACCCAGGAGCAAAACAAAAATGCCTAATGCCATAAATAGATGAAAAGCAGAAATAGATTGGGTATAGAAAAAAGCAATCACCAAAATGGCGCCAAGATCATCCATTACAGCCAGTGCGGTTAAAAATATTTTTAAGGAGGCGGGCACTCTTTTTCCTAATAAAGAAAGAACCCCAAGGGCAAAGGCAATGTCGGTAGCCATGGGAATTCCGGCGCCCGACTGCATGGCTGTGCCATAGTTAAAGAACAGGTAAAGCGCTGCAGGTATCAGCATACCGCCTATTGCTGCAAAAATGGGCAAAGAAGCGCTTTTATAGTTTGATAATTCACCATCATACACTTCTCTTTCCAACTCAAGGCCTATCAGCAAAAAGAAAACAGCCATTAAACCGTCGTTGATCCAGTACTCCAGGCTTTTGCCGGCAAATGGAGTGAGCCAAAAATGATGATAGGCGCTGCCAAGGCTACTATTGGCCAAAAGCAGCGAGCTTATTGTACATAAAATAATAATTACCCCTCCGGATTTCTCACTATTAAAAAACTCTTTATATAAAAATGAAAGTTTTGCCAATGACCTGGTTTGCGGTTTCCAAAAATTTTAAAAATTTACGAAAAATAAATTAAAATGTTTCGTTTTGTTATTTCGGCATAATATCTGCTTTAAAAATAAAAATATTTTTTTAAACCTTAAAAAATTTTGATTATGGCAATTGTAAAAGTTGTTGAAGTTATTTCTTCGTCCAGCAAAGGTGTAGATGATGCAATTCAAAATGCAGTAAAAGAAGCGTCAAAAACCATTAGAAACATAGACTCTGTTTATGTAAAAGACATAAAAGCCCACGTTAAAGACGGGAAGGTTACCACGTTTGGCGTGGTATGTAAAATTTCTTTTAGAGTGGATGAATAAACGAAAACCTCAAAGAAAATCCCCGGGAATTTTAGGGGATTTTTTTTATTTCAGGTTATGATAAACTTTCTGTACATCTTCGTCCTGCTCTAACTTATCTACCAACTTTAGCACTTCATTAGATTCTTCTTCGCCAAGTTCTACGGTATTCACCGGTATCCGGGTAAGCTCAGCCGTAATCACTTCAATATTTTTTTCTTCCAGCGCTTTGCTCATGTGGCCAAATTCGTTAAATGCCGTACGAATAATAATATTTCCTTCACTGTTTTCTCCAATTTCTTCAAGGCCAAAATCAATTAAATCCAGTTCCAACTCTTCAATATTTTGGCCGGAGTTTTTAATTTTAAATTCGCCCATGCGATTAAAGGTAAATGCAACGCTTCCGCTAGTGCCTAATGCCCCATTGCCTTTAGTGAAATGCATACGCACATTGGCTACGGTTCTGGTAGGGTTATCTGTGGCGGTTTCCACCATTAACGCCACTCCATGAGGAGCATATCCTTCATAAGTGATTTCTTCATAATTGCTGGTGTCTTTACCCATGGCCCTTTTAATGGCTGCTTCTACCCTGTCTTTTGGCATATTGCAGGCTTTAGCATTGAGGTAACACCTTCTTAAAGCAGGATTGTTGTCGGGATCGGGGCCACCGGCTTTTACGGCAATGGCAATTTCTTTACCAATACGGGTAAAATCTTTGGCCATTTTATCCCATCGGGCAAACATGGCTCCTTTTCTTACTTCAAATATCCTTCCCATAGTACTTTTTGATTGATGTGAGGGCGGCAAATTTACAATAAAAGCCCAAATGAAACAAAGGGATCCCCGCTAAAATGCGTAGTTGATTCCAATTGAAAAATTAAAATTTTCATAGCGCCATTGCCGGTATTTGCCCGAAAAAATTTTGGGAATAAAATCATCAAATCCTATTGAGGGCAGTTTCCAGCCGTTATG